>ERZ1740070.1990-NODE-1990-length-12138-cov-4.275677_pt1 | contig 12138 bp, 8 predicted proteins | sample MGYA00581734_ERZ1740070 | MGnify/ENA primary metagenome ERZ1740070 (study PRJEB43018, sample SAMN04849744) | marine metagenome | isolation source: floating plastic debris | place: Pacific Ocean | collected 2008-09-01 | study: EMG produced TPA metagenomics... | reverse complement strand
GTTTTAGGTGCAGGGTTCGGTGGTTTGTCAGCTGCTGCTTGCCTCACTCGCCAAGGCAATCGAGTTGCTGTTCTAGAACAACATTATTTACCAGGAGGATGTTGTCATACGTTCAATTATGGAGACTATTCTTTTTGTGCAGATGTCCATTACATCTATCAATGTGGTAAAGGTCAAACGGTTGATCAGTTTCTAAATTACATCGAGAGAGATGTTCTCTTTAATTCCTTAGATTCAGACTGTATTGATCGTATTGTTACTCCTGATGTCGATTTTCGAATTCCACTAGGCTGGGAGACGTTTCGCGCTCGTCTTTTAACCACCTTTCCTAGTGAAACTACTGCCATTAATCGCTATTGTGACGAGATTAAACACTTGCATCAAGAAATGGTAGACCTTGGTCAAGAGGTGCATTGGTATGATCGTAAATGGTCTGACTGGCTAAAACTGCCTAAGTATTGGCATCTCTTTTCCAAACGGATGTATACTCTCCAAGATCTCTATGAGCAGGTTGGATTGTCTCCGAAGTTACAAGCTCTGCTTGCAGGACAAAGTGGTGATTATGCGTTGCCACCCAAAGATATTTCCTTGATGACCCATGCGAGTTTGGTGTCAGATTACGCGGAAGGAGCCTATTATCCCAAACATCATTTTAAACATTTGGTAGACACCATCGTTGAATCTATTACGTCAGGAGGCGGGTTAGTACAACTCTCCACTGCTGTAGACCATATAGAAGTTCGCGATCGCAAGGTTCAGTTTGTCAATGCTGGAGGTGTTTCTTACTGTGCTAAAAAGACCTATATTAGTGATATAGATCCCAAGAAGACCGTTACACTGATGCATGGAACACAATCACTGAGTGCTCAAGAACGGCATCGTCTGACAGATTATCAATACTCGAGCAGCGCGTTCAATATTTATCTCGGTCTTGATAGTCGCTTTGATCCAGCCCAGTATGGTATTGGTAATTGGAATATCTGGTACTATCCAACGAGTGATCTTAATCAAGAATATCAACAACAATCCCAAGGTAATTTAGACCATCCCTGGATTTTCTTATCTTGTCCGACCTTAAAGTCAACGGAACCCGGCATGGCTCCAAAAGACCACCATGTCCTTGAAATAGCAACCGTTTGTCCCTATGGACTCTTTCGTCAGCTCCATGAGCAAGATAGCAAAGCCTACAAGGTGAAAAAGCGAGCTGTTTACCAATCAATCATGACAAGTGTTCGAGACTTGATTCCAGATATCGATGCCTACATTCGCATGAAACTATATGGCACACCAACCACTAGTGAGTATTATTTAGGGCAACCGGAAGGCAATATCTATGGTGCCAACTTGATCCCAAGTCAGGTTGGTCTGCAGCGTATTGGGTATCGCACAGAGCTATCTAACCTTTTCTTGGTAGGTGCTAGTGCTGGCTATCCGAGCGTGCCTGGAGTAATTGGTAATGGTATGAATGTGGTGGAGTTAATCACGGGGCAGTCTGTTTATAGACAAACTGCTCATCTGCCTCAAGTGGCTGTGAGTTGATGAAGACAGACGCTATGTATAGGTTATGGGGCGATTTCCTGATTTACATAGGTTCTAGACCGCTTACACAAAATTCCGTACAGTCCCGAATGTAGTACCGTTCAATTGTTTGTACATCTTCATTGGCAATTCTTCTACTACACCCAAATATCGTCCATTTCCGGAATCTCTAATGAATCGATCTGTTTAGTATTTGATGATCTGTTGTTTACAATTGCCCGTTGTAATGGCGGATGTTTAGCAAGGGACTGGCTGAGGGTGGCTGCATGTGCATGGCGATCATCGTTTTTTTGATGGTTGATTTGAACATCATCATCTAGTGCTGGTTTACTTAACCGGGTTTTGATGACTTTCCATGAGGTTTGTGCCCCTAGCTTGCCAACTTTTATGAAAGTCCACGTACCTCGCTGGTAGATTTTTTCATTCCCGTGGCATTTTGGTTTAACCCCAATCAGCTGCTCGACTTCTTCAGTAGTGAGTAGCCACTGCGCAACTGTAGCCCTTTCTAAAACATCCATATACCAAAGTGGATTGGTAGATATAGAATGGGGCTGATTGGTTAGGGTTTGATTCAGTTGGTGTAGTGCCTGTGATATCTCGTGAATAGCATCGGCAAGCGGCAGCTGTCCTTCTAACTGAAATGACGTTACCAGAGTCTGGGTCGGCGGAGTAGGGGTCTGTTTCTGTGATGAGGCTTCAGTAGGCGCTGGTGCAGAAGATATTTCCTCAATCTGAGAACCGGTTGTTTCTGCTATCTTTAAGGGCACTTTACTAGACTCTTTGACCAAGTCAGGGTAAAAGGCATGAGCTTCGATCCATGTTTGATTGAGCTCAGCAGCAAGGTTCTGTAAATAGGATGCCGATTCATCAGATCCTTGCTGCTTTAGTTGCTGAGCTACTTGCTTCATCTTATGGACTAGACCTGGTCCAACTAATGCATAGTGTTCAGCTAATAGTTTTTCTTTATCTTCCTCTGAACAACCTAAAAGAGCTTGTATCAACGATAAATATGCTTGAGACTTATCGTCTTCTAGGGGCTTTGTCTCTTTAACTAAAATATGATGCAATTTTGCAGCCCAATTGTGTAAGAAAATAGCAGTCTGGCGATTACCTTCTTGTAAAAGCTTTGAAGCAATCTGCTCCATCACTTGGAGTAGTTCAGAATTGACTAAATCTTCGTGCTGCTTTAGTCGGATCCATTCTTCACCGCTAGGGCAGGTTAGCAACTCTTGAATAATTTCTAGATAGGCGTTGAGATGTTGTTGTTTCATTTGAGATGTCCTCCGTAGAATTTTCAACCTCCGGTGGGAATATGTCAGTAATACATCACCTTGGCTAGTCTGACTGTGCAATAGCCAAGGTAATAATCGAGCTTATTTCGTAGCTTTGATTTTTACAGTTTTAGCAGCTGGAACGTCTGATTTTGGTAAAACTAGACGGAGGATACCGTTGCTGTACTCGGCTGAAATATCGTCTTTGACAATATGGCTTGTTAGAGGGACAACCCGCTCAAATTTTCCATACTGAAACTCGGATCGAGTAACATTATCCTCTTCTATTTTAGATTCAGATTTGCGCTCACCTCGAATGACAACAGCTGTGTCTGTGGCCTCAATGCTGAGATCATCAGCTATCATGCCAGGAACTTCAAATTTGAGATGAATTTCAGTATCGGTTTCATCCATCTCAGCTGATGGTATAAAGGCAAAGTTCTCATCGCCTTGCAGTCTGGGGGTAATCTGATTGAACAACTTATCTAGCTCTTTCCTCAGAGCTTCCATTTCACTAAAAGGTTCCCACTGTTCGATTTGTCGGAATGGTTGCCAGCGTGTAAGTGTCATAGTCAAACCTCTACAAAATATTGTTAAACAGCTCGATATGGATGGCTATACTGCATGTAACCTCCAGCGCAGCCTTATCTTTATCGTAGGACCAAAAGCTGAGGAAATTGTGGGGAGTTGAAGGGGCTAAATCGTATCCCTAGAAGGGCTTAAAAGATAATGACCATTACCTAGAGAAAACTTGACCTAGATACAGGAGAGAACTTAGGGAGCTACAAAAAAATAAAATCCCCGGAGTAGAGTGGGGAAGGGTTAAAGGGAAAGGAGCTATTGGCGGGTACCTTATTTACCAGCAAGTCCCTTAGGTAATTTCAATTGGAGAAAACTGAACTGCGATTGCCTGGATTTTCTCTCCTATATCGGTGCTGGTATCGAGATAAGTGGCTAAGGATTTCTCTCCATTGGTCAATGTTTCTGCAGTTGCCTGCTGGCTGGTAAGTAATTCGGCTGTGGCATCAGCAATGTCACCTGTACGCTGTTGTAGTCGCTGACGGAGTATAGCAAGGGGGGCTTCACATACTAGAATAGAAACTGGAATGTCGGCAGCTTTAGCCTGATTCAATACTGCGTTTCGGGTGGTAATGCGGTCGTATTTCCCATCAAGAATGAGAGTATATCCAAGTTTTGCGAGTTGGATACCTAAACTGCACAGGCACTCGTAAGTTTTCTGAGTCATCGCTGGAGTATAAAGACTAGCATCCCCTCGCTGCTGCAGAGAGATACCGCCAAGATGCTTTCGCACGGCATCGGAACGGATGTGGATCGCGCCGATGAGACGAGCTAATTTTTGGGCCACGGTGCTTTTGCCCGAGCCAGACAGGCCAGACATTAAAATCAACCGTCCTGACTGTCGTTGAGTATAAAGCCATGCAAGAGTGTAGTAGGCCTTAGCCTGGGTTTGGATTTTCTGAGCCTGGTCAGTGACAATGGTAGGGCTATCTAGCAGAAATGACGTAACTTTAGCTCTAACATAGGCCTGACGACTAAGGTACAGAGGTAAAACCTCTAAGCCTTCCCAGTCTCCGGTATCTTCCAAGTAGGTATTGAGAAAGGTGCTGCCTAAGTCACTACGCCCCCGAGCGTCGCAGTCCATCACAGTAAAGGCCACATCGTACATCGTATCGACATATCGAAAGGCTTCATTGAACTCGATGCAGTCAAATAAAAAGATACGGTGCTGCCATAGACAAATATTTCTCAGATGTAGATCGCCGTGGCATTCACGAATTTTGTTATGGTCGATACGGTTTTGAAAGCGCTGTTTCCATTCAGTGAAGGCTTTATCTGTGTAGGCTTGGGTCTCTTGTAGCTGCTGTTGAGTTTGTCCATGACCGATATAGGCTTGACTGTGGGCATAGTTTTCGTCAAAGGCCTGGCGAAGCCGAGCAATCGTTCCGAAGGATTGAATGCGCTCATTAGTTGCGGTGCGACGGTGAAAATCCGCCACTTGATGAGCAAGAGACTGCATCAATTCTGGGGTCAGTTGTCCTTGGTCTAATAAGTCGGAAAATAGAGAGCCAGTAGGGAACTGATTCATTTTTACCGCATATTCAACCGGCTTTTTGTTACCTGAGAGACTGAACGTCTCCCCCTCTTTATAAATGGGAACTGCTTCTAAATAAATGTCCTGGGCAGTACGTTGGTTCAATCGCAATTCTTCTTCCACACAGTGTTTGCGCTTTGCTAGGGTAGAGTAGTTGAGAAACCCATAGTTGACTGGCTTTTTTATTTTGTAGGCATAGTCTCCTGTGAGTAAGACATAGGCGGTATGGGTTTGGACGAGTTCAATGGTGTCTATGGTCCAGTGGGGATAAAAACTGGACCATAACATTTGCTGAATGAGGGGAGGCAGAGTTTGGGAGACCATCGCATACCTGCTTATTAGCGAAATGTGCATAGGCTAAATTTTATTAGTTGTTCCAATGGCCAGCCCTCTATATGTCTCCATGGGCATTTACCTTAAGTCTGGGGCATAATCTGTGGAGGGACATCCAAAATTTCCGGGGTATGTTGTCTTGGTACATACCATGGATCATTAAAAGGAGATAGCAACTGGTCATCTTCTGGAATAAAGATAGGTATCTCGCTGCTGCCCTCCACTGGCTCTATGCCACCACCAATACTGATGGGAGTACCTACTACAATAGCATTGGCCAAGTTTAGGTTCTCCATGGATGCTCCTGTAACATCAACATAGTAGAGCTGGGCCTGAGCAAAATTAACATGGTCCAAGTCGGCGTTGACTAAACTAGCATTGGTTAGAAACACTCCGGTTAGGTCGGCTCCGGCTAGATTTGCGTTAGTCAGGTCAGCCCCTTCCAGGTTACTCCAGGAGAGGTCTGCGCCTGCAAGGTTTGCACCCCTCAAGTCGGCCCCAATGAGATGGGTATTACTGAGATCTGCATCAACCAAATAACAGTCTTTACATTGGTTGGTGATGACCAGACGTTGTCCGTTTGAACTAACTAATTCCTCCATCACTGAATCGATGGGAGATTCTGCTAGAACCGGTGCTCCTAAGATCAAAATAGATATTAGGGGGAGTATAGCTAAATAACATCTTTTCATAACCTCCTCCTTTCAACATAGCGGCTGTAGCGGAAGCTCGCTAATAGAACAAGCTCGCCCTAGAGTGGATGAGAACAGAGGATATGGAAACTCTCATCTACCCTACTTCAATTTTCCCATGGATCATGGGAACTCCTCCGATAATTTTCCAGATTTAATGAAACGATACGTAGAATAAAATCCTCACAAATTCCTCAAACTATTGGTTTATAACCCAAATTGGAAACGTTTAAAGCCGTTTCTAACTATTGTTTCTTGGATTGAGTTTTATGGTGCAAACAACACGTATGGATTTGGCCCCTGTCAATACTCAGACTGACTTTATCCTTGAATTTGAGCATATTAATATTCATGATATTCCACGGGTAGGGGGTAAAAACGCATCCCTAGGAGAGATGATTCAACAGCTCACTCCCCAAGGTGTCCGTGTACCCACGGGGTTTGCCACCACCTCTTACGCCTATCGCTACTTTATTCAGCAGGCGGGTTTAGAGGAGCAGTTGCGATCGCACTTCGCTTCCCTAGACACCGAAGACATCACGGCGCTACGGCACTGCGGTCGCACCGTACGGGCATTAATTCTTGATACCCCGTTTCCCCCCGAACTAGAAGCCGCCATTGCCCAAGCCTATCTCAAGCTCACCGAGCGAGACAATGCTGCCCTTGAGGTGGCCGTGCGCTCCAGCGCCACCGCTGAAGATCTCCCTGATGCCAGTTTTGCTGGACAACAGGAAACCTATCTCAATGTCCATGGCGTTAAGGGTGTCCTAGAGTCCTGTCATAAATGCTTTGCCTCTCTGTTTACCGATCGGGCCATCTCATACCGTACCCTTAAGGGCTTTGATCACTTTACTGTCGCTCTCTCGGTCGGTGTGCAGTGTATGGTGCGCTCAGATCTCGCCACCTCCGGCGTGATGTTCTCCATCGACACCGAAACCGGATTTAAAAATGCGGCCCTCGTTACGGCAGCCTATGGTCTTGGTGAGAATGTTGTTCAGGGGGCCGTAAACCCCGATGAGTATTTGGTATTTAAGCCCACGCTCCAACAGGGTTGCCGACCTATTTTGAAGAAACGCTTGGGCAGTAAAGAAATCAAAATGGTTTATGACATAGGTGGCAGTAAGCTGACCAAAAATGTTCCAGTTTCTCTTGCTGATCGTCAGCACTATGCCATCACCGATAATGAGATTTTGACCCTAGCCCGCTGGGCCTGCATCATTGAAGATCACTATTCCCAGGTGCGAGGGACTTATACCCCCATGGATATTGAATGGGCCAAAGATGGCCTCAGTGGCGAACTTTTTATCGTTCAAGCTCGGCCAGAGACGGTTCAATCTCAAACGTCAGAGTCGGTGCTGCGTAGCTATGTGCTACAAGTTGATACCACCACGCTAACTCCTCTTGTTACCGGTCAAGCTGTCGGAGAAATGATTGGTCAGGGACCGGCTCGGATCATTCAGTCGGTACAAAACATTGCTGAGTTTCAATCCGGGGATGTGTTGATTACTCAGCGCACCGATCCAGATTGGGAGCCTATAATGAAACGGGCTAGCGCCATTGTTACCGATCAGGGTGGACGCACCTGTCATGCAGCGATTATTGCCAGAGAGTTAGGTATTCCAGCCATTGTGGGCTGTGGTAACGCGACCCAGCGCTTAAAAACAGGTCAGGTAGTGACAATCACCTGTGCGGCTGGAGAGGTGGGCAAAGTCTATGGTGGGCAACTTCCTTTTACCATTGAAGAAACGATCATTGACGAACTACCGTGTACCCGCACCCAAATTTTAATGAATGTGGGTAATCCGGAAGAAGCGTTTAGGCTAGCAAAAATCCCCTGTGATGGTGTAGGTCTGGCACGGATGGAATTTATTATTGCCAATCACATCAAAGTACATCCTCTAGCGCTGCTGAACTTTGACCAGCTTGAGCCAGACCAAACTAAACATGAGATTGTCCAGCTTACGGCCCTCTATCCCCACAAACCTGATTATTTTGTCGAAAATCTGGCCCACGGTCTGGGCATGATTGCAGCGGCCTTCTATCCTAATCCCGTGGTGATTCGTCTGTCTGATCTCAAGAGTAACGAATATGCCAATTTGTTGGGTGGGGCCACATTTGAGCCCCAGGAAGAGAATCCGATGATTGGCTGGCGTGGTGCATCGCGCTATACCGATCCGCGCTATCGAGATGCGTTTGCGCTTGAGTGTCAGGCTCTACAGCGGGTCCGTCAGGACATGGGATTAACCAATGTGATTCCCATGGTGCCCTTCTGTCGTACCCCTGAGGAGGGACAACAGGTACTTGAAGAGATGGCTCGTCACGGATTACAACGGGGTCAAAATGGGTTGCAGGTGTATGTAATGTGTGAGATTCCCAATAACGTAATTCTGGCAGACGAATTTAGCCAAATCTTTGATGGATTTTCCATTGGCTCTAACGACCTCACACAGCTTACCTTGGGACTAGATCGTGATTCTGCTCTAGTTTCTCACCTTTTTGACGAGCGTAGCGCTGGCGTCAAGGCTATGGTGCGCCAGGTGATTACTGAGGCTAAAAAGAATCAGCGAAAAATTGGTATCTGTGGTCAGGCCCCCAGCGATTATCCTGAATTTGCCCAGTTTTTAGTCCAACAAGGAATTGACTCCATTAGTCTCAATCCAGACTCTGTGGTGAAAACTACGTTGGCTGTGGCCGCTATGGAGCGCGATCTAACTTGATTTCCACAGCCATGGACTTGTCCTAATTTAGGAGGATGTGATGAATGGATGTATAACATTTAGTCAAAACTCAGTCGAGACCAATCAGATCAATACTAGAATATAGGTAGATAAAGACTCTTGCAGGGGAGTAGAGGAAAGATTGATGACAAACTCTACAAATATGTTTTCCTCAGAGACTAGCCCCACTTTCATCGTGGTTGGATATGGCAATCCCCACAGGGGAGATGACGCGATTGGACAGAAAGTTGTTACCCAACTGCAAGCATTAAATTTCCCTGCTCTAGAAGCCTATTCAGTCAGCTATCTGACACCAGAACTTTCTAGTAAGCTGGCCCGAGCCAATATTGCCATTTTTGTTGATGCCTGTAAACTAAGCAACGCGAAGACGTTACAGATTAAGCCGCTAGAGCCCTATGGTATAGAAGCCACTGGGTCTGCGCTGCCTGGTTTCGGTCATTCCTGCAGTCCTTGCTCACTGTTGGCACTGACTCAGTCCGTCTATGGCCATTTTCCAAAAGCCTGGTGGGTTGAAGTCCCTGCTAGCGATTTTTCGATGGGCCAGCCTCTATCAGACTTAGCAGAGCGTGGCGTGGAGCAAGCGTTAAGGACGATTGCCTCATTGATTGGCTCAGCAGTTGCTTAGACCTTACGATAGAGAGATAGGAGCATACCCACAGCGCTCAGCTTGAATCAACAGTCAGGAGCATATTCTAAAGCCTACGCAGCAAGTATTTAGGCTTCTCAATGGTTGGAGTCAGGTTAGTGATATTCAACAAACGGCTCAATTTTGGGCACGAGGAGGTCAATTGCAGTGGCAATATCGAGTTTGGCGCTGTGATCTCGAGGCTCGATAAAAATGAGTGGCCAAGAGAGGAGGAGAATATTCCACTCTGCGATTTCTCAGATTTTTGCAGTAGTCAGGAAAAGCCCAATGTCTTTTAGAACATTGAGCTGTAGCTAGCAGATGGGCAATTGGAGTTTATATATCCTTAGGCTAATAGCTCATAGCCGTTTAGCTTGTAGCTGAAGTACTCCGGTCATAACCAGAAAAGCTGTGGGGAACTTTCCCCTGAATGTGGCTTGCATACTTGGCAGCATCTTCAATGGGTAGACCAACCTCCTCTGCGGCCCGAACAAGCATAGACCGCTCACGTCGACGAATGTTGCGGAAATGTTTCGTATTACCCATGATGTTTACACATTGATATCTATAGCAGTGAGCACTGGGGGTATGGGCTTGTGATTGCACCTGGTCTTCATAAGTTTCTCAACTTTTTAGATTAGTCTGAAACTAGAATTAATTCGTCTCTGAGTTTCTCACTTGTTACCTGAGAAATTGTTATGGGATAAGTTAGTCGCGACTAACTCACCAAAGAACTATGGCTGTTCAAACGCTGATTAGCGATCTAAATCAACCTTGGGGCGAGGCGAGTAGTTGTACGTCTTGTGGCAAATGTGTAAATGTTTGTCCCACCAGAGCCCTGTTTTATCGAGGTTCAACTACGGGAGAAATGTACCATGAGCGCGAGCAGCTGAGCTTTATTATGACTGCTCGCCAACAACAGCAGTGGGTTCGATGACAATTGGTTTGGAGGGAGAAAAATATGATGGCAAAAATCAAGCTGGCAACAGTATGGTTAGGTGATTGTTCTGGCTGTCATATCTCGTTTCTTGACTTGTACGAGGGCTATCTGAGCTGGCTAGTCACGTGGTGTTAGTCTACAGTCCCTTAGCAGATGTTAAGACCTATCCAGAAGGGGTGGATGTTGCATTGATGGAGGGTGCGATCGCAAACTAAGAGCATCTAAATATGATCCATCAGATTCGCGATCGCACCAAATTTCTTATCTTCTATGGACTTAAACAGCCAGGCTGTAGGAATTTATTGAAACTCCAATGACATCTGGTTTAGTAACGACATATCCTAACCTCTGTATATTATAGTGGGAGGCTTTATTAGCTGCAGACAAGTCTCAATACGATATCTCCTCACAGATTCCTCAGACTTTCAACATAAAACTAAGGCATAGGGTATTTGGTGGCATGGGAGTCACCACTCAGGGAGGACGATCATGCTATTTGTTAAAGATATTATGACTAAGCCGGTTATTGTCATTCGCAGTTCGGCTACGGTGGAAAATGCCATTTGGCTGATGCGGACTAAGCGAGTGAGATCGCTTATCGTAGAAGATTTTTACAACAAAGGCCCCTACGGTATTCTGACAGAACGAGATATTATTTACAACGTAGTTGCTAAGGGCAGATCTCCTCATTTTGTCCGTGTCGGTCAAATTATGAGGCAGCCTTGCATTACCATGCCAATGGAGGCTACTTTGCAAGAAGCTGCAAAGATCTTTTCTGAGACCTACATTCATCGGGCTCCTGTGATTGAGAATGGGCAGCTTTTAGGGATCGTTTCGTTGACTGATATCTTGATGAAAGGGTATCCGGGTGCTTTATCTCGAGATGAGCTGTCCCAGAAAGTCAATGCAGCTCTACAGCATGCTCATGTCATTGATGATGAAGAGGCTCAGATTCAGCAAGAGTGTGATATTGCCTGGCAGATGCTTGAAGAAATGCAATCAGATTCTTCTGGAGAGGCGTCGCAAGCGATGTCCATACACCCTGAGGTTGAATTAAACAGATTCTCATTCCGTAATTAGTCTAAGGAAATACAGGTGCAGTGAGTAAACGAATCGTGCTCAATCAGGTTACCCGGATTGAGGGTCATGCCAAAATCTCTATTTACCTTATCGAAATTCTCACCTGTATCGAGCGGATTGAGATTGCTTTGGAGGGTCCAGATTTACAAAGTGACCAGCTCAGAGCCAGGGCGGATGTGAATCAACTTGAAGCCATAGGTGTGGGTGAAGCACCACGTCGGCCCTTGGGTAGCGATGGTGGTTGCTAACTGGAAATTACCCTCAATCAAGTCCTTGGCGGTTGCCCAACTCACTCCAGAACTGACGACTGAGCTAAGTAGACGGCCATAAATAATTGTGGTTCTCCTATATTGTTAAGAGGGACGATATAATTAATCGCTGAGTCTGAAAATTGAATCGTTTGGTCTTATCGGGCATTGATGGGATAGCTGACCGAGGTACTGGAGGCACGTAGGCGAGCCACCGGGGGTCCAGTCCGTTCATTGAAACGATTGCAGCAGTCTTTACATTGATATCGCTGAACTGGGGACCCATCTTGGAGCTTATCGAAGCCTCGTTTGGTTAATCGATCCATGCTTGAGCCATTCTGTATTGTCTTGGCAAATTCTACTTTGGTTTCTAGACGACTAAACGTAAAGTTGTGAAGAGCTCGGTATCTTAATCCTTTAACAAAGATATACGACAACTGATAGAAAACAGACATAGTCGGTTTGTTAGCGCTTTCCCAACATTGATATCAGCCGGTATTACCCCGTAGGATTCAAAACCGCTCTACGCTAGTAGCCCCAGACTTTTAAACCAAACCTT
>ERZ1740070.1989-NODE-1989-length-12142-cov-6.803508_pt1 | contig 12142 bp, 13 predicted proteins | sample MGYA00581734_ERZ1740070 | MGnify/ENA primary metagenome ERZ1740070 (study PRJEB43018, sample SAMN04849744) | marine metagenome | isolation source: floating plastic debris | place: Pacific Ocean | collected 2008-09-01 | study: EMG produced TPA metagenomics... | reverse complement strand
CGATTTGCCCGCGCCCGATTTGATGCTCCGCGCAAGCTCAATCAGAGATCATTGAAGCTATAGTTGCTGCACAGACTTTGAGGTCAAGCCCATTCGCAATTTCTTATCGGGAACGCGTAGGCCGTCAAGGCAATGCCAAAAGCACCTTTTTGGGAAAGCTCATGGAGGACCGCTTTGAGACCAAGTGGCAGCCCGTAGGCCTACAGTTTTTACTTCCACGAAATTCCAAATAAGTATTTGAAATAAATAATTATTGACAAAAATCATTCCGCCGCGCTCCATCCAAATCCGTATTAATTCGTGTGTATCTGGGGGTTTTAGGGAGGGTCTGATTTTGACCAAAGTTCATCTAGAAAAGCGGTTTAACGGCGCACCGAGTAGAAACACTTTCAACTCCTGGGCGGTACTTCGATGTGCCCCGTCACTCAAATGCGCCAGCCCTCGGCCTTTTTCCTTTGGTGCGGCAGAACGGCTCTAAATCTTGGGATCAGCATCTCACCATTCAAAGCCGTAGGCGAGAGATCGGGCTCGGTGTTTGGCCCATTGTCACGCTTACTGCTTCCAGAGAAGCTGCGCTTGCAAATGCACGGGCCGCTGATGAGGGCCGTGATCCCATAGCGGAACGACGCGATGCCCGCTTGGGCAGTTCGATCACTTTCAGCAATGCTTTGGCGCGGTATGCTGAGGCGAAGCTGAGTGAGCTTTCATCTGAAAAGTATCGGTTGCAGTGGGTATCTTCGGTTGAGAAGCACGCCTGCCCTAAAATCAGAAAAAAAGCAGTGGATCAGATCGAAACACGCAACGTGTTAAAAGTACTGCAACCACTCTGGTAAGATCGAACTGAAACTGCGACGAGGGTGCGGGGTTGGATCGAAAATATATGGCCTTGGCCACCTTCACGGGGCATCGCTCAGGCGATAACCGCGCCCAAAAACCCAAAGGGCAAGACGGCAAAAATCAGGAAAGGTGCGAAGTAAGACTTCAGCGGGATCGCAAGAAGCGCATAGATCAAGATAAGCGACAGGATGAGGGCTGAGACGAGGCCTACCTCAATTCTGCGTCGCTCTTCAATGGCGCCCCCTGGCACAAGGTCCACCCCGGGATTGCGGGATATGACGTCAGGAAGAACACGGGTTTTGACCTGCTCGAAAACTTCGGTGGCGTCGGCTACGCGCGGATCCAGGGTTGCTGTGATTCTATTGACCAAATCACCGTTGAAACGTTCCACCGTGAGGGGCACGTAAGTCTCGCGAATGTCGGCAAAAAAGGACAGGGAGAACCAATCGCCGTTAGGGCTTTGTATGCGGGCCTCAAGAACATCCCCAAGTTGATCGCGGGCAATATCGGTGAGTTGCAGTCGAACGTCGATTTCTCGTCCTTGCCGCAAAACCTTCTGCACCTCGATCCCTCCAAAACTTGCAGCAACTTGCTCGGCGAGCAGATCTGGAGTGACACCGAGGCCTTGAGCCTCCGTGCGCAATGAAACGGTCAGTTCGGGACGCGCTCCCGTGAGACTGGCCCGCGTTTCGAACGCCTTCTATCTGAGCCATATCAGAAATGAGCGCGGTTGCAGCCGCTTGCAGAATGGCTTGATCCGGCCCGTATAGGTTCATGAAAACCCCTCCTGCGAAACCGTCAGCCTCTCCAAAAGTTAGGTTCAAAACGCCCTACAAGGGTGGCGCGCTATCGCGGAAGTAACGCGCGATATCACTTGAATTGAGGCGCGGACGTTCAGAGACGGGCTCAATTCAAGGCCAAGATGGTCGGTCGAGCCTCCTGCATAAAACAGTTTGGCGGAGACAATCGGTGGGCTCGCTAAATCGTAATTCTGGGCCAGTTCAGCGTCGAGATCGGCGATTGTCGTTTCAAGCGTTTCTAGATTCTTGGTTGTGAGCTCAAAGGGCGCGCGACTGTCCACCGTCATACGCACCCAAAGCACCTGTTCCGGCAGTTCGGGAAAGAAAGACGTTGCGATCCGCCCTTTCGCCAGCAACCCGAATCCGGTGATTGCCACGATTATGCATAGCAGCACCACAGCGAACCGATGCACAAAAGCGCCATTGAGCGCCCGTCAATACGGCCCGTCGCGCAAAGCCTCAAGGGTGCGCGCCGACCAAGCCTGACACTTCACCCACATGCCATTTTGCTTAGGCTTATCGAAACGCACCCGCGCGAGATGAGCCGGCAAAATGCACTTGCTGTCAAAAATAGAAAAACACAGGGCCAATACGATAATGCCCGAGAAGCTGGCCAGGATCCGCCCGGTTTCATTGTCAATCGGGGCCATCGGCAAAAACGCGGCGATCGTTGTGGCCACGCCAAAAACGGTCGGTGTCATAACTGAAAACACCCCAACCTCGTTACCACGGATTGGCTCAACGATCCCTTGCCGGGCGTCTTAAACGCTTTCCCCAACGATCACGGAATCGTCCACCAGAATGCCAAGCGCAATGACAAGTCCAAAGGTTGTCACATCATTGAGCGTGAACCCGAACCATGGGCTGCCTCCAACCGCGAGTGCGCCAAGGATGGAAACCGGGCACACCAACTGCCATCCAAAATGCCAACCGCAAGTTGAGAAAAAGCGCGAGCAGAAGAAGAACAAGGCCCAACGCCAGGAGCCCATTGGTCTGCAGCAAATCAAGCCGATCATCAATGTAGCCGCTGTAGTCACCCCATACGGTCAATTCCAGGCCGGGCGGAATGCTGCGTGCGAATTCATCCGACACCTCCCGCGCGATGCGTGCAATGTCGAGAAGATCATCCTGTTGCCCAACATCGATGTTCAGGGTGACAGCAGAGGCGCCATCCTAGCGAAACAGGCTTTCTCTGTCATCAAAGGTCTCCCGAATGCTGGCCACATCACCCAGCAGGACGCTGCGCCCGTCTACCGTTTCTATGATCGGTATGTCTGCAAAGTCCTGCGCGAATTGTGCCTCGCTGTCGGCGCGCAGCACGATGATGCCGCTGTCGGTGCGCACATTTCCCGCTGTCAGATGTATCGACTGCCCTTGGATTCGTTCCGCAACATCTCGAGAGGTCAGACCCAGCAATTGAAGCTGTGCCGGATCGACAGAGATCGCGATTTCAGGCTGCAACAAGCCCCAAGTCTCGACGCGCGATACTTCTGGCTAATCAAGCAAGTTGTCTCTTAAAGACCGGGCAAGACGCTACCGCGTATAGTGATCCGTTTCGCCGTGCAAGGTGATGTAAACCGCGGACCCAAGCCAACCCTCTGTGTCAACAGTCGGCCTGCGCGCCCCGTCAGGCAAATTCTCGATACCGTCTACACGCAATCTGATCGCGTCAGCTAGATCCTGAAGATCCTGACCGGTGGTCTTACGCACATTTATGGAAGATCTTCCTTCGCGTGAGCGGGAAGAAACACTGCGAACACCTTCCAAATCAAGCAGAACCTCTTCGATGCGCAGCGTGATGAGCTGATCAACCTGAGCAGGCGTCGCATCGGGGTAATCCGTATCGATCTCGATGACGTCGGTCGGGATTTGCGGGAAGCCCTCTATGCGCATGCTCAGAGCAGATTGAAGGCCGGCAGCAACGATGAAGATCATCACCAGGTTGGCCGCGACAGGATTGCAAACGAACGAGGATGACAGCGCGTGCATGAGGGCCGCTCATCCGACACAGGGGGAGACCTCGGACCCTGTCAAAAAGCTCGCCAAAGGCACAGTTGCAATATCGTACGCGGCGCTGTTCGCCGGTGCAGCGACGATCAGGTCTCCGCCGATGCGCCACAGGACATCCGGTTGAAAACGCTGCAACAGAGCAAGCGCATCAACATGCCAAACATCGCCTTCGCGGGTGAGGCTGCTTTCGGAAATTTGCAACGTACTGTCGAAAGCGCGCCCATCAAATACCACCTCCACCAGAGCGCTTGAGATAAGCTGTACATCTGGCACGATCTCCAGGTCGTGGCTGATCTCGAGGAAAACTCTGAGTTCCCGAGTTTCTTCACCCCTGAAACCGCCTGCGTCGCGTATCTCTGCGGATCCCAGAGCCGTGCCATCCGGCGCGAAGACCTTGGCCTTGGTGTTGCTGATCGGATGTTCCAGAAGGCTCCATTGGGCCAAACTCAAGCCCACCTTAATTTCAAATGCAGTACCCGTGACGACCGATAGAAGCGCATCACCTGTCGATACGCTTTGGCCGGGGCTCACCGAGCGCGCGGTGACAAAGCCGCTGAAAGGAGCGCGCACCTTGGCGTTTGCAACGGCCACCTCTGCCGCCGCGACGCGGGCCTGCGCTGATAAGGATCGTTTCTGCCACGCGAAGGTCCGGCAACAGCAACGCGAATTCCGACGGGTTTCGTCGCCGACGCGCAGTGCCTCGCGTCGCCGTAGATCTGTTTGCTCGCGGGCAAGGTTCAGTCCGACTTCGGCCTCTACAAACGCAAGCTCAGCGGCGCGCAAATCAGACAAAAGCGCCGCGGGGTCCCATTCGATCAGGACATCATCCTGTTCTACCCTGCGTCCAGCAAGCGCACGATCGGATACAGAAAGGACCTGACCGCCGTGCAGAGCCTGCAATTCCGCAGACCACATCGGTTTGATCTGGGCCAGGGTTTCGACGACTGCACGTTTTTCCTGAACTGGAACCGAGATAACGCTCACCAGCGATTTTGGCGGCGGCTCTCGCAGCAGTTCGACTTCCTCACGGGGTTCCAGAAAAAATATAAAGGCGATGGCAGCGCAGGTGGTCAAGGCGGCTATCAAGAAGAGAAGGTTTTGCCGACCGCGGCTCTGGAACTTGTCACTCATATCTTTAGGAGGATCCCGCGTATCCATGTGCGTTTGCAGACTTCTCAATCCAACGGCTTGGTGAAGATCATGTTCCTTTGACGTCCCTTGATCTCAAATTTGGTTTCACTCTGCTGCATTGAGCGGTTTTTTCTGGCTTTTGCTCTCGCTCGATACGCCTGTTTGGTTTTGTAACTCTGCGGTCTCACTCTTAACGGCTTCCTCTGTCTCCAGCCTGGCGAGGCGGGCTTCGAGTGCGGTGATCCGGGCCTCTAGGGCTTCGATTTCAGCGGTCGGGGTAGGTGCTGTATGTGTTGCTCTCAAACGGGGGAAGGGAAACGTCCACGCGCTAAAGCGATCACGTCCAAACCTGGCCCGCATGCTCGACAAGTGCCGGAGAATCTCGTGCAACTTCGCCAAACGCGCCTGCTGGAAGGATCGCAGGTCGGTCCGCAGCCTGGCGTAGGTTGCAGGTGTGATCGCCGCCATGATCCAGCCCAGCGTGGTGACCGCCCCTGCCCAGATGGTGAGGCCTGACCAATGGCCGAGAAAGGTCAGATAGATCCCAGGCCCGAAGACCGCGAGACGCGCAGGCCAGAGGAAAGGGCGTCGCTCGATTTTGGGCAGTTGATGTGTCCTGCGGCGTTTTGGGTCGGTCACGGCAAGATAGGCCAAGCCCGCGAGGCTGAGCAGGATCGCGGCGAAGATCACCCAACCGCTCATTCGGCAGGCTCCTGCGCGGTGGTCGCATGTGACGGCTCTGCATCGGTTACGCTTGTGCGTGCTTTGCGCAGCAGCAGAAGACCCATCACAAGAAGCAGAATGTCGATCACGAGGATCTCTGCCCCACCGCCAATCAGTGCTTCAGACCAACTGGTGCCCCCCATGAGGTGCCTCAATACTGGAAGGGCCAGGCACAACACGGCATTTGCCAAACGTAGGCGGTTGCCGGCGTCATCTGATCTCAGGCCAAGAAAGATGGATAGGCACGCTCCAACAAGGATACCAAGTGGTGTCCAGAAATGCGCATCTGCCACCGGGACGCTGACAAAATAGGCCACGGCCGAAACCAGCATGGCAAAGGGCAGGCCCCAAATCGTGACCATGATCCAGCGCCGAAAGCCTTGCCACAAAGCTTGGTCCTCGCGGCGCTTGCACCACAAAAGCATGCCTGTGGCGTTCACATAGGCCATAGCCAAACCCATACCGAACCAGACAAGCTTTGACCCAAGACCGGCAAAATCGCCGAAGTGCAGCGGGCGGATGATGCCAAAAAGGGTGGAACTCAACGAGTGGGCCTGTCCAAGTAAAGGCTGAACCCCCTCGAAGCCACGCGTGACGCCGTCAAACTCCAGTCTTTGCGCCGCAATTCCTCCAGGCGATGCGCTCATGAACACGCTGATCTTTGCCCCAACGCTGTCATAGTTACTGATCTGAATGGAGCCGACAGCAGCGCCCGTGCGCTCCATCGCATCGCGAATGACAAAGTCCAACGCCGCCAGTGGCGCCGGCGTCAAATCCACGGGTTCCTGAGGGCGGATAAGCAGCTCCAGCATGGCTTGCTGATCGCCGCCAAAGCCAATCCAGGCCATGATTGGCACGCCCACGGAAATAGCAAAGCCAAGGAATGCGCCTGTGAGGGCCAGAAGGATCGCAAAGGGAAGCCCCCAGGTGCCTGCCAGTATGTGCATGTCGCGCGCGCCCACCAGTCGCGCCGGGTTGCGCGCGGCAACAAAGGCGTCGCGGATCACATGTTTATGGATCAGCACGCCGGAGACGGCGGCAAACATCATCATCATGCCCAGCACGCAGACAAGGAAAAACCCGTAAGGGTTGGGCAAGTAAAGATGCTCATGCAGTTGAACCCAAAACCGCCTCAGAGCCGAATTGGACTCTGTCGGTTGCTCAAATACCGGGCCTTCCCAGCGTTTCAGTACGTCTCCGGTCTCCGCGTCCACCGACATGCGCACAAGCGCATCGACCTCTTCTCCGGAAGACGGATCTATTGCATGACCACTGAACGTGTAGTTGAAATTGCCCGTGCGCGATCGGACGATTGACACGTTCTCATAATAGGTCCGATCCACGCTCCGCGCCGCCACGCGAAAGCGATGGTCAACCTGGGTGCCGAGACCGGCTTCGTGGCCGACGGCGCCGCGGGACCAGGCACCGATCTCATCGGCAAAGACAACAATCGCGCCTGTGAAAATGACCACGTAAAGCAAGAGGCCAAGGATCGTGCCCGACCAACCGTGAACGGCGAGAAGTCTTTTGGTCTTGGCTTGCGAGACAAAACTCATCGCTGGCTCACCCTATTGCTAAAAGGACCCCGTTTCCCAGGATTATGGCTAACAAGACGAGACAGGCCCGGCCCAGACGCTCTTCAAGTAAGGCGTAGACGAAAACACAGACCCAGATCACCGGGGAGAGGATGAGAGGCATGCCAATCTGGTCAATGCCAACGGCACCCTTCGGCCACCATGCTGTCATGCCCGCCATGATGGCCAGCGTCGCAATCAGTGTCAGGGGCCCGCCCAAAATCCATCGCACAAGTCGTGGACGTGCGTAGAGTGCCTGCAAAAGACCTGCCGCGCCGCGTTCCTTTTCAACCGGGCTCACAGGTCCTTCCTGAGAGGTCGCGATTGCCAGAGGATCAGACATCGCAAAGCTCAAAAGTCTGCCGTTACAAAGAAACCATACTCTCTGTCTGGACCGAATATATCAAGTCCCGGTATGGCGTTCCTTGATAGTGTATATTGTTCATTAAACAGATTGCGGGCGTAGGCCGTCAGAAACAAACCGTTATCAAACGTATAAGTGGCATTTAAATTCGTCACCACATACGCGTCATTTTTGAGTGCATCCGTGTTGGCGTCATCTGTAAAAAAACTGCTCGTATAGTTGACGTCACCGCCAATCGACAGGCCGTTGTCGAATCTGTAGCTGGCACCAAGCGACGCTTGCACTTCAGGAGCACCCCCAAAACTGTTCCCGGTGAAGTTTTGGCCGCCGACAACGAAGTTACCGAACCTCGTTTGGACGAAAGCTGCACTGGCAGAAACTTCAAAATTATCATTGAAGAGTTGTCGATAATCAAATTCAGCCCCCCAAAGTTCAGCGCTGGAAGTATTTGAAATAATCGGGTTGCCCAAAGCGTCTTGGTCAACCGCCTGTCGGTCGGTCCAGTTCGTGTAAAACAGGTTGCCATTTAAAATGCGGTTGCCGTCGCTTGACTGAGACCTATAGGCTAGTTCAATTGTGTCTGTAAACTCAGGATCAAACTCAGTCGTAAATGCCGTGCCAGAAGCGTCTACCCTGACACCTACTCCACCCGCGCGGTAGCCGCGCTGGTAGGTGAGGCCGAGCGTTCTGTTTTCATCGAAACGGTATACCGCGCCCAGCTTGGGCAGCAATGCGTCATACGTGTTATCAAAGCTTGCGGCGGCGCTCCCAATAAGCATTCCGCCTAGCGTCGACAGACTCGCTGTAGAGGTGTTTACAACTTCTTCCACGTCGTATCGGAGACCCGCGATAATGGTCCATTGTGGTGAAACATCGTATTCCACTTCACCATAGATCGCATAGTTTTCAGTCTCGATGTCTTCGCTGCTGAAATCCCTTGTACCCAAGAACGCAATCGTGAGATCTGCAGTGCTGAATTCATCGATGTTTGTGTAAAACAGCCCCCCGACCGCGCGAATGTTTTCTGTCTCATAGATGAGCCGGAATTCCTGATCGATGGTTTCGTATTCACGATCACGTATAATCGAGGCAAAACCAGCTTGGCCCAGCCCAAGTACTGGATTTGCATCGGTGAATTGTGTCCGAGACGAGAACGTCAAAGCAGAGGTGATGTCATAATCGACGGTCAGACGGGGCGATTGCAATTTCTGCTGGTTGAAATTAGCTGCATCGTTTTCGGCAGCATTGTCGATATTCGTGTAGGTCAGACCAAAGGACAGTCTGTCCGTCGGTTCATAGAGCAACCCGGCCCGGATCGTTCGGCGGTCTCGATCAGCGCCAATGCCCCGGTCGTCCACAGAAAGGCGGAACGCAAGCTGATCCTCCACCAATGGCGTGTTCACAACAAACGCGGCCTGATATCTTGTGCTTTCGCCGCTTAGGCCTTCGTCTTCGATCACGCCCAAGCGCACTCTGTATTCAGGAGAAAACTGTGGTTTGGTCCCTTCAACCACAATTGCCCCTGCCAGCGCATTGCGTCCTGATTGGGTCGACTGGGAACCGCGAAACACCTCCACTTGTTCCACATCCCATGTCGAAATGCTTTCGGTGATGCCGAAGTTGCGAAAATCTGTCAGGCGGACACCATCAGTGGTCACGCTGATTGTTGTGCTATTCGTCCCATTTCCCAATCCACCGTCGTCTGAAATGCCTCGAATTCGTATCCGGTTGGTTTCGAACACGCCAGGGATACGCCGCAGCGTCTGATCCAACTGCGTGTCTCCGCGTTCATCAAGCTCCTCGCCTGGTATGACTGCCACGCTGGTCTGACTTTCCTGAACAGTGCGCTCGATCAATTCACCCGTTAGGACGAGCGTTCCGAGATCCAACGGCTCGTCTTCGATTTCGTTCTGCGAGACCGTGTCTGAAGCGCTAAGGACCGCGCCATTGCGTTCCGGCGTACGGAAGGTCAATCCCGTCTCCGAGAGCATCTCTCGAAGTGCCGCTTTGGGCGTCATCGGACCGCTGACGGCCTTGCTCATTTTCCCATCGACGTCTCTAGGCGAAACGACCACCTGAAGGCCGGTTTCGTTGGCAAGTTCGCTGAGAGCTGCAGCCAATGGTTGGGCTGGAATATCAATCGTGCTCTGCGCAAGCGCAGGCGACCCGATTGTTAAACAAAGGGCCGTCGATGTGAAAAAAACGTGCCGGTGCATATGAAGTGTCCCAATTCCCGTCCTTGCGGTCGTTTCCTCCCGCTTCATATTGACAACGTCTGTCAAACCGGTCCATTCGAAGAAAATCATCTGCATACCGCACTGGGTAAAAAATAATGAATTAATTCAGTGTCTTACTGTGCCATTTTTCTTTGATTTTCTGGCGTCAGCGGCCATAATGAGCGCGAACACAACCTGTTTCGCTTTGGTTCGAACACTGACTGGTTGCACTATTTTTGTGTGATCACGCGGCCTAGGCCCGGGACGTGGTAGACTTTCGCGCCGCTTAAGTCCGCCAAGAGCCGTAAAGCTGACAAAGGCTCAGAGAGGTCAACATTGCCAGCGACAGGCGTCTTGCGGAGTGCGTCTTTGCTGAAGATCACTGGACCGCTGAGGCGTCTTTCGATGATATCGGCCGCCTGCCCGAACGTGAGACCATCAACAATCAAACGATCACTGCGCCAGCTCGCCATGGTTGAAACATCGCGCTCTGTAATGGACGCACCGAGATTTTCTGACCATGTAAACTGGTCGCCTTCTTCAAGTTCCCAGGCCTCGTCGTCGACCCGGACGTTCACTCGGCCTTCTGTTACACTCACCGAAACCACATCATCGATGAAGGCCGTCTCAAATTCTGTACCAACGACTGTGACCGTGATTTCTCCAACGTCCACCGAGAAGGGACGGCCGTCACTTTCGACCTCGAAATACGCCGCACCTTCCAAAAGCGTTACGGCCCGACTTTCCCCTTTGGTGTGATCCTGAAGTGCCGTGTCGGCATCGAGGTACGCAAAATCACTTGAGCTCAGGAGAGATTTTTCCGGAACTGTGCCGGTCGACACATCAGCCATAACAGCGATGCGGATCGGATCATAGACCAACGCTGTGGCGCCGATCAGCCCTAAGCAAAATATGACAATGGAGCGTAGTCTTTTCGGCGCGCGTACCACGCCTGAAGCCTTCCATGTCTTCAGAAGATGATCATAGGTTTCGCGTTCTTTCTGGCCGCGCGCCATAAATGCGTCCCTTTTGGCCATAAGCAATTGGTCATCAGGGTTGTCCCGCAAGTCGAAGAAAATCTCGGCTGCTTCCCGCATCAAGCGTTCGCTTTGGTCGTTTGCCATGTCGGTCCTTGGGTCAAACAAGGTTCTTACTTAGTCAACGCCGATGACTGATTGATATTCGACTGGTTTCCAAATTTATTTTTTGGTGGCAACGGCGACCTGGATTAAAGCCTCGGAAACCAATCTGTACGCCGTAGAAGGCGCAATCCCCATTTTCCTGCCGATTTCGGCAAAGCTCATGCCTTCTGCACGGCTGAGGCGGAAAGCGTGAAGAGACTTGGCAGGCAGCTTCTGCAAAGCGCGCAGAACATCGATCAGATCCATTCGGCTGATGACGATCCGCTCAGTGTCGGGCACATTGTCATGCAAGAGAGAGAAGGCGTCTAGCTTTGCCCATTCCCGCTTCTGCTTGCGATGCCAGTCGCGGGCAAGGTTCATAACAATACGCGTGAAGATTGGCGCCGCATCCGCGCTAGGATAGTCTTTCTTGCTCCATTGGATCCAACTGTCTTGAACCAGTTCTTCCGCCACAGCGTGGTTTCTGACAACAGAGTTCGCCAAGGCCAAAAGGTCATTCCTACGGCTCACAAACGTATCCAGCGCAACAAAGTCTGGTTCACGTGTCACAGCAACGATCCTTATCCCGATCTGGTGATGTCTGGCTCCAAACTAGGGATTGGCTGGACGATTTACTTTTTTGGCTTTGTCTTTCGCTTGCTCAAAACACAAGAAGCAAGCGAAACCGCTGTGCAAACCGTTGTTACATAAGCAAGCCAAACTTGACAATCTTAGTTCAACGAATGTGTTGTTTTGACGACCCTCGAGTTTCGCTTTGCGTGTCTGGTAAGCATTTGTTGCGGCTGTTTTAAGCCTCATTGTTCACCCACCCGACAGGGTTTCAAGACAAAGGTTGATCTGGCCAAACGCATGAGCGGGATTTGCATTGTCGGCAATGGGGGGCGTTGTTTCGCGACACGCTCGCGTCGCGATTGGGACCGACCACATAGAAGCGCTGTGCCTTGGTACCCCACAGGGTGTTAGAAGACGCATTGCATTTTCAAGCTGTATAGGCGCCGTCGCAAGTCAAAGACCAGACATTGGGAGGTATGGGCTGAAAACGGACATCTGCCAGCATCGTCTCCAGCGCGGCCCGAAGATGCCCTCTGGATTGAGCTCTATCTCAAGGAGGGTCCCAGGGGCGTTATCGCGTGTTTCTGCGTCTTGCAGGTTTTGATCCAAGATCGGGGAGGAGAAACGGGTTGGCCATCTGCGCATGGGGCTTAAGCGGGGCACGACGTTGATGGGGATCACGAAGCTTGATCATGTGGGCCGGGATGACCTGGGTTTTCTCCAATCGCGGGCCGATTTCCGCAAGAAACGGGTCGATCCGGCCGCGATCTGACCGCACCTTTTGGCACATCCA
>ERZ1740070.1988-NODE-1988-length-12143-cov-5.201522_pt1 | contig 12143 bp, 8 predicted proteins | sample MGYA00581734_ERZ1740070 | MGnify/ENA primary metagenome ERZ1740070 (study PRJEB43018, sample SAMN04849744) | marine metagenome | isolation source: floating plastic debris | place: Pacific Ocean | collected 2008-09-01 | study: EMG produced TPA metagenomics... | reverse complement strand
CCCAGAAATCCTCTTAACAGACTGGGTGTAACCGGGCCATGATTTTTGATATCAGCCCATCTATCCGCGTAGCCAACGACAACAAAGATTACTAGACGACTCAGGTCCAACAGTTAATGGCTACGCTGGTGTTCAGCCCGTCAATCAGCGAGATTTCGGCAATGCTCTAGCAGAAAAACTCGCTCGCTATGCTGGCACATCCTGTCCTGATTAAATCATGTCGCTTTATTGCCATATTTTTGAGTATGCGCTTGATCTGACACTATTCAAAAAGTTGAGCAATCATTTAGAAAAGAGACAGGTTGTTGAGGATTTCTGAGTATTATCGTCCCTGAATGGATGAAAGTGGGTTCGATTAGGTTTAACCAAGAGGTTTTACAAACTGCACTCTCACGGTCTCCTGTACTCCTCAACCACATACATATCATGTACAGCTAGCAGGCACTAAATTTTTAGTCTGCAATTCTCAAACAGCGGAATTTCTTACGTCCCTTACCTCAGACATGAGAACAGTCGTATCTAATGATTCAAGATTTACGGTCTCTTATCAACATCTTGCTGTAAGAGTGTTCTACAGTGTTGTTTGTCTAGCGAGACGCAGATTCAGTGAGTCAATAGTCATGTAATAATTAGTTGATAGACTTTATCGATTAAAGGAACCCTATAAATAGAAAGCATCTCGTTAGCTTTTCAAGGATAAAGCTGATCTAAAGGTGGCATACAATCTCATGCCATGAATCCTGTTTGAAGTCTCAATGGAAATAGATATCGACAATGAGAGCTAGAGTTGACTCTTTCAAGGCCTTTCTTAAAAAAACGTCGAACAATTTGACCTTTAAAAAGCCATTACTCACTCCGAAAAGTTATTTCAGAGACTGGATGGATCGAAGCACCTACCTTAGGAAATATTCTGCTAAGTGGCATCGAAGCTACCGTGGTCAAAAGGTTTCCTGGCCCATGCCAAAAGCATATGGCAGTTCAAAAATAGATTTCAAATCTCAATTAACCTTTAAATATCCTGAGGTGGGATTATTAGAAATTCCCAATGGCAAGGTGATTGGGAAAAATGCATGGATTGTTGGGGAGAATGATACGCTTCTGCCCGAATTTTCCATTTTTGCAACTGATGTAGAGAGTCTCAACCGGAATATTCTGCTTCCACCAGCGGAGCCTCCGATCAAAAAGATAACTGGTAGATGCTTGTCTCTAGTCAGCACTTGGCCAGGCAACTACTATCATTTTCTGCTTGACTCTTTACCCAGGCATCACCTATTTGAAAAGGCTGGCTTTGAGCTCGCTGATATTGACTGGGTATATTGTCCGCCGACGAAATATCAAAATACTCAGAATTTGCTTGAAAAAGTTGGATTCAAATCTTCTCAATTAATCACTGCAGCGGATGATTTTGGGATTCAAGCTGACTCACTGTTTGCACCTAGCTTTCCCGGAACGAGGGGAAATCATCCGAAATGGGTGACACAGTTTCTAAAGGAGTTGGCAAATTTACCCAATGAAGCGCCAACAAGGCGCTTATATATTAGCCGTAAAAATTGGAAAAGAAAGTTGCTGAATGAAGAAGATGTTTTTAGTCAATTAAAAAGATATGGCTTCGAATTCTACGATCCAGATCAAGAAGAAAATCAACCTTTAGATTTCAATCAAGCGGATATCATTATTGCACCTCACGGTGCTGCTCTAGCAAACCTGGTATTTTGCCAGCCAGGTACTAAAGTCCTTGAACTCATTCCCACGGATCATCCTTTTGGCTATTTCTACACGTTATCTCAGACAAATAATCTGAATTATGCGTACTTAATGGGACAGAGTGAGCATGTCCGAAAAAAAATCACGTCGTCGCCAAGCAAATATGATTTTACAGTTGATCTGTCTGAGTTTGAAGCCACAATTTCTGAGTTTCTTGCGATTTGACTACAGCTAAATCCCAAGAAGATTGCTGATAATAAACAGCTTTGCTTGAAGTTCTGACGTTATCTCATCTGCTCACAAATCAATGAAGACTTAAATAAGCAGTATTACTGCAGCTTTGCTAATGAGCCATTAGGCATCGCAGATTTAGCAGCAGCATACAGAACAACCTTATAAATTCTCCTTAATAGAATTTTGATGGCTTGAAGATGCAAGATATTCCTCAACCAACGACTGGATGCTTTCGGTAAAGTGCTTTTCTCCAAACAAATATTTTCTCTGTTCTAAGGATTTTGAGATTTTCTGTTGGAGTGCTGGATTGCTCAAAACATTGACTATCTTATCAACAGCTTCTTCGTGATCGTCAAACAAAAGCTCTCCGTTTTCCTCACCAACAATTTCAATCTGTCCACCTCTTTTTCTTACAAAGGGAATGACGCCAGACTTAACCATTTCAGCAATAGAAATACCAAATGGTTCTGGTTTGTAATGCAGTCCATATCGACAACGGGATACTAAATCTAGGTAATCACAATAAGGTAAGTTTTCATGAATATAGATCCATTCAGAGTTCTTTTCAGCTAAAGAATAAATCTTTTTCTGGTATTTACGTTCTCCGCCACCGCCAGCTCCAGTAATATGGAGCTTTACATTAAATCCTTTTTCCCTGACAGACTTCAGAATGTTGATAACTCGATGAGGTTGTTTTGCAAAAACAAGACGTCCGCTACAGATAAACAGATCTTCTTTTTGCTCCCAAGGCAACGATTTCATTTCCGCAACTACGGGTGGAAAAACAATTTTTGATTGAATTCCATATTTTTTCGAGACGGCTTCAGACGTATATTTTGAATTGGATACAGAAACGTTCTGACGTATTCTCTCTGGAGAAAGCTGAACCCAATCCATTAATACTTTCTGCCAAAACTTTGCTTTTTCATAAGGACTTTCTACGACATGTGTCCAGTGTAAATATTGAACCCCTTGCTGTCCCATATCTACTGCATTAAAGGCAGAAAATAGAACATCGTATTTCCTTGATGTGTTCTTTAGATTTTTGATGGTGAGGTACACAAGAGCCATTCTCAATATCTCGTTATTAGACATCAAGAAGTCGAGAGATCTGGCGAGCTTTCTGGGAAGTTCAGCATGGACTTTGATGCTTGTCTCAGAGAGGCTAGTACCATACATCTTATTTAGCCACGAGAAATCGACTGGATATATCGTATGTAGAGTCACCTCATAATTATCCTTAAGAGCTTCGAGTATCCATAAAGCGACAGCTTCGGCACCCCCACCTAAAAAAAAGGGCTGCCAAACCGCAATTTTCTTTTTCGTATAAGAATTCACTTTCGAAACCCCTCAAGACTACTTTTCATAATTGAAGCTATTCCTAATTTTGACCAGTACTTTTTTCGGCACCATAAAAAGAGCATCATTTCTGTTGCCTTGATGATGAATGAAATTCTTGATTTATTAAACCTACATGGCATTTCTCAACCTAATGGAACATATGAAAATTGAGGATTTCTAAGGCTATTTAAATTTAAGATTTGTCTTACTAATTGGAGGTATGCTGCGAGTTTTCTCTGGAATCGGATATCTTAGTTATTCGACTAAAATATTCAGATTTTGCTTTTTTTGACTTGTCTAAGATCTGCTCGAAAAAGTTGCTTTTAAGGTTCGAGTGAATTATTATTTCTCTATTTTCTCTAGGGTTTTTATGATACTCGAAACCGAACGACTAAAGCGCTCTTTCAGGTGTTCCTCTTCCTCAGGGAAATCTTTGTCGAGGAGGCTGATCATACCCAGGATTTGATTCAACTCTGATCTAGTCTTATAAGAAATTTCTTCGATTTCGCCTCTTGATAGAGAACTGTTCTGCGGTACCTCATTGCTATCCACCTGCTCTGTCGTTAGCTGCATTGAACAGAGTTCTGCATATTTACCTCCATTCCTCAATAGCTCGCTGTGACTTCCATGTTCAATAATTTCTCCTGCTTCTAATACTGCTATGCAATCGGCTTTTCTAACAGTTGACAGCCGATGTGCAATGACAAGGGTTGTTCTCTCCTGTCTAAGAAGCTCCAGAGCATCCTGAATTAGTTTTTCAGAAACAGTGTCTAGGGCACTCGTAGCTTCATCAAGAATTAGAATTTCTGGATTCTGTAACAGTGCTCTTGCGATCGCTAACCTTTGACGCTGTCCACCGGATAGAATCACTCCCCTCTCTCCAATCCTAGTATCAAAGCCTTGTGGCAAGTTCTGAATGAAATCTAAGGCATTAGCCTGCTTGCAGGCTTGATATACATCCTCATCAGTAGCTTCAGAAAAGCCGTATTTGATATTTTCTCTTACGGAGCTATTTAGAAGAAATGTGTCTTGGCTGACAATTCCGATCTTCTTCCTAAAGTCTTTTAAGCTGTACTCTCTCAAATCAACGCCATTGACCTCAACGACCCCTTTTGTGGGGTCGTAAAAGCGTGCTAGTAAATCAGCCAATGTAGATTTCCCAGCTCCTGATGAGCCTACTAACGCCAGCGTTTTGCCTCTCGACAAATCTAGATTGATGTTCTTGAGACTCCATTTATCACTTGTTGGGTAACGCAGCCAAATATTTTTGAAACTTATTCCATCTTGGACACCTTTAAATTCATATGAACCCGAGTTCATGATCGGCTTATTTGTTCGGTCAAGGAACTGTTCTAGAATATTAATACTGGAAGAGGCAACCGCAAGTTGATTACGCCCAGCATTGATACCGTTAATGAATGGCATCATCCTATTAAGAACAAATAGATAAGTTAAAATAACAGAAGTGAAAGCCTGAATATTTCCTGTAAATAATAGTCGCCCCATGAAAATGACTAAAACTAGGGAAGAAACAGTCAGCAATTCGTTGAAAGAAGAAACGGCTGCACCCACTTTTTGAGAACTCAACTCAGCGTGTTCTCTCTTCGCAATAAGCCCTTCAAGATTTGTACGTTCCTGTCCTTCATTTGCAACAGACTTTACTAACCGCATGCCTGATAAAACTTCTATAGCCTTGCTTGATAAGGCTCCGGCAGACTCGGACAGACCTCTGCCAATTGATTTGGATTTTTTAATAAAAAATTGATTCAATGATACATTTAAGACCACAATAACGACAGTTACCAATGTCAACTGCCAAGATATCAAAATTAAGATGCCAAGAAATACGAACGCATTAGCGAAGGAGATTGCTACTTTGATCAAAGATCGCACCCCAGCAGCGGCTCTGTTAACCTCTCCATTGGCATAGTTCATTAGGTCGCCAAGCTTGGCATCAGAGAAATACTGAATGTCCATCTCTAGTAACAGACCAAAACAAGACCTTCTGAGATCAGCTGAAAATCTGCTGCTTAAAATTCCTGACGTTACTGTATTGCAATAGCTGACAAGGTTCTTTAGCACTATTGCAAGGATTATGCAGGAAATCATGGCAGTAGTGCTGTAGCCTTCCGGCAAATTGTCGAACGCAGAAAATATTCTATCTAATATTGGTGGAAGCCCTTTTGAATCGATAATATCAAGATCCAAAAGCTTAAGAATTAAAGGAATTATCAAGGTGACTCCGATACCATTGAAAATAGCACCGGAAAGGCCTAAAACTACAGATAGAATAACCCAGGAAAAATATTTTCTGAAAAGCCTTAAGATTAAGCTGTTGTTGTTTCTCATGATTTGTTTAGGCTTTTAAGGGGCAATTATGAAAAGATTGAAGCCGCACTTTCTGAAGCATCAGGGCTTCCTAGGAAAATATGCTGTGTAGAGTCTTCTGCATTCTTTCAAAGCTATATTCCTCAACACAACGCTTTCTTGCTTCCGCTCCTGTGGCTAATGCCTGATCATAATTTTCGAAGATTTCCAGAATTGATTTTGCCAACTGCTCTGGTTTTTCGGGTTCTACTAAATATCCTGTATTACTAAGAATGCTGGGAATGTCACCGACTCTAGTTGCTAAGACTGGTTTTGCCATAGCCATACCATCAGTGATTTTGAGCGGAAACTGTGCTCGAGTTACCGGCGTGTCTCTCTGTGGAACGATCAATACATGCGCTGCAGAAATATATCGTGGCATATCTCGGTAAGAAACTACTGGAAGTTTAATCAGACGATCGCTCCATCTTTTCTGAAGATAGTTGTCATAACTGTCGTAGGGACTTCCTCCAATGACTACTAGCTTCAAAAGCGGGTCGTCTATAAGATTAAGAGCTTCAAGGACGTCTTCAACGCCTTTGTAAGGGCGAGGTGCTCCTGGAAACATCAGGATCTTAAACTCTGACAACCCTAATTCTTCTCGATTGCGTGATGGACTATGGTGAGATGGATCAAAAAGATGAATGTCTTTGCAGTTAGGCAACATGATTCCACCAAAGCGGCTTTGTAGGAAAGAGTTGTGGGTGGTTATTCTATCTGCGAGAGGGATCAGTTTTTGCATACACTGCAGATACGTTGGATGCTCTGGGTTGCGAAGACTACCCTCCGTTTTTAAGATGTCTCTGCCAAATTGCTTGAGGCTAGGCCTGTATTGAAACGAGTCGCCTCCATGCCAGCTTAGTTCCCAGTCATCAATGTCTAGAAAAACTGCTCTTCGCTTGTGTAGTTTTGCGAGTAGTGCTAGGCCAAAACTAGTAGCTTTAGGCTTGTAGGCGTATACGATATCTCCCTTGATTGCTGAGATGGCCTTTTGAAAAGATGCCCAAATTTTTCGCCCGCCTTCCCTGCGGATGATTTGGATGGAGGAATTTTCTTGGGTGTTTGAGTAGTCGACATCTCCCAAGCCGATAATCTCTGAAGTGTATCCGATGTGGTTCAATGCCTTACTGATCATAAATGGACGATCGCCACTATCCAATCCCCAACGTCCTGAACCAACGGTGGATAAATCACTCACTAGAATCGAGACGACTGGTTTATCTACTTTGTTGCGTTTTTGAATATTCACAATACTAAAGGTGAAATAACTCAGTATTAGCCATTAATTTAGCTCACTACAGTTTCTAATCTATCGGTGCTGATGTTGGTGAGATTTTTCTCAATGATGCAAAGTAGTATTGCTGATTGCTTCTAGGCTAAACGGTCGTGCTTTTGGTTTATTTAGAGGCGATCAAAAAACTTCAAATGTGATTTATTCGTTATGATGCCTGGCGCTGAGATGCTGGCCTAAATGTCCACTTTTATCTCGAGAGGCCTGATAAGAATGTATGACTTGTGATCACTATTTCTATGGCTTTCTCAGTATCTACAGTGACCAATATGTGTGCTTCACCAGAATGCCCACATTTTTCGTCAAGTCAACGCTGGTTAAAGTAAAGTCCCGAGCTCTTCTCAGCTGGTGAAGGGGCTCAATGGAGACCGGCAAATCACGCCGGCCATTCTAAGGGCAGGTGCCCGAGATGCCCGACTCGATAATCTCGGAGGAGGCTCCGCGCCGCTCGCTCACGATCGCCCTGATATCTGACCGCTGCCATGTGCTGCAAGTACGATTCGCCAGTGAGTTCGGCGACGGGAAGGCTGTAGCGATCACTAAGCGCTGCTAAATAAGGTACTGCCTGACTGCGACTGTCTAAAGCTTTGAACAACTCGACGCAGTCCGCAGCGATGCGCTGGTTATCATAGGCCGCCTGACCAATATCGTCGCAAATCGCTAGCCTGAGAGCCGCTGCTTGGTCTTTCAACTGGGCCGGCAAAATTCCGGGGGCATCCAATAGTTCGAGATCATCAGCGATGCGGATCCAGCGCAGCTGACGAGTGACGCCGGGTTTACGAGCACTTTCGACCACCTTCTTTTTGAGCAGACGATTAATCAGAGCCGATTTGCCCACATTGGGAAAGCCAATGACGACGGCGCGAACTGCTCGCGGGCGCATACCGCGATCGCGACGGCGCTGATTCATGCTGGTGCCTGCCGTTTGGGCGGCTTTGGCAATGCCCGCCACGCCTTTGCCCTGTTGCGCATCCGTAAAATACGGGGTCTCTCCCTGTGCTCTGAGCCAGGTTTCCCAAGCGGTACGTGCCGCTGACGGAATCATATCGACGCGATTGATGACAAGAATATGCTCTTTGGCGCCAACCCAGTGGTCAATTCGGGGATGACGAGTCGCCAAGGGAATGCGAGCATCTCTCACCTCTAAAACCACATCTACCCGTTTCAACTGCTCGATGAGCGCCTTCTCAGCTTTGGCAATGTGACCGGGGTACCACTGAATCGCAGGTGTCATGAGCAATGGAAAATCCAAAGAGTACGGCAAGCCAAAGAACAGTCTTGGGATGAAGTGTTCACACACCGAAAGACTGTCCTTGGCGGGCAAGTTTCATCACCATAAGGCATTGCCAGGCATTGAGAAGAGCGGGCTGTGACAGCCAGTGCATCTGAGCCAGAGGAGCGGCTTCTAGACTTCCCAAGGATGCAGAGAGGTTGGCATTGGGGTCGTGCGGACAAGCGGTACAGCCTATAGTCAATGCTAATAAGGGGAACGAGCCGAATTGTCAGGGGCTAGTTAAGGCACAATCAGAACCGGGCAAGGTGCAAGATTAATGACTCGATTTGTGACACTTTCGGCCATTGTTTCTTCAATGAGTCCGACGCCTCGGCAGCCCATCACAATCAGCTCCGCCTCAATTTCATCAGCGACGTCACAAATAACAAACGCCGGCTGGCCTTCACGTTCTAAGGTTTTGCTAGCCACCCCATGCTGGTCAAATAAAGCTTGAGCTTGAGCCAACAGCTTGGCAACGGCTTCGGCAGAAGATTGTTGGGGATGAGCGGGATCTTCGTTAGCTTCGACAACTGAGAGCAATACGAGTTGACTTTGGTGCTGGTGCACTAAGTCAATGGCCAAACTCGCGACCTGTTGAGCTTCGGGGCTCATATCAATGGGGAAAAGAATCGTCTTGAACATAGCTCCTCAGACGAATACACAGACTCCGGTAGAATGATTCTCGGGCATGGCTGGTAGCACTGGCAACAAAAATGCGGCTTGCTTTACACCATGAGCTTGCGGACTCAATCTTAGAGTAGATCAAGGTTGGTCGTCTCTTTGCCAAAGCCATGCATAAACGTAATAAATGCAGTTTTAGGAGGTTTGACCTGTGGCAAAGAAGACAGTGGCAACGCTAACCGAAGCCGATGTGTCAGGTAAGCGAGTGCTGGTGCGGGCAGATTTCAACGTGCCCTTAGACGATCAGGGCAAGATCACCGACGACACCCGGATTCGGGCGGCATTGCCCACCATCACAGCGCTGACGAGCAAAGGCGCTAAGGTCGTTTTATGCAGTCACTTTGGTCGTCCGAAAGGCAAAGTCGTTGAGGAAATGCGTTTGACTCCGGTGGCGGAGCGGCTGTCAGAACTGCTCGGCCAAGCGGTTGTCAAGTGCGATGATTGTGTCGGCGCAGCTGTCGCAACAGCGGTGAATGGTTTGCAAAACGGCCAAGTCGCGCTGCTAGAGAACGTGCGGTTTTATGCCGGCGAAGAGGGCAATGATCCAGAATTTGCCCAACAGTTGGCGGCAAATGCCGACCTTTATGTGAATGACGCGTTTGGCACGGCTCACCGAGCCCATGCTTCAACGGCAGGAGTCACGGCATATCTCAGCCCCGCAGTCGGCGGCTATTTGATCGACAAAGAGCTGCAGTACTTGCAAGCGGCGATTGAAAATCCGCAGCGTCCCCTGGCGGCGATTATCGGTGGTTCTAAGGTTTCCAGCAAAATTGGCGTGATTGAAACCCTGCTCGATAAGGTTGACAAGCTGCTAATTGGCGGCGGTATGGTGTTTACCTTTTACCAGGCTCGCTGTCTCGGTGTCGGCAAGTCTTTGGTGGAAGCAGATAAGCTTGACCTCGCCAAATCTTTAGAAGCTAAAGCGAAAGATAAGGGCGTAGAGCTGTTATTGCCAACTGATGTGGTGGTTGCTGATAACTTCGCTCCCGATGCCAATGCTCAAACTGTGAGCGTTGAGGCGATCCCCGACGGTTGGATGGGTTTGGATATTGGCCCTGATTCGGTGAAAGTATTTCAAGCCGCACTAAAGCAGTGCAAATCGGCGATCTGGAATGGCCCGATGGGGGTATTCGAGTTTGACAAGTTTGCCGCAGGTACCGAGGCGATCGCCCACACCCTGGCAGAGCTGACACCCCAAGGCGTCATGACCATCATTGGCGGTGGTGACTCTGTGGCGGCGGTGGAAAAAGTCGGCGTGGCTGAGCAAATGAGCCACATCTCTACCGGTGGTGGGGCCAGTCTGGAACTGCTGGAAGGCAAGACCTTGCCGGGCATCGCGGCATTAGACGATGCCTAGGTCAACTGCGCTTAGCGATGAGTAAATGCTTGTTCTGGCTGGGATGCTCTCTGGGAGTGTTCCAGCCTTTTTTGTTGAGACTGAACCGTTCTAAAAATCGAGTAAAAAGCCACAATCAGCAAAGCCTCAATAAAGACTTTGAGAGAGTCTTCTAAGTGATAAATGTGGAACTGCAGGGTATTTGCAGCGGCGGGATCAAGAAACAGCTCAAGCAATTTTTGACCATTGGCTAAAAAATCTAACCCAATCATGAAAAACAGAAGTACAAATGCTCGCTTTAACAAGGCGATCGCTTGCTTGTGAGGTTTCAGATAAAGCAGAATGATACAGAGTAGCCAAACAACGAAAATGCCGAAAAGTAGCACGATAAAAACATCGAAACTATACGACAAACTAGTTTCCTGGATATTGAAAATGTCGTGGATAAAGTGATCAGTCACTTCATGCAGCGCGAGAAACTCATCAGCCGCCAAGAAGATGAATCCCCAAGCGATAATGCGCCACAGCAAAGCACTCTGACGGTTGTCTGTTTTTGGGCTTGTCCGGCGAATCTGGGCTGTTTTATCCGATAACCAGGCGATCGCCAGTAGCTGAAATGTGGATAAAAATGTGATGAACCCTCTTTCGCCAAAATGATCTCTGCCACCGTGATGATAGATGACTAGAGCCAAAACAACGGCTAATGCATTCCCAACCAGCACCCAAGAGAATAGTGATTTTACGCTCATTTAGTTTTAACGACGCCAGATGAAAAGTTGATTGATGAACAGGAAGTAAATCCATTCAAGAGTGGATAAAAGAGGGAGTTCGAGGCGGTAATTAGTCAACTCCCTTAGCGTTTCTACTCATCAAATCTTGTGGATTATCCACAATCCCACAGAAACCGCAGACCCGTTCTGAGCATTGATTCTGGCCACCTAAAAAATGGCTAGGGTAGAATGCCGCTCCACCCTCAAAAAGATGTGTTAACTATATTAGAGGGTTTTGTTAATTTTGAGTTAATCCCAAATTAATCCGATGTTGACGTTACCCTGTCTGTCATCGCTGTCTCAGGGCCTGCTGGAGGCCACAGGAGCAAGCTGAGCCTGGATCGCTGGAGATAGTCTCTCGGGCGAGGTGCTGGCGCTGAGGCCTCTGAAGTCTTGACCTAAAAAGCTTGTGGCTGCTTTCTGAGGGGGCGATCGCGATCGCCGATACGCTGCTGGGCGAGTGTTTTCTCGATCTATCAAGTTTCGACGGTTGAGCGTGACCCGCACTGGGTCGATTTCTCCGGCTACGGCCGCGTCGACACTCACGGAGTACTCAGCTAAAGTCGATATCCTGAGAGAGTTCTCTGACTAGACGTGAAGGATGCCGGTGGCGCAACCGATTGTGAAGGATTTGGTGTTTTTAGGCGGTGGGCATACCCATGCGATCGCTCTGCGAAAATTTGGCATGCAGCCGCTACCAGGGGTGCGGCTGACGCTCATCACCAATCTGACCGACACCCCCTACTCCGGCATGCTGCCCTGCCACATTTCGGGACTCTACGACTTTGATGAGTCGCACATTGACCTGCGACCTTTGAGCCAATTTGCCCAGTGTCAACTATTAATGGATCGCGCGGTTGGGATCGATCCGGTCAACCAGCAAGTGATTTGCGCCCACCATCCCCCTGTCGCCTTTGATGTGCTGTCGATCGATACAGGGAGCACCCCGGCGACGCTAGACGTACCGGGAGCCGCCGCCTATGCGATTCCGGCCAAGCCCGTGCCCGATTTGCTCTCAGCCTGGGAGGCCTTGCTAACGCAGGTGCGTCACTCAGCCGCGCCCATCGCTGTCGCGGTGGTGGGGGGCGGGGTCGGTGGGGTCGAACTGACGCTCAATATGCAGCGGCGTCTGTGGCAAGTGTTAGA
>ERZ1740070.1986-NODE-1986-length-12145-cov-4.810835_pt1 | contig 12145 bp, 8 predicted proteins | sample MGYA00581734_ERZ1740070 | MGnify/ENA primary metagenome ERZ1740070 (study PRJEB43018, sample SAMN04849744) | marine metagenome | isolation source: floating plastic debris | place: Pacific Ocean | collected 2008-09-01 | study: EMG produced TPA metagenomics... | reverse complement strand
TGCCAATGTCGATCTTCTGATGATGGCGTTACTTCTGCTGATCGAACTCGTAGCTTTGACAGCGATATCGATCAGTGCGTCTGTATTCTCCAGCGCTGTCGCAACACGGATAGAAGCTGATCTCAGGGCGCGCGTTTACGCCCACGTCCAACGCCTGCCGATCAGTTTCTTCGACCAGAGCCGTCAGGGCGATCTTCTTGCTCTTATGACGTCCGAAGTGTCGCGCCTAAGCGGCTTTTTATCAAACACACTGACTGGAGTTCCCGGAGCTTTGCTTACGGCCACGGGGGCAGTTGTGATTCTATTCGCCATAGACCCTGCGATTGCGCTTGTGGTGCCACTGATCGTTCCAGCTTACTTTATTACGCTAAAGGTTATCGGTCGAAAGCTGCGCGGGCTGGCTAAGCAGTTGCAAGAGGCCGAGGCGGGCATCTACGCTGCGGCGGATGAAGACCTGGCAATGTTGCCTGCAACGAAAGTGTTCGCCAGAGAGCAGGCTGCCCTTTCTGCCTATGCGGATCGACTGGAGCACGTTCGCGATCTGTCTTTTCGGGAGGCCAAGATTTACGCTATACTCGGCCCCTCTCTTAGCTTGATCACCGCTGTTGCGTCTGGCGTGCTTATCCTGACAGTGGGACGCGGGGTCGCCGAAGCGACAATGAGCCCTTCTGAGATGCTGAGTTTCCTTCTCTACGCGGCGCTTCTCACCCGGCCGGTTGGCAGCCTTGCTGGTCTGTATGGCCAGTTTCAAACGGCCAAAGGGACGCTGGCTCGGCTGCAAAAGGTTCTGAGTGAACCGATTGAAGGGGGGTACGGCGCCGAAGGTCATCTTGAACACTGCCGTGGCGCGATCAGCCTTAGCGGAGTGTCGTTCTCCTATGCTGGCCGTGAGGGAACCCTGCGAGACGTTGATCTGGACATCGCCCCAGGTGAGATCATCGCCCTTGTCGGCGAGAACGGCGCTGGCAAGGCGACGATAATCAACCTGATTTTGCGTCTTTACACTCAGGACAAGGGACACATCGAGATTGACGGGGTGGATGTCTCTGAACTCGAACTAACGCATCTTCGCACAAAGGTTGGCTACGTTCCGCAGCGGCCGTTGCTCTTCAATGGAAGTGTTCGAGATAACATCGTGTTCGCTCGCGAGGATGTGAGCGAGGACTTAATCGAGCAGACGGCTAATTTGGCGCAGGCGAGCGGCTTTATCCGCGAATTGCCCGACGGTCTCGACACCGAAATCGGCGATAACGGCGTCAAACTTTCTGGGGGACAGCGGCAAAGGATCGCTCTTGCGCGAGCCCTCCTATCGGACCCGCCGATCTTAATTCTCGACGAGGCAACGTCGATGTATGATCTGGAAGCTGAAACAGCCTTCGTTGAAGCCTGCAAATACGCGCTGAAGGGCCGTACAGTTATCCTTATCACGCACCGCCCGGCAAGCCTAGCTTTGGCTGACCGCATCTTGCATGTTGAAGCGGGGCGGATCGTTTCAGAAGCGACCGCCAAGTGAGCGGGATCGCCCTGATCATTCACCTGGATGGAAGACCTGCGCAAACCTCTGACCTTGCTCCCTTGATGTCCGAGATGGCCCGGCGCGGTCCTGATGGTGAAAGTGTCGTGCTGGCCGGTTCTGTCGCGTTTGGTCATCGGCATCTCCCCACCACACCCGAAGCTCTTGTCGAATCCATGCCTTTGTCTGACCCCAGAACAGGGTGCATTCTGACCGGCGATATCCGTCTCGATAACCGAGATGAGCTTTCGACAGCTTTGGATGTGCCGCTTTCGGGTGATCGGGTTGTGGGCGACGGGGAGCTCGTCCTCCACGCATGGGAAAGATGGGGCGAGGAATGCGCCGCACACCTGTTGGGTGACTTCGCTTTCGCCCTATGGGACCCGCGCCTTCGAAAAGTGTTCGCTGCGCGCGACCAGATGGGAATGCGACAGCTGATCTATTCCCACCGTCCCGGTCACGTATTTGTCTGCGCGTCCTCTGCCCGGGCGGTTGCGTTGCAGTCTCGCGTCAGGACAACGCTGAATGAACAACGTTTCGCAGAGGCCCTGATCGGTTTGCAGCATGGTTCCCTGACTTCCACATTCTATGTGGGCATCTTCCGCCTACCGCCGGGTCATTGTCTTTCAGTCACTAGCGATACGTTCTCATCGCGTGCCTATTGGCACATGACCCCGCCTGAGCCGCTGCGTCTAAAGTCGGATGCTGAGTACGCCGAAGCGTTTCACGATATGCACGCGAAGGCAGTGCAGGCACGGCTTCGATCCGCTGGTCCAGTTGGATCAATGCTGAGTGGAGGTATCGACTCAGGATCAGTTGTTGCTCAAGCCAGCCGTTTGTTATCAGATCCTTTGCCAACGTTTTCTGCGTCGGGTCCCGACCCAGCCTCTTGCGGCGAAACACAAGCGATTAACGCTACGCTCGCGCTACCCAATCTTGCCCCCACAGTGGTCGACTACAGCGATCTGGACTCTTGGCAGGATGATTTGATTGCAGCGACGCGCGCTCTAGAGGAGCCATGGGATTTCAATATGATCCTGATCCGCTCTGTTTACCTCGCAGCGCAACGAGCTGGGATGAAGGTTGTGCTGGATGGAGGCGTTGCGGACGTAGCGCTGGCTCGTGGCGATCAGATGGTGCGCCAAGTCGCCTCCGGGCATTGGTATCGCGCATGGCGAGACGCCAAAGGGCTGTCCGAGAACTTTGGTTGGGGAACGGCTGGGACGAAGTCCCAACTTCTCGAGGCGTTTAGAGGGGCCTTTGTGCCCGATTTCTTGCGCCGTTTGCGCGCCAGTTGGTGCGAGCGGCAGCCAACTAAGCTGCCGGAAGATAATTTGATTGCCGAGCCGTTTGCGGAAGGGTCAGGGGTGCTCGAGTCTTTGCGCGAGTGGCACCAGCCAAGGCCCGGTTCAGCGGGCATGAGCTTTGCCGAGCGAAAGATTGCGCTCTGGCCGCGTACTGGAACGGCGGCTGGTCGAGAGCGATATGATAGGGTTGCCGCTCATTTCGGTGTGGAGCCGCGCGATCCCTTCATGGATAGGAGACTGATCGAGTTTTGCCTCAGTCTACCCCACGATCAGCTTCAACATGACGGCTGGCCTAAAGCCATTTTGCGCCGAGCCATGGCTCGTTATCTGCCTGGTGACCTTTGCTGGAGACCGGGGAGGCATCACTTGGGGCCGGAGTTTACAGAGCACCTTCTTTTGCGTTGGCCGAAGTGGCGATCCATGATCGAAAGCGCGCGCCCTTTTCTGACGGATAAAGTGAGGCCAGAGTTGCTTTCTACCTCAGCTTTACGGGGGCGCGCCTTCGCGGAAGACCCGATCAGCATTGAGATGCTTCTAGGGATCTCGGCATTTGCGAATAATGATCCGGTCTTGGCTTAACCGGAGTGCTGCGTTCAAAGAGATTGAAGAGGTATTCCGTCGGTCAAAGGGCGAGGAGCGCTTCTCGTCTTCACGTACCCCGCTCCTGATTAACCAAAAAATAGAGTATGCAGGCCTAATGAGTGCTGTTATAGCGTCAAATGCTTAAGCGACGGAGTATTGAACAGATGACGACAGGCCGTGAAATCTGCGACAGCGACGCACAGTACGCTGCCCCGAAATTGCGGGTGTATGGATCGATGGTCGAACTCACCGCTGGCGGGAGCGGTAACAGAGTGGAATCACAGTTTCGGCAACGGGGCCGCTGCTCGCTAAATCCGGCTAACGGACGCGACTGCCCGCTGCTATGATCGCGGCGGTTTCTCAATGCCCAGTCGCGTTGAGGCGCACGCTCTAGGTCGTTGGAAACTGGTCCCTTTCAAAGCGGACCATGCTGTTTTAGAACATCAGATTGGCCGAACGTCTTTTGACGTTATATCTGGCGTTCGCGCTCATGTGGACGCCTCGTCTGCCTCATTTAGCATAGAGACTTATGAGGAATGCTCGGCCGAAACAATCGAGCACTGCATTTATGATCTGATCTTACCATGCCTCTTGGCTTTTGATGGGCAGCTTGTTCTGCACGGGGGACTATCGTTCACTGGCGATAGCGCAGTGGGTTTCATCGGCGAATCGGGCCAAGGCAAGTCGACTCTAGTTGCGGGATTGCATGGTCTTGGCTGGCCATTAATGGGCGATGATGCCTTTACGCTCGAGCTATGCGACGACGCGTGCAGCGCACGTAGTGTCTATGCCAGCCGCAGGCTGTTTCCCGACTCCGTTGTATCCCTGTTCCCTGCTGGACACGAAACGGCGCCTATGGCGCATTACTCGGAAAAGCGGCGTGTGTCCTTTTCAGCAGGACCGCGGTCGGCTCCATTGCGGGCTATCATTCGTTTGGGAGATGAGGAGCCCAACATCCATATCCAAGAGCTTTCGCTGGCCGAGGCTTGTATGGCGCTTGTGTCCAACAGCTTTATCCTTGATCCTGAAGATACGGCTCAAAACAAAGCCAAGTTTCAACTAGCGAGCGAGGCCGCCAAGACCATTCCTGTGTATGACCTGCACTATCCCCGCCGCTATGATCGGATGCACAACGTTCGCGATGCGATCGCCGACAAGCTCGGTGTTTCTTCGATTCAATAGCTTCAGATGTGGTTGCAGGCGCACTCATAGCAACGGAGGGTGAACACTTGGGAGAGATGCTCAAGCTTACCGCTGATTACAAACATCACCCCGAAGCGGTGCAAACCCGCCTGCGCGACGAAACCGTTATTCTGCATCTTCAGAGTGGGCTTTACTTCGGTTTAGATGCTGTGGGCACACTGGTTTGGACTTGTCTCGAGGCGGGCGATACGCCCGCGAACATCATTGCTAAAGTGAACGAGACTTTCACAGATAAGCCGGAGACGGTTGAACGAGATCTGACGGATTTTCTCACCCAGCTCTTGCATAATGATCTGATAGTGGCCTGCTGACCGATGGCACTGCACCACCGCCTTGTTCAACTCATTTGTTTATCGCCGCGCGAATGGTACGATCTCTTGCGTGCGGTGATCGAGTTAGCCATCGCCAACCGGCGTCTCGCGAAAGCCGCACCGACACAACAGATGTTGAAGCCCTATCTAACGTCATCTGAACCAGCGGATGACCCTAAGCTCTTGAATCGCGTTGCTCGCGCTATCCCCAGAGCTGCAGTTGTAGTCCCCTGGCGCGCGGATTGTCTGCGGCAGGCACTCGCTGCGGCCAGTTGGCTTTCACGCTTCGATATCGAGACTTAAATCCGCATCGGCGTTCGCAAAGATGCCGATGGAGAGCTTAGATCGCATGCTTGGCTCTGCCACCAGGGTGACGTGTTGATTGGCGGCGCCATCGAAGATTTTAGCGAGCTTCCCCTCCAACCTTCGTCCGACACATAGAGTGCGACCGAATTATCACTTCAAGGCTTCCATTGGAGAGGGGAAAATCGATATCCGAAGTGGACTATGTGCGAATAAGGTTTTCAGCCTTCAATTCCACAGGTGTGGAACCACTTAAAAGCTCCATCATGACAATGGCACGCTCTACCCCACGCTTGGCTTGAAGCGTGCCTATTAGGTCATCAAAGGGCCCACTTACGACGCGGACGCGATCTCCTTCCAGCAGCGGTTCCGAAAAGGTGACCACAGAGCGGCCGTCGGCCCTTGCGATAAGCGCTTCGACGAATCCGCGCGCTAGCGGAGCCGGACGATCCCCGAACATAACCAAACGCGACACCCCGAACGTTCCGTTCACCGAACGCCATTGAGCCCGATCAAGGTCAAGGCGTACGAATTGATAGCCTGGGAACAGCTGTTCTAGGCGTTCAACCGGTTTGCCTAAACGACGGGCTTTGCGACGAAGAACCTTCGGCACATAGATCTCAAAAGCTTGCCGTTCGAGATTGAGCGTCGCAATCCGGTCGCGTGATGGCTGAGTCTGCACCACGTACCAGCGCGATGACGCCTTCTGATGTGAAGCACTTTGAGTGGAAGTCGCTCTTGTCATTTTTTTGCGATGCATCCCAGAAACGAATTCTCAAATTGTCGTCAGGTTTCCCCGCATCAAGAGATATAGCTTACTTCGAGTATGAAATGCCAACCCACGCAGTAGGCTACTCACAGGGTAATCCTTATTCGAAGGCCCTGTGCCTTACTCCGCCGGTTCCGCCCTTGCTTCATTGGCCAAAACGGGCGCCGGTTCGCCAGAGCTGAGCGTGCCTCGGCCTTCCGCACTAAGAGCCTCCAAAAGGTTTTGCCATTGAGAAATTCGCGCGCGGCGGTGCAAAATTGTCTCGAGGGCGCGTCTCGCGTTCTGACCGGCGATCGCGACTTCTCTCGGATCCGCCAAAAGGCGCTGCACCAAGGCAGTGAAGGCTTGGCTGTCGCCTTGGTTCACCTGCCAACCACAATCGGCCTCGCGTTGAATTTGCGCCAGCTCTCCGTCTTCGCTTCCGACAAAAATGCTTGGCCTTGCCACAGCCCCAACGCCGAAAAACTTGCTGGGAACGATCATGCCTTCAAGCTCAGGTGCTAGAGATATCCAGTGTACGTCACCCACTGAGAGGCTTTGAGCTAGCTCGCTTTTCGGACGATACGGAAAGAAGTACGCCGAATTTATCCCGGCAGCTTTGATGGAATTGCGCAAGGCCTCGGATTGCGCGCCTCCGCCAACAAACACGAACTTGACCTGTGAAAGACCAGACCGGTGAAGCTCTTTCATCGCGCCTAGAATGGTGGAGATGTCGTGCGCGCGCCCGAGATTGCCGGAATACATGACGATAAAATCGTCTTCTGAGAGGCCCCATTCTTGCCGGATAGCCAGACCTCGATCGTTTTGCGGCGTCAGCGCCAACTCGTCACACCAGTTCGGTATGACGCTGATGCGATCCTCGATAACGCCGCGCGATTGAACGAGATCGCCCATGCGATCTCCGATCACGACATTCATAGCTGACCGCCGCCACACAGCGTCGCGAACGGGCTGCAGGATGGGCGCTAATTTGCTCAAAGGTCCCCCAAAGCTGAGGCCCGCGGCAACCTCTGGGAATATGTCCTGGACCCAATTCACCAGCTGCCCACCTTTCAGAAGGGTCGGTCCGAAAAGAGTAACGCTCAGAAGCGGAGGGTCGGTCAGACAGACAACGATATCTCCGCGCCTCACGTTCTTGAGGACGAGGAAGGCCGCCAGAAAGTGGAACAGGATGTAGTTAATAATCCGGCCCAGCATTGAACCGTTAAACACCCTGAGCGAAGCGATCCGTCTCACATTCACATCGCCGATCATCTCATGCGCAGGCAGCTCACCCAAATCTGACGTGTAATAGGATTTACCAGTAATTACAGACACATCATACGTCGACGTGTCCAATCCATTGATCAGATCCGTTAGCATAGCTGAGGTCGCAGATTCGTCTGGGTAATAGAACCGATTGACGAAATGAACGCGCCGCTTGTGAATTGGTGAATTCGCCATGAGCCCTTCATAAGTACAAGTACCTAAGAAGGGGTTCAACTCTTTATTGCGCTGCAGCAAGTGCGCCTCGCGCACGGTGCGCCTTTAGGAGCTGCACGTTTATCGCGAGCATTCGGTGTTTAGGAGCGGACTAATCCATGACCTCTTGGCACCCGATCGAGTGCGCCAAGCACGAGTGAGAGAGGTTAATCGACAGCAGGTTGCACCCTTGCGGGCACTGACGCTTGCCGTTGCCAAGGCTATCTAATAGGTCCCACTGAGCGTTCCGGCGACGCCACTGTCGCTTGCCCTGCGATCCGCTTTAGAGGGGCCTGCAGGCTTACGGAGTTAGAAAAGATCAATGACTGAAACGAAGCGCGCGCTTATCACTGGCATCACCGGCCAGGATGGTTCTTATTTGGCCGAGTTCTTGCTCGATAAGGGGTATGATGTTCACGGGATCAAGCGGCGCGCCTCGTCCTTCAACACTCAACGTATCGACGCGATTTATCAGGATCCGCACGAGCCTGATCCAAAGCTCACGCTTCACTATGGCGATCTTACCGACACCTCAAACCTGACCCGTATTATCGGTGAGATCAGGCCGCATGAGGTGTACAATCTCGCCGCGCAATCGCATGTCGCGGTCAGTTTCGAAGCGCCGGAATACACCGCTGATGTGGACGGGATCGGGACGCTGCGTTTGCTTGAGGCTATTCGTTTCTTGGGTTTGGGCGACACCACGAGGTTCTACCAAGCCTCCACGTCCGAGCTTTACGGCTTGGTGCAAGAGGTCCCCCAAAAAGAGACCACGCCGTTTTACCCCCGCTCTCCATACGCGGTGGCCAAGCTTTACTCCTACTGGATTACGGTCAATTATCGGGAAGCCTATGGGCTTTACGCGTGCAACGGTATTCTGTTCAATCACGAAAGCCCACGGCGAGGCGAGACCTTTGTGACCCGGAAAATTACGCGAGGCTTGGCCAATATCGCGCAGGGGCTGGAGAAATGTCTCTACATGGGCAATATCGATGCCCTGCGAGACTGGGGGCACGCGCGCGACTATGTCCGTATGCAATGGATGATGTTGCAGCAGGACCATCCGCAGGACTTCGTGATCGCAACGGGCCAGCAATACAGCGTGCGCGACTTCATCCGATGGTCGGCGCAGGAATTGGGCATCACGCTTGAGTTTTCCGGCGAGGGTATTGATGAGGTCGCGACGATCGCCGCAGTTGAAGGCGACAAGGCTCCAGCGCTCAACCAAGGCGACATCGTTATGCGGATCGATCCGCGCTATTTTCGGCCTGCAGAAGTTGAGACGTTGCTCGGCGATCCGGCCAAAGCCAAGAGTGTTTTGGGCTGGGAGCCTGAAATCACGGCTCGAGAGATGTGCGCCGAAATGGTGGCGTCCGACCTGAAAGAAGCGCGGCGCTATGCCTTACTCAAGTCTCATGGGCTCGAACTGCCCGTAAGTGTCGAAAACTAAAGGGACGTCGATGCGATGAAGATCTTTGTGGCCGGGCACAAAGGTATGGTGGGCAGCGCGATCAAGCGCAAGCTAGAGGCCCAGAAGGCTGCCGGTCGCGAGCTGAAAATCGTCACCCGCGCGTCCGCGGAGCTCGACCTGACGCAGCAAACTGATGTTCGGGCTTTCTTCCAAACCGAGTGTCCCGATGCGGTGATCCTCGCGGCCGCCAAGGTCGGCGGCATTCACGCCAACAACTCTTACCCTGCTGATTTCATTTACGAAAACCTAATTATGCAGGCCAATGTTATCCATCAGGCGTTCGAGGCTGGCGTCCAGCGTCTCCTGTTTCTTGGCTCTTCTTGCATATATCCCAAGAAAGCGCCGCAACCCATGGCAGAGGAAGCTTTGCTGACGGGGGTGCTTGAGCCCACCAATGAGCCCTATGCCGTTGCGAAGATTGCCGGGATTAAGCTTTGCGAGAGTTACAATCGCCAGCATGGTACCGATTACCGCAGCGTTATGCCGACCAACCTGTACGGTCCAGGCGACAACTTTCATCCCGAGAACAGCCACGTCCTTCCCGCTTTAATCCGACGGTTCCACGAAGCTACGCAAGAAGGGCGGGAGTTGGTAACCATTTGGGGCACCGGAAAGCCGCGCCGCGAGTTTCTTCATGTCGATGACATGGCGGCCGCCTCGCTTTTTGTCTTTGACCTGCCAAACGATCGATATGAGGCCAACACGCAGCCGATGCTGAGCCATATAAACGTGGGCTGCGGCGAAGAAATATCGATCCTTGATCTGGCCCATTTAGTCGCGAGCACCGTCGGCTTTGAAGGTCGGATCGAAACGGATCCTTTCAAACCTGACGGTACTATGCGCAAGCTTATGGATGTTGGCCGCCTTGCCAAGATGGGGTGGTCAGCCTCGATAAGTCTAGAGCAAGGTGTGCGCGAGACGTATACGTGGTTCCTCGAGCAAGGCGACGCCGCACGCTTGTAAAGGCGGATGCGTCTCATCCTCCGCCAAATCTCAAATTCCAGCTTGCAACGCCGCGTACATCTTGAGCTTGCGCATCGCTTGCTGCTCCAATTCTGAAGTCTGATCGCTCGGTGCGCTTTTCGTAGCCAAATGTGAATTGTGGAGCCATCGAACCCGACAAGTCCACACGCCGATCCTGGAATTGCAGCCCACGCGTAGCTAAGTCGTACCGCTCACCAACAGTGAAGGTCGCGTTGCCGCTTAGCACGAGCAGCGGTTGTGCAAGCCCAAGGCTCATGCGTCCACCCAACGCTTCGCGACTAATAGTAAAGCCGTATCGCCCGGTAGTAATCACTCCGGTTTGAGTTAGAAGCGTGTCGTCTGAAAGCTTGAGCCTTGTGGCGCCAAAACTGGCGAAACCATCGAGGCTGAACTTGCCAAGATTAAAAACGCTGGTGGCCTCAATGAAATAGGTCCGAGCGCCATCTCCGAAACGCAAAACCCCTACACCGGTAGGAGTGCCGAACACTGAGCCTGCTTCGTCGATCAGGCCAAGCTTGACCGAAGCAGCACCTCGTTCAATCTGGGCCAGCGCGCCGCGCGCTACGACTTCGCCTTGCTCGCCGGAGTAGATAGACACTCCGACGTTGGTGCCGCCCACCCGGCGTTTTACCCCCACACTGGTTTGCGCCAAAGGGGAATAGGCGAGCATCACGTCTGAAGTGGGTGCAAGACCCATGACGTCAGCCATGACGTTGTTGTCTGAGTTGAATCCACCGGTCAGCGATACCGCATCGCTAAGGCGCAGGTTGAAATCGGCAAAGGTAAGAGCGTTGCGCAACACCGGAACCCCGCCTGTATCGCGAAGGCCCGTGTCAAAAGCGGTTACGCCAACAGCCACGGACCCCGCAGGGCTTACAAATCCGGCGTTTCGCGCGTTCGCCTGCGCCTCAACTCGGCGTTGCATCAACCCGCCTTGAGCCGGCGCGGGTTGAACGACCATGCTCGATAAATCGCCGCTGAAATCGCGGCCATAATCATCAAGCACGGTGACTTGGTTTAGCGCCTCGCCGATAGAAGCGCTGACGATGCCGCCGAACGCGTCACCGACCACCATCACAGCGCCGTCCACAGACGCCGAGCTTATACCGTTTGAAAGCACCGGATTTACGGGGCTTAGAGCGGCTTCGACATCAACAAGGCCGTGGCCATAGATCGCGTCGACGCCTGGGGCTCCTAAATCGAGAGCCGAGTTCAGAATGATATTGCCAGCATCAACGCCTGTGAGTTGTGGCCATTTCGAAAGGATCATAGCTGCAACGGAACTGACAACCGGAGTGGCTGAACTGGTGCCGCCAAAAGTCTGGAAGTTACCAGAGGCGTTGATCGAGCGGTTTAACGCAGGCGCAACGACGCAGCGTTGCATCAGCGTGCCACAGCGGTTCGAGTAGTCCGCTAGTTCGTAGTCTGTCCCGTTGGTTTCCAAAGCGGCTACGAACAACCAGCTTTCTGCGTAGCGGGTATCGACCTCGACCGCGCTTCCGCTGGTCGCCTGACTGTTGTTTCCAGCGGCGGCTACAAGCAGCCCTTTGGCACGCCTATTATAGAATTCAACGGCGTCCATGAAGCTTTCGGAGGGCCGGGTTCCTGGCCTACGGGCCAAAGACATATTAACGATCGGAATACCGCTGTTGGCCGCATGACGCAGCGCGTCGTCTCGCCCGACACCCCAAATCTTCTGGCCGTCCCTTTCTGCGGTCACGCGTAGCGATACGAGCGTCGCGCCTGGGGCCAACCCTTGGATACCTTCGCCATCGTCTCGTGCCGCTATGATGCCAGCGACCAGGGTGCCGTGATCGGATTCATCGTCTCCAATGCGGTCGGAATCGCTTCGGTTGCGGCGATTGCCGTTCGTCTCGATGTAGCCAAAATCGCGGCTGAGGCTCGAGTTTACGGTGCCAGCTAAATCGCCAACAGCGTTGATGCCATCATCCATGACACCGACCAACACGCCCTGTCCGATCCAATTGTTATCCAGAGCGAAAAGCGCATTGATGTACTCGGCGGCCGTGTAGTTTTGTCGATATTCCGCATCATCAGATGCAGAGCGTTGGGGTTGGTCGTTTTTGGGCGTGACGACAAAACCTTCGGGGGGCGCCACCGCCGCACAATTGGGGTCGCATGATCCATCGGAAGACCCCGGTGCAGGGGCGGGTGGCGGAGGCGCGGGGGTCGGATCGGGGTGAGGCTCAGACTCGGGCGCAGGAGTGGTTTCTGGTTCCT
>ERZ1740070.1984-NODE-1984-length-12148-cov-5.424874_pt1 | contig 12148 bp, 9 predicted proteins | sample MGYA00581734_ERZ1740070 | MGnify/ENA primary metagenome ERZ1740070 (study PRJEB43018, sample SAMN04849744) | marine metagenome | isolation source: floating plastic debris | place: Pacific Ocean | collected 2008-09-01 | study: EMG produced TPA metagenomics... | reverse complement strand
CGAGATCGGGACGGGTGACTGGAGTTCAGACGTGTGCTCTTCCGTCTTCTGAAGACCTGCCGCCGAGTCTAGTGGTGACTCTGCCTCCGCCCAAAATATTGGACAGTAAGCTAGATGTCTCTCGTTCAGAGGTCTATGACTACGACCGTGGTTTTTTGAGCTTGGGCCCAGACCGCGCTCCGGAGCTGCAAACCCTGGCTCAGCAGGAAGCGCTACAGCGTATCCGTGAGGGTGCCTGTGATGAAGGTATTTTGGATATGGCCAGCGAACGGGCTGAAATGACCATGCGGCAGCTATTGGAACCTATGGGCTACGGCAATCTGACGGTCAACGTGGCGGAGCCAGCCACCTGTTCTTAAATGCCTGGAGCAGTTCCTTCTAAGGGGGGATGCACTATCTGGCTACACTGACGATAATATTAGCCGCTAGGGTCGGTTGATTCGAATGTAGGCCCTGAGGCTTTGATGGCTGAGGCTGCTCTGATGACCGGCTGTCGGGAAAAACAGCATTTATACACACAGGAACTAAACGCCATGATGGAGCTGTATCAGTTTGAAGCGTCTCACTATTGTGAAAAGGTCCGACTGATTTTGGACTATAAGCAGCTGCCCTACAAGGCTGTGGAAGTCACCCCCGGCGTCGGTCAGGTGGATCTGTATCGACTGTCAGGACAGCGGCAGGTGCCTGTGATTAAGGATGGTGCGACAGTGGTGGCTGACTCTAGTGCGATCGCACTTTACCTGGACGAAGCCTACCCTGAGCGACCGGTGCTACCGGCAGACGGAGCCATGCGCGGGCTGTGTCTCATGCTGGAAGACTGGGCCGATGAATCCATTGGTCTCAACGCTCGTAAAGCCATGCTCGGTGCCTTTAGCCAGCATCCCAGCTTTCGGACGGCGCTGCTGCCGGCGTCCACCCCCGATTTGGTCAAAAATCTAGTGGGTTCGGTGCCTGGCGACCTGCTCAACCTGCTAGGAACCGGTGTAGGCTTTGGCCCAGATGACATTAAAGCAGCTACCCTCAGCCTGCAGCGGGCGCTACTGTCGATTTGTAAGGTTTTATCGGAGCGGCCCTATCTGGTGGGCGAGCATCCCACTCTGGCAGACTTTGCCGTTGCGGGAGTGTCTATGTATCTCAAGTTCCCGGCCCAGCGCTACGTCGATTTACCCGCTGGTCTGTGTGAAAAGGGCGTGCCGGGGCTAGCAGATAATCCGGTTTATGAAAGCTTTTGGACCTGGCGCGATCGCCTGTATGCCGACTATCGCAATGTGCGGTCTGAGCCCCCTCAGCCATCAGGCAACGGTCCGGTCAAAATTGGTATCGACTAGCTCGATCTGACACCTTAGCTGCAGCACCGGCCTATATGATGGAAGTCGCAGTTAGCGCAACATCATGGGTTCTGTAACTACGCCTGCTACCAAATTTGCATCGATTCTGGGTACCGATCAAACGGTGCCCTGGTCAGATCTAGGCGATACTCGCTTTAAGACTGCTAACGGTCTGAGCGTTGTATTTCCTGAATCTATTGAGCAGCTGTCGGCGGTAGTGCGAACCTGCTACGAGCACCGCTGGCGTCTGCTCAGCTGCGGTCAGCGCACCAAGCTACCCTGGGGCGCTCATCATCAGATTAAAGATATTGACGTGGTGGTAAGCACCGCCCGACTCAACCAGCTAGTAGAGCATTGGGTAGATGATTTTACTACTCGCGTTGAAGCGGGCATGGGCTTTGCCACACTACAGATAGCGCTGCAGGCTAAAGGACAGTTTTGGCCAGTGGACCCGCTGTATGAACAGCAAGCAACCATAGGGGGCATTATTGCCACCAGCGACGGCGGGTCTCTTAGACAGCGCTATGGCAGCGTTCGCGATACGGTGATTGGCATCCAGTTTGTTCGCTACGACGGCGAAGTGGTCAAGGCCGGAGGGCGGGTGGTCAAAAATGTGGCTGGTTACGACCTGATGAAGCTGATGACGGGAGCCTATGGCTCCCTAGGAATTTTAAGCCAGATTACCCTCAGGCTCTATCCCATTGCTGCTCAGTCTAAAACCATGGTGCTCTCAGGGGCCTCTGAGGCCGTTGCCGAGGCCGCTCTACAAACTCGACTGCAGGGCATCACACCCATAGCCATGGATCTCATTGGTGCTGGAGACCATATTCAGCTAGCAGGCCGATTTCAAGGTATTGAGGCCGGTGTTGAGGAGCAGCTCGAACGCTTTCAAACCATTGCCCAAACCACAGGCTTAGACAGTCAGCTGGCAGACGACGGGACGTTCTGGTCGACGCTAGCCCACAAAATCGCTTCGGCCCAGATTCTTTGTAAGACGGGGCTGCTGCCTACCCAGCTGGTGCCGCTGCTGCAGAAGATGCCTGCAGGATGCCTGGGGCGTCTGCACAACGCCAGCGGTCTAGGGCTGATTACGCTAGCGGCCGACGACACTGGCAAACTGGCTGAAACCATTGCAGCCCTGCGCGCTCACTGCGCCGCGCACAAGGGCTATCTCACCGTGTTGCAGGCTCCCCCAGATCTCGCTCTGGACCCCTGGGGCTACAGCGGTAATGCCCTTAAAATGATGCAAGCGATCAAACAGCAGTTTGACCCCCACGGGCTGCTCAACCCCGGCTGGTTTGTCGGTGGAATTTGATCGGAACCTGATAAAAATCAAACGTCAACGCTGGCAGTAAATCCTTTACTGTCCTAGCCCCAGACAGGGTTAGTCATCAAAGCAACCTAGGACACAAAATCTAGCACTGATAATTTTTGAGTACGTTCCCGCATAGAATGGTCAGGTCTGTCTGCACATAAATTTTTGTGAAATTATTTGTTTACCACACCCCTGAAGAAACGCCAGTCGATAGTCTGCCGGACTGTGCGATCGCAATCGATGTCCTTAGGGCGACGACAACCATAGCTGCAGCCTTTGAAGCCGGTGCGGAAGCTATTGAAGTTTTCAGCGATCTCGACAAGCTGGTCAAAGCCAGTGAGCAGTGGCCGGTAGAAAAGCGGATCTTAGCGGGGGAGCGCGGTGGTCAGCGAGTAGATGGCTTCGACCTGGGCAATTCACCTCGAGATCACTCCGCTGAGCGCACAGCCGGTCGCCGCTTATTTATGAGCACTACCAATGGTACCCGCTGTCTTCAGCGAATCCAGGACACCCCCATCGTCATGACAGCGGCTCTGACCACCCGGCAGGCCGTGGTCGACAAGCTTCTGGCCAAACAGCCAGAAAGCGTGTGGCTAGTTGGGTCCGGCTGGGAAGGAACCAACTCCCTAGAAGACACCGTCTGTGCGGGTGCCATCATTCACAAACTTATGGAAACAACCGGACAGAGCTTTGTCGACTGTACTGGCAACGACTCTGCTGTTGCCTCTGTCGCGCTATATGAACAGTGGCAGGACAAAATGCTAGAGCTGATGCACGTTGCGACCCACGGTCAGCGGCTGCTGCGTCTAGATAACACGGCCGATTTAGAATACTGCGCCCAAATGGATGTGCTGACGATTGTCCCTGAGCAAGAGAAACCCGGAGTGCTCGTCAATCGCTAGACAGACTGGGAGCGTTTAAGCGAATACGGCACTATGCTTCCACCTGTACTGGTTTATTGAGTTCCACAGCTTGCTGCAGTGCTGCTGCCACCCGCAGAGCATACAGACTATCCTCTGGCTGCACATATAGGGGCGTACCGTGAAGCAGATAGTCAATCACCATTTGAGTATCTTTTTGAAATAGACCCTGACGAGGAGCCGCTTTTAGAGGGTGTTCACCTGTAGCCGTTGTCAAACAGCCGTGGTTGCCGTCAAAGCTTAAACAGCCCTGCTCTCCTCTAATTTCTATGTAGCGGCTGCGCTGCCATAGACCTTCACCTTTACCGTAGGTGAGTTCAGCCAGGGTACCGTTACAAAAGCGTAGCCGAGCACTGTACAGACAGCGGCGAAAGTACTTCAATTCAGACTCTGGATCTAACTCTACGTCTCCCTGACAGGTGACAAAATCCACCGGCCCCAAGAGATTGGTTAGCCGCTGAATGCGAGAAAGCGCTGCCATCAGCGGAAATCCTAGCAGTGTAGGACAGTAGCTCCAGGTTCCAGGAGCTGGCTGTTTAGGCGCAAAGGTGCGGTAGCTGACATAGTAGGGAGCACCAATAGCCGACAGATGGTGCTTCATTACCATATGCAGCCCCCCAATAAGCTCAATGTGTTCTACATGAAGCAGCAGCTGACGCTGACGGGCTAGCTCAACTAGCCGAGTCGCCTGCTCAACATCCAACGCCAGCGGATATTCCACAATCACGTTTTTTCCATGGTCTAATGCCTGTTGAACCAGAGCGCCATGGTCCGCATTGACGGTACAGATAAAGACCAGATTTAACTGGCGGTCATGCCAAAGGTCGTCGCTGCTGCAGGCAGCCAGCTGATGCTGTGCTCCAAAGTGCTGAGCCCGGACCAGCTGACGGCTAGCGACAGCACAGACATGGACCTGAGGCATCTCTTGCAGCGCCTCCACTCGTTTACGAGCGGCAAACCCCGTTCCGATAACAGCAGCATAAATCGTCATGACTAGATAATCGCCGCGACCTCATAACACTTTGATATTAATTGGCTCATCCTTTGGACATATTTAACAGGCTTGGAGAGTCGTTAATTTAGTTACAAAGACCTGGGTGACATTGACACCCTTCCTAATAGGAAAAGCCTAGTCTAAATCAAGACTAACTGTTAGTAATATGCAGACAAAATGCAGTATAAGTTTTTCTAATAAAAAGATTAATTAATGATAACTTAATCGAGGTGTATCGAATGCAGCACTAGAGCTGATAAAGCGGTGAATGCTTCATTGAGAGGGCCTTTTCGTAAAACTGACAGGCCAGCCAACCGAAATATCCATAAGTAAAACCATGAAAAAAGCGCTGGTTTGATTACGAATACCATTCAGCCAAACCTGGATAAACGTAGCGAAGCATTATGATTTTCTCGTAGTATCAGAAATGATGTTGATCTGATAACTTCCTGATTGAAGTTTCTATAGGAACTATTAGGAGTTGACAGATTTCAATCATTGCAATAGCAGAGGATATTCGTATGGCAAGCTATAAGGTTACTTTAGTTAACGAAAGTGAAGGCCTAAATCAAACAATTGAAGTGGCTGAAGATGAGTACATTCTTGACGCGGCTGAAGAGCAGGGTCTTGATCTTCCCTACTCCTGTCGTGCAGGCGCTTGCTCCACTTGCGCTGGTAAGATCACGTCTGGCAGCATCGACCAGTCTGACCAGTCCTTCTTGGATGACGATCAGATTGAAGCTGGTTATGTTCTAACTTGCGTTTGCTACCCCACATCTGACTGCACTATCGAAACTCACCAGGAAGAAGCTCTGTATTAAGCTTCGTCTGGCGATGAGCCACTGCTTGAGCATCTGTTGATAGCGCTGGCTCATACCTTTGAATAATGAAAAAGGCTTCTCAGGCTTGAGGAGCCTTTTTTGTTGCTCGGGCTATCTCTCTCAGGGGCGTTTATGGTAGAGAAAATGCGGGGTTTTCTGCCTCGGTTTCATCGGTCGCGGCTGCCGGGACCGACTCTTCAGGATCGCGCCAGAAGACAATGTCGTCACTGATGGGCAGTAGCTGGGTATTGGGGTAGTAAAACTGGAGGATGCGCTGATACGGCCAGCCGTTTTCGCCTAGACGGTAGGACCCGGTCTGACTCATGCCAACACCGTGGCCAAAGCCGCCGCCGACAAAGGTATACCCCGTCTGCACCGGAGGACTTTGTTTGACGGCAGGAGTGCTGGCGGTCGGCTCACTTTTTTGATTGGCTTTAGCGTCGTATAAGGGCTCCAGGTAAAATAGCTGACTGCGGGGTGGGATCAGCGCGCTGACCACTTCGTTTTTGTGAAGCTCAAAATCACCCACGTCGGTGTTGACCAGGATGGTTTGCACCCGTCCTGAGTTGGAACGTTCAGTCACGCTTAGACCGGTGACCGCTTTGAGATTGGCTAGGGGGTTTTGACGGTTGGTTAGGTATTCTTTGACCCCGGCGGTAATCTCTTCGTAGGTGCCTGAGCGTTTCCAGCGAAATGTGGGCCAGTCGTCTTCGTTAAATGTGTTGTTGAGGTTGATAAAGGCACGAAAATTATTTTCGTCAGACAGAGGACGGGCGGCCAGGTCCCAGTTAAAGGTCAAGGAGTCAATCACCGGCTGCAGATACGGGCGATCAAAGCCGTTCCACACATCGCTAAAGCGGGCAGTAATCCCACCTGTGGTTGACGAATACAGCGCATCGATCAGCTCCCCGTCGTAGGTGAGTACCTGACCCTGGGTGGCTGCGATCGCACGGTCGGCCCGCGGCACCACGCCACTTAACCCCCGATACACCTGGCATTGAGTATCGGCACATAGCTCATAGCCATCAATCACAAACCGACGCAGATTGCGTAGAGCATAGGTTCTAGCCAGCACGGCCTGGGCTTCCACAGCCGTTTGCGGGGCGCTGGGGCCAATTTCATGGGGGACAACTCCCCGTAAATACAGCTCAATGGGGACCTGATTGACCAGAGTGTAGGTGCCATAGGCATTGGGCTGCAGCTTAAAATCCCCGCCGTACAGCTGTTTAGACCCGCCGTTTTCTACAATCTGCACTCGCCGATTGGCGCTGGTAATTCTAAACAGCTCACGATTGTAGCGATAGCCATTGGCAATAAACGCGGCTCTCGGCACGGCGGTTAGCACCTGACTATCAATAAACGTATTGGTGTGTCCCGCATCGTGCAGGCTTGCCAGCAGCAGCCGACGCAGTAAAGGTGTGTCATAGTTCTCTCGCTTGGCCCACACCTGCCAGGAACTGGGCTGGGCTACCTCGGCCTCAATCCCCTGCTCTTTCCACTGGTTGGCACTTTCTTCAGCGCTTTCAAAGCTGCGATGGCTGCTGAGCACCACCCATTCTTGTAAAACAGGCTGAGACAGCGTTTCGGCCCCTAGATCTAACGTCAGCTCCTGGGTAGTGATTGTCTGGGGCTGACCGTTTGTCTCAAAAGTCACCGTCAGGGTATCCCCGGCCAGCGGCGTTAGCACCAGCGTGTCCTGTTCCTCTTCACCAAATCGCTGGATTAAACCGATTTGAATCTCAGGGTTTAGGGGGGCCTGAGCTAGCGTGGGGCCAGAACTTACAGCTATCAGTCCCAAAGCAACCCATAGGGTCCGTTTGCCCAAAGAAGAACTCGCCATGCGCCAATCAGCCAAAACCATATGCTTGTTTACAACCACCCATCAAACCATAGCCCAAACCCTACTCAACTGGGGCTGATAACTGGCCAGAGTTTTGAGCGGTGTGCAGGCACGAGAAATATTGCAAGTCGAAGTCGTTATGAGTATGATTAGAAAAATCAGCTTTGTCCGCGCTCAAGTTATCCATGGTTGCTCCTTGCAGCGGGGCTAATCCTCGGTATGATTTCATCGAAAGAGTGCTGTTGGCATTTCTACACCTGTTCAACTACTACCCATCCACTATTAGGAGATTAGTCATGTCCACATCAGCCGTTCCCATCAATATTGGTCTGAGTGAAGAGCATCGTCAGTCAATTGCAGATGGCCTATCTCGTACGTTGGCGGATACCTACACGCTTTACCTCAAGACCCACAATTTTCACTGGAATGTAACGGGTCCTATGTTCCAAACACTACATTTGATGTTTGAAGAGCAGTACAACGAGTTAGCCCTAGCGGTTGATGCCATCGCTGAGCGGATTCGGGCGCTAGGATTTCCAGCGCCAGGCACCTATAGCGCCTATGCCAAACTTAGCTCCATCAGTGAAACTGAGGGTGTCCCTAAAGCCGAGGAAATGATTGCCCTCTTGGTAGAAGGTCAAGAAGCGGTTGCGCGCACGGCCCGCGAGGTGTTTGCCACCGCCGATGAAGCCAATGACGAACCCACCGCCGATCTGCTGACCCAGCGGCTACAGATCCATGAGAAAAATGCCTGGATGCTACGCAGTTTGCTGCAGTAGTCTGCCGGTAGGGTTGCTGGCCTTTTGCTAGCCGTGCAGCCTGCAATTGATCTTAGACGTCCCTTGCCTAAATATCAGGTGAGGGACTTTTAAGTTGTATTTGGCTGACTCGCTGAGATCAGGGTGTGGAGTTAAAATTACCGACAAAAACAACAGATTTGTTGGCCATCTGCTATCTGTTTCCCCAGTCGGCAACAGCTTGAAATGCGATAGATCGCCAGCCAATCGGTCTATGGTGGCAGCGGTAATCACAAGCCTCAGGGTAAGACTAAAAATAGTGGCGGTGGGTCGGCGAAAAAATTTGGCACAATAGCCAGAAGCGCTTAAAGAGGCCAGCATCATGGACCAGGATTCAGAAACGCCGTCGTTTAGTATTGTGATTACCACATACAATCGAGTAGAGCTGCTTAAGCGTGCGATCGCAACCGCGCTTGACCAGACCGTTCCCTGTCAGATTGTCGTCGTCGATAACGCCTCTACCGATGGCACCCAGTCCTACATAGAAAGCCTAGGAGACCAGGTCCTCTACCATCGCAATTCCACCAATGCCAACCATTCTGGAGCGGTCAATGCTGGGGTAGAACGGGCCACCGGCACCTGGATCAAGCTAGTAGATGACGACGACTATTTAGCGCCCACCTGTATTGCAGAAATGACCGCTGCTATTCAACAGCGACCGGCCGCCGTTATTTGCTCTTGTCAGGCAGCCCAGGTGGATCATCAGGGTCAAGAGCTGAGTCGCACCCCCGTGACCGGCCCCGGTCAAGTGTTCTATATTCCCCAGACCGATATCCACTACGGTATGTTTCTAGAGGTGGTGCCGTTTGGTACCCCGATTCAAGTGGCTGTACGACGAGACGCCTTTCTCAAATCCGGCGGCTGGGATTTGACGATGACCGGATTTGACGATATCGACTCCTGGATCCGGGTGGCCGACTACGGTGATGCTCTTTTTATCAATAAATGTCTCACCTATCGCACTGTATGGCCCGGTGGCTACGATCAAAAAATCACGCTGCAGCGTCGTTTAGAGACTAATATTCTGATCAAAGAGCGGATCTATCAGCACATTAGCCCTAAATACCAAGACGCCTTACCCACCTTGCAAACCATTCGTCAGTATCTGAGCCTGCACTGGATGATTGTTGCCCTCAAGCAAAAGCAGTTGGCTAGCGCCCTCAGCTTTGGGTTTCCAGCCGTATTTTTTCCCAACGCCTGGAAGCTACTGCAGCAGGCCGTCAGCTTTCGTCAGCAAAAGGCGACGCCTCCGGTTGCCAAACTAGTCCTCGAACAGTAGGAGAGTCCTTGATATGACTACCACCACCACCTCTCTTTTTCAAGTTGGCGGCAGTCTCCACGCCCAGGCCCCTACTTACATTCAGCGTCAGGCCGATGACCACCTCTACGAAAGTCTAGGGCGAGGAGAATTTTGTTATGTCTTTAACACCCGACAAATTGGAAAATCAAGTCTGCGGGTAAAAACAAAGCATCGTCTGGGGCAAGACGGTGTGTGCTGCGCGGCCATTGACCTGACTAATTTAGGCAGCGATAACGTTACGGCTGAAACCTGGTACATGGGGATTGCAGCAGAGCTGTGGCGCAGTCTGCGACTCACCGGCAACTTTCAGCAGTGGTGGCAGCAGAGCGACAGCCTTTCTGCGGTACATCGTCTAGAACGGTTTATGAAAGATAAGGTCCTAGGGCAGATAGAAGCCGATCGCATTGTTATCTTTATTGACGAAATTGATAGCGTCCTGGCCCTGCCGTTTGCGGCTGACGATCTGTTTACCCTAATTCGCTACTGCTATAACCAACGGGTTGATAACCCTGAGTACCGGCGGCTGAGCTTTGCTTTGTTTGGGGTGGCCACTCCCACCGATCTGTGTCAAAACCCTAACCGCACTCCGTTTAATATTGGTACGGCCATTGAGCTGAGCGGTTTTACCTACGCAGAGGCGCTGCCCCTCAGCCGCTGGCTATCACCGACGGTGAGTAATCCAGAGGAAACCCTCGGCTACATTTTGACCTGGACCAACGGTCAGCCCTTTTTGACTCAAAAGCTCTGTCATTTGGTGATCAATCGCTTGGCCCCACGCACGGAGGTATATGTGGAGCAGCCCTGGGTTGATGGACTGGTGCGATCGCAGCTAATTAAAAATTGGGAATCCCAGGACGAACCGCCCCATCTCAGAATTATTCAAGAGCGGCTGCTCGCACGCCCTCAGCTAATCAGCAGACTGCTCGGACGCTACAAACAACTGCTGTCAGGTCACTCTCTCTCCCTAGAAGACAATCACCTGAGAGAAGAGCTGTTGCTCTCCGGACTAGTCGTCAAACAGATCGGTCATCTCGACATTCGCAATCGACTGTATCGAGAGGTATTTAACGAAGACTGGGTAGATTATCATCTCGCCCGTTTACGTCCCTATTCTCAGGCTTTTGAAGCCTGGGTTCATTCGGGTCAAAAAGATCGTTCCCGACTGTTGCGCGGACAGTCTCTTATGGAAGCTCAAGCCTGGGCCAAAGGCCAGCAGCTCAGTGATCTAGACTACAAATTTTTAGCAGACAGCGGTGCCATCGATCGTCAAGAGGTGCAGCAGTCCCTAGAATCTGAACGCCTCAAAGAACTTGAAGCTCGTCTCCAGGCACAGCAGCGCAACGTTACGCTACAGCGATTTTTGTTGATCGGGATGGGGGTGGCTTTTGTCAGTATCACCAGCGTCGGCATGCTAGCCTATCGACAGTCGAGACTGACAATGCTCAGCCAACAAGATAATCAAAATTACCGGGCGCTGTCTGCCAGCTACTACTCCGAAGCATTATTTAATCAAGACAATCGATTGCAGTCTCTGCTGGAAGCCGTACGCGCAGGTCAGCAGCTACAGCGACTACCGGTACCGCAGCCCAGCGTTAAGCAACAAGTCGAGCAAACACTCCGACGCACCCTCCAAAGTATTACTGAAGCAAATCAGCTGCGGGGGCACCGGGCCCCGGTTTACGGTGTCACCTTTAGTCCTGACGGTCAGTACCTCGCCTCAGCCAGCTGGGATAATACCTTAAAACTCTGGCATGCTGACGGTCGGCTAATCACGACCTTGAGCGGTCACACCAACGCTATTTGGGATGTGGTATTTAGTCCTGATGGAGATTATCTAGTCTCTGCCAGCGCTGACTCAACCGCCAAAATCTGGCCCGTGCGTTACGACAACAATATTCCCGTAGTCATCGCTCCACCCATGACCCTACAGGGACACAAAGGTCGAGTCAACGCGGTGGATGTTTCTCTCGATAGCCAAACCTTAGTTACCGCCGGAGAAGATGGCCACCTCAAGCTTTGGGACCGCGCAGGAGACCTGTTACTAGATGTTTCAGCCCACGATGCTAGCGTTACCCAGGCGGTTATCAGCCCCGACGGACTCACCCTGGTGACGGCCAGCGAAGATCAAACTATTAAACTTTGGGATGCCACCAGCGGTAGCTTACTCAAAGAGCTGAAAGGACATCAGGCCGCTGTTAACGGTTTGGCCTTTAATCCTGATGGCACCATCCTGGCCTCAACCAGCGATGACCAAACTGTAAAGCTTTGGCAGCTAGACGATGGGCTTGGGCGCTCAACAACAGATTCTGTAGAGAATAGAACAATCACCCTGGAAGGACACCAAGACCGTGTGTGGAACGTCACATTTAGCGCTGACGGTCGTCAGCTCGCCACCACCAGCTGGGACAATACCATCAGGCTGTGGACCAGCAGCGGCACACTATTGACCACCTTAGAAGGACATGATGCTGGTACCTGGGGCGTAGACTTTAGCCCTGATGGCAATGTACTAGTGTCCAGCAGCGACGATACGACCGTTCGTCTGTGGCGCTTAGATCAAATTCCACAAACGCTTCACGGCTATGAAGGCCCGGTTACGGGTTTAGCGCTCAATCAACAAACTGTGGCGGCTGGCAGCTGGGATAACACAATTCGTCTATGGAACTGGCAAGGAAATCTACAGTCAATATTACAAGATCACACAGACCGAGTACGCCAAGTTGCCTTTAGTCCCGATGGGCAGTCGCTCGCCTCTGCTAGCTGGGATCGAACCGTCAAGCTATGGCGGCCTGAAGGAACCTTACTGCAGACGTTTAAGGGACCCCGGGACCGG
>ERZ1740070.1983-NODE-1983-length-12150-cov-8.943530_pt1 | contig 12150 bp, 7 predicted proteins | sample MGYA00581734_ERZ1740070 | MGnify/ENA primary metagenome ERZ1740070 (study PRJEB43018, sample SAMN04849744) | marine metagenome | isolation source: floating plastic debris | place: Pacific Ocean | collected 2008-09-01 | study: EMG produced TPA metagenomics... | reverse complement strand
GTGGCAGCAAGAAATGTGGGGGATTATGACAATTGGTCTATCTCGATTCAGGGGGCAAAGTGGGGAAGTGATGGCGTTGTGCCGTTATCGGCCCAGGCCTGTGATGCATTGGATAGTTATTTGGGTTGGTGTCTCAACCAGGGGTTTGATACGAGGGCGGAAGCTCCTTTGTTTGTAAGTCTCTCGAATCGGAACCGGGGACAGCGGATGGGATACAAAGGGGTTTATAACTGCATCAAGGATTTGGCTGAGTTAGCAGAACTGGAGGAGAAAGTGCATCCACACCAGCTGCGTCATACATTTGGGACTCAGTTGATTCTGGAGGGAATGAATCCTGAGTTTGTTCGCAGGCTGATGCGAATTAAGTCAATGAATGTATTTGGCCGATATACCAAACGCGCACTGGAACTAAAGGCGAAAGAGAGTTTTTACGATACGCTCCAGGCATCGGAGTCTGGGTTGTTTGGTAAAAGGTAATCTTGTTTTCAAAGAGAGCTGTTGGTTAATAGCGCCTGATATCGGAGGGCAGGCTCAAGGCGCTGCCAGCGTCCCTTTCGACTCCGCTCAAGAAACACTTACGGCATCCATATCACAGCTAAAAATCTCTTGAAAATTCTGGAATTTTCAAATTTAATAATTCCATTTAAGAATTCTGAGAATTTTCAGTCAGATTGAGTTATGATGTGCGCGCACGCTTTGAAACTTCGCCACACCAAAGATGCTGAAAAAAGTTATTTCAATCATGTCGAATAGCGGTGGTGTTGGTAAGACCACACTGACGGTTAACCTAGCTTACCAGCTCGCCCGCAAAGGAAAAAAGGTTGCGATGTTTGGTTGCGACCCCAACGGTTCGTTGACTCTTTTCTGTGGATTGGATGATCCCCCGAAGGAAAAAACAATGGATTGGGTGCTGCGGCCTGACTTTAAAGGGGACTATCCTCTGTTTCCGGTCTGGAGGGATCGCATTGAGGGGATCGATGCTTGTCTGGGGGGACTACCACTCACGGAAACGACCCAGCGACTCGTTTTGGATAAGCGTGGGGCTTACTTATTGGCAGATGCATTGGAAGATCATCCGCTTCCTCACGATGTGCTGATTATTGATTGCCCTGGCACGATTGAGCAGCTACATATCGCGGCTCTGTCGGCGAGTACAGATGTAATTATCACGCTGAAGCCAGAGGACAAGGATATGGATGCGATGGCTAAATTGCTGGAGTGGATTAGCCTGACTCGCACTGAGTTACGTCTAAAGCCTGCGCCTAAGGTGTTTGGAGTGGTGCCGAATGGGGCTAAGAACCGGGCAATGCATCGCGATAATTTGGGGCTGTCGGATATTGAGGGATTACCTGATATTATGCGGCACATGCAAATTCCGATGTTCCCGACAATTAAGGACAATGCCTATATTGCCAATGCCGCAGCTGCTGGGCTGCCATTGGGTATCTACAGAGCAGGGGATCCCAACAACAAGCTCTACGAAAAAATTGCCGTTGAAGTCATTAAGGAGATGGATTAGCGATGGCTCGCATCAGTAAACGACCCATGGCAACCATGTTTAGTGGTGCCTTAAATGCGCAGGAGGGCGAGACGATTGCCCAGCTTAAAGAAGAAATTGAGAGTTTGAAGTCGCTTTCCGGACAGTCGTTTAGATTACCAGTTGCTGATATTCAACCGCTGCAGCTGCCTGGGAGGTTAAAGCAGCCTCGACTTTATTTTGATCCGCAAAAGATGGAACGGCTCAAGGAGTCGATTGCAAAGCATGGTGTGCTGGAACCAATTTTGGTCAGACCTGGTGCTAGAGGTAAATATGAAATCATCAGTGGCGAACGACGCTGGCGCAGTTGCTGTGCGTTGGAGATGGAATCGATTCCGGCAATTGTGCGGGATATGCCGGACGCCACTGCATTAGAAGCGGCACTGATTGCCCACTTGTTGAATGAGGAAATTACGGCAATTGAGCAGACGGAAAGTATTTTGAGTTTGCTGTCACTACACCTGGATATCCCGATTGAAGATGTGAAGGCAGGTCTTTATCGGGTAAAGAATTCACGGTCCCGAGGCGCTGAGAATTCTAGAATTTTCAGCGAGGATGAGCTGAAGCTAATCGCTGAAATCCTTGGAGAGTTTGGGATGAAGCTTGCTAGCTTTGTTTCTAATCGGTTGCCAATGTTGAATTTGGCTCCTGAGATTTTAGAGGCGGTACGAGAGGGGAAGCTGTCGCCTACCAATGCGGTGCTTTTGAATCGTCAGAACCCTGAACTGCATGGTGAGCTGGTTGAGCGAGCAGCTGGTTTGACGAAGCAGGATGTAATGGCTCTGGTGAAAGATTTGGAACAAGAGAAGTCAGCAAGTAGTTCACAAGTGCCACTATCAATTTCTGATCAGATTTTTGCTCGGTTTAAGTCTGTACGCAAAAAAAAATCACTACTTGAATCAGCAGAGGTGCGGAAGCGTCTAACGAAAATCGATAAGCTCTTGCAAGAGATAGAACAATTAAGTGTTTGAGAATTCTAGAATTTTCAAGAGGTGTAAATTCCAACTTTGCACGTAAATATAGAGAATGTGATTAGCTTTTACATTCATTGCATTAGAGATTTTTATGTCAACAAATCCCAACAATGCTCAAGTGCTTTACCGAATGGTACCCTCACGGGTGATGCTAAATGCTATCTAATTACACTAAGCTACAAATACTAGAAACTTGTAATACTCGATAGAAGTACCTTTCAAATTAATTTTGATAGATACTTTGAGGTATTAGAGCCTTGTCAGGTTGTAGATAAATAGTTTTCTAAAGCATCCACTCTAACTATATTCACGGCTGATTTGGGCATAAATACATTGCTTGCTCGCTACCAATCATCAAGTTTCTTTAAATTATTCAGGATCAACTAGAAATCTAGTCGCAAATTTTAATGACTTAGCCTTCGTAAAAGCTGATTCAGTTTTCTGTTCTTAGAAACATTTTCTACTAGTAGACATTACGGAATAATTCAAATGCCTAACAGCCCTTACAGCAATTCTCAATCTAATACAGGATCTATGGGTGGTGGTCAACAAATTGCTCAAGGAAGCAATAGTAAGCTGACTATGGAAATTAATTCCAATGCAGCTTCTAATGAACAGACTCTCAATCAAACTGATGTTGCACAACTTCTAACAGAGATTGAAGACATGATTGATGCAGCCATGCTGCCAACTGATATCAAAGATGAAGTATCAGCATATTTAAGTGCAGCGAAAAAAGCTACTTCAAAAGATGAACCGAAGAAGGATGTAGCTATAGTTAATTTGAAGAGTATGACAGAAACTCTAGAGGATGCAGGAAGAACTCTAGATGTCAGTAAAAATTTATTTATAAAGGTAAAACCAATTCTTGAAAAATTAGCTACATGGTTAGGAGTAGCAGCTGGAACTTTATTTTCAAGTCTTGTTTAAAGAATCAGATATTAATGAAGTTCAGGACATGCAGTTAATACAACTTTGATGAATTTAAATTTAAAGAATCAAATTCATCTTAAGGATAAATAGTGCTTAAAACTAAGACACCATCTTTGGTAGTTAGATATGGATCCCAATTTCTCATCTCCAACTGAGATAAGTTCGCAGGAAAATACCTCAGACTCCACCAAGATAGAAGCTGCAGAAAATTTAGAAATAACTGAAGTAAGCTCGCAGGAAAATATTTCAGAATCTACAAAGATAGAAAGTTTAGAAAAAAACAATAATACAACTGGGTTAGGAGTATTTGATAGCAATACTTCTGAAGCAGAAGAGCATAATGATGAAATTAATCATCAAACTAATACAGCCTCTCTAGGAGGTGGACAACAAATCGCGCATGGCCCTGGCAGTAGGGTAATTCAGAATGTTGACAATAGTCAACAACAAACAGAAATCAATAATAGCTATCATTTTTTAGAATCTTCTGCCATTAGCAGATTATTTTCTAATAGTAACTTAGACAAGGAACAACAAAATAATTTTATCGATCCAACGACGGATCTACCTTCTCAATCCTCTAAATCATCGCAATTATCATCACAGCTAGAGTTAGAAGAAATCTCATATTATATCCAAAAACTTCGAGAAGAAAACATACTTATAGTTAGCTGTTTGAATCAAGAAGTGCTGATGGCAACTGTTTATGCCTTAGCTAATCAGATAGGAGCTATAAAAGATAGACGCTTATTGAGCTTTGAAGGAAAAAACTCCAAACGTTCTGATTTAGAAATTGAACTAATCTCAACAGAAGAGATCGGACATGGCAAAGGTACATTAGTAGTTATAGATGCAGTTAGAACGAAAGTTTTTTGGGATTCTTTGCGAGTTCATAATCCATGGCAAGCAGGTACAATCAAAGATAATTTAAGAAATCAGAATAGATTTTTAATTTGCCTAGTAGATCCAACAGTTTTACTACAAAACTTTCAATACAAAAATCAAGAAGAATTATTTTTCTGCTGTTGGAAAATTCCCTTTCTAAAAACCCTACTAAAAATGGAATTTTCTAATGACTTTTATGAAATACAAGAAAAAATAAGTATCCAAAGGGAAAAAGGATTTTGGGGTGATAATGATCAGGAATTTTATGATTTTGTCTATGGATTTATAAAGAATAAAACCCTTTACCAAGAAGTAGAAAAACGAGAAAAGCTTTATGAAGGAAATGCAAATATAGCGGAAATAGAAGAGCAACTGAAACCTATTCAGGTCAATGATCTATTACCAGAAAATAAGGATAATCAGATTATTGAGAAAACAGTCCTTTACGTAGCCACATTTTTTCCAAATTTAAGCCCTAATAATTTTCTCAGACTAGTTTCTTTATTACTAGATAAAGATGATACAGTAACCATTTCTACCATCTCCGAAAAAGTTATGGAAGATGGAAAGATAAAGGAATTTATAGACAGAGAGAAAGTAAATGCAAGAAAGTTCTGGAAGGATAACTCTGATGATATCAAAAGAAAATGTGGCCTTAGGAGTCCTAAGTATAAAGAGAATGCCCGCATAATTGATTTTCACTTACCTTATATCAGAAGAGATTTAGAAGAGTATTTTGAAGAAGAGTACTCTACGTTTTTACAGCAAAGGTTTACATTAATTCAAGAATTAGGTTTGCTATTTGATGGCTCGTCAAGAGTCACAGAGAACGTTATTAAGCTTTACGCAAACATGGCTAGTTCTTATCCTGAAGATTATGGAGATGATTGGCTTGTAAAAATCATCTTACACTCAACCAAGAGGTTTGAGCTTGATCCTAATTCATATCTCACAGAACAGGATTTATTATTAAAGCTCTTGGAGGCTTTTGAATCTGAGCTCGTATTTACTAGGATTTCAGACTTAATTCGCGAAATGCTTCAATATCCTCAGCTAGAGGACATGATTGACAGTTTTTTAGAAAAATTAATTTCATGGACACGTCATGATGCTGTTTTAGCTATTGTCAAATGGTTAAGGTTTTCGCCTAAATTTAAAGCATTTTACTGGATAGGTCAGTTACTAGAGCGTGGTAATGAAAACACTCGTAATGAAGCCTATAAATTTTTATATAGTCAGGCAAAACAAAGTAATTTCCGTATATACGAATTCTTTGAGGAAATACAATCTTGGTTGCCAGAACCAAATCGTGAGAAGAAATTCTCTCAAACTAACCAATATGCATTGCGTCTCTTTGTAGAGTACTGTTTGGAACTCAAAATTCCTATTAAACATTACGGTCAATGGCCCTCTAAACACCGACTTTTTGGTGTTTTCTCAAAACAAGACAATCATTATATCGATATACTCACAGACTGGTTATTAAACCCAGGACTTGATAATAATGAGTTTGAATTGAGTAAGAAGAATAATTTTGATTTTATAAGTTTCATCGGCTCTTTGCTTTCAGAGTGGTGGGCTATTTTGTATGGATTAGAAAATACAAATCCACATCAAGAAGCTGCACAGACAATGAATGAAATCCTCAAAAGTGTTATTGATAAAACTTCAATTAATGAAAAAGATAAAATTATATGCTTTTGGGAAGATTTGAAGGATGACTTATTAAAGTTTATGGATTACCTAGAAAACTTAAAACTCAAGATATCAGAAAATATATTTGAGTTTAAAGAACAAGAAACAATTACGGTCTTAAACTATATTTTAAGTAACATTTCAGGCAAGAATATAAAATTAAGGAGTGATAAACGCTTTTCATATCAAATAGCAACAATAGGAATCAGTATAGACAATGTAGTCGATGCCATAGAAATAGAAATCAATCAAACTAATAGAAAAAGACAGATTATTCGTGAAATCAGCAAAAGTTTTGAACAGTTGCAAAAAATAGCTTAATCTCAAGGAACTAACAAGGAGATTTTCAGATGAGTGAAGTTTACCCCTTAGATATGGTAATTCGTAAGGTTAGTAGCAAAACAAAAGCAATTAACTCCGCTCAGAAAATTGTCATAATTGATATTAATACTGGAAAGGAGAAAAGATCTTTCTTTGCAACAGATACAAAGCATTTTCTTGTTTTAAATACTAGAGATGAAAAACATTATGCGAATAGAAAAAGACTTATCTGTAATGTGGCAGACTTTGATGAGAATGATTTGAGTTTTGACTTATGTGTCGACTATCAAGTCACTTGTGATCCTGAGCAAGAAGTTAAGGTAGCTGAAGCCCTTTGGAATAATAATCATCCAGGAGCAGAACTAGATCGAAAGATCAGAAAATATATAGATAATTTCTTTAACTTTGAAAATGATTTTTCTGATAGCGTTAATGATTTCAAATCTGTAATTAAGAGATTAAAAAAGTACATCAAGGAGAATATAAATTCCAAAATTGGGTTAAATGTTACTAGACTCAATATAAAATTAGAGATAGAAGATGAGCTAACACCTCTCCGAATCATATCTTCTTACTTTCCCGTACAATTTTCAGATTATCCAGAGGAGTTAGATCTTCAATTTAAAATTGAGCTATTGAATGATGAAGACAGAGAAGCTAATGCTATCTTTCTCTCTAAAGACACAGATTCACTTGAAAAAGCAATACAGAAAGAAATCAAGAAATATTTATTAGAAAACATTTCCATAGAACAATTCTACGGAGAATTGAATACATTAGTTCGGACAAAACTTATTTCTCACTTAAATACAAATATCTTAAGTCGCTATGGACGAAAGATGAACTACTTGTCCTTGAATAGCACAGCCATTTCTACTGAGGTTAAAAGCTTTTTAGAAATAGAGCATCAGGTCAAACACCAAGTCCAAGAAGAAATTATTATTATTAATAACAATGTCCAAATGACGCCAAATAATATTGGCAAATATAGGGCCTATGGTTCTCCTAATCTCGACGTATGGGTTAGGGAGAATCTAGATATAGTAATTAAAAGTACATTATTTGAAGAATCTTATGTAGATATATTATCAGATTTTAGTTCAATACGAAAAACCATCAAAAACCAAATGGTTCTACTCGCAGAATCCATCGGTTATACAGTCAAACAAATAGTCTCTAAGCCAGAAAATGAAACTTTAGAACTTACAAAATATTTTGCACTAAATGTTAAAGAGACTTTTGAGACCAAAGATTCTAACGTTAAAGTCGGACTATCTATTTTTGTTGACTTAAAGATAGATGACCTCAAAAAGATTGAACCTCTTTTAGTGTCAAAAGTTAATATCAAAAGTTCAATGGAATCACTTATCGATAGTGAGGTTCGTTCCTTTTTACATAATGTAGAGCCAGAAAGATTCTACATGCGCTATTCCAACACTGATAATGCTTATCCAGAAGAAAAGCTCTCCGTTGAGAAAGAAATCATCAACATCATCAGAGCCAGTTTGGAGAAAGAACCTTTTTATGCGCAAGTAAAAAATATAGTTCCTAAACCAGTAGAAACGGAAGTTAAGAGAAGATTCCAAGAGTTATACCGAAAATTCTGCAAGTTTAGATTTGAAGTTACTCCATTCAAAGGAAGTGATTCTGTTTGGTTTAACGGAAAGATGCAGGTGGAAAGTGTTGATAAAGACAGCTGGTATACTTTCCAGTCTAGAAATAATACCCTAGAAGAAATAAAAAACTACTTAATAGAAGATCTAACAGAAAATTTAAAGATCTATTCTAATGGAAGTTTAGAATACATGAATAAAATTGACAGAGATGCTTTGTCAGAATTGCTTAATCGTTGGGGTAAAGAATGTATAAGAGACCAATTTGGCTTAATAGTCAGCATTAAAAGCGTAGGGCGAGAATCAACTGAATCTGAAATTTTAGAAACAACATATAATAAACAAATTAAGCAAGCAAAAATAGATAAAAGTGCAAGCAAACAATTAACACCTTTTGAATTTGAAAGGCAAAATAGCCAGTTTGAAAAGAAAGTATTCAGCAGTGTCAATGAAGCTAAGTCATCTGAGTTAGATGACTTATTGAGACAACGCGCTATTCTCCAAAAAAGACAAGGGAATAAGGAAGAGATAGAAGATATAAATCAAAAGATTTATCAGTTAACATCTGCAACAGAAGACAAAGCGATTGGCACTTTGATGTCTTTAGAAGCTGAAGAGCGCTTTGCCGACTTGGAAGAATCGAATACATCCCAACCAATTGAAAAAAGTTTTAGTGAAATTCTCGAAAGTGAAGACAAACATTTATTAGAAAGCAATAGAGCAACAGAAAATAATAATGAGCAGAAAATTATCTATCCATTGGAGGATAATTAATGAAGAAAAAATATTTAAGATTTGTTGCAGAATCTTCGCCTCTTAGCAGGTTATCAAGTGTTGATTTTTGGCATTCTCAAAGGGATTTACTGATAATTATCCTAGTTACTGTATTGATATCTCCCTTCCTGTTTAGGTTTTCTTACGAACAACTGAACAAGTGGACATTAACTAGCATCTTTAATGCTATTATCCATTCCTTTGCTTTATGGGCTGTTGTAAGTACAGTTAAAACACTTGCTGAAATTGAAGTAGAAAATGCAATTGTTAAGTATATCGAGTTAGAAGGAATAGAGTATTTAAGCAATATTCAACAGAGTAGTAGAAACAAGCTCCAAAGAAAGGAACTTGACTTCATCTCACAGAATTTTGTGCCTAACAATAGAACGAGTCCTCCATTAGGCATGATTCGACTCTTTCAGAGAATATGTAAAGAGGCAAAAGATAGAAAATTTGAATCCAGCATTTATTTAGTACAACCTTATCGTGAAGAATCTATCGAAAGAATATCTGAAATAATTAATATTCAAAAAATAGCATTGAGGCTTGGCATTTTAGGAACATTTTTTGGGCTAATTTTAGCTATATCTAAACTTGCCATTTACCCTGCCAATGAACTTAATGATGAAACTTTCACCAAACTGATAAATGGCCTTTTTAGTGATTTATATATCTCGTTTAGTACTAGTATCTCTGGATTAGAAGTCGCAATTCTTATTAGTTTTTTAATAATAGCTTTACGTAACAAACAGAAAGTATACTTCAGAGAAATGGAAGAAGCTGTGATTACTATGCTGTCGGTAGTCCGCAATTCTATCAACAAGGATGAGTTTCTAGTAGAGTTTCAACAAGTTTATAGGGTTGTCAATGACCTAGAAAATAAAATTTATGATCATGGACATAAGATCACTAATTCCATACAAAATGTTGAGAATAAAATAGGCGATCAAACATACCAAATTCAAGAAGGGATTAATGAACTTATTCGGATAAAATCAGAATTTGATAGTTTCTTAAACGAGATTACTGATATCCAAAGATGTTTTATCGATGAAACTCAAAAGGTATATAGTATTATTTCTCCCTACAAAATAAGTGAAGAATTACGTAGTGGGATTATTCAAGCAGGCATTAGTGTATCAGAGCGTATTCAGGAAACTGAAAACACTATCGATATTCAGACTAAGACTATTCAGAAAGGAATGAATGAACTCGAGAAAACTCAAAAAGAGTTCAGCATTTTTCTAAATGGAATTAGTAAATCACAAAATCAATTTATTGATAACTTGAGAAATTCACATGATATTGCTCCAATCCAAAAAATAGGAAATGATATAAAGTTAGCAATAAACCAATCTGAAGCAAATTTATCAAACAACTTAAGTTCTAATTTAAAAACCCTATCAATCGCAATCTACCAACTTAAAAAGACTCTAGAGTCTCATGCAAAATTCATGAAAATAGCTACTAACGAAATCCAAAATAAAAGAAAAAGATCTTTTCTTGATCGATTTTTTGGATAGTTTTTGGAAATCTAAGGTGAATGAAATGCATGGAAACGACGATGATATATTTGGTCCAGGTACAGATTTAATCATTTCTTTACTGGCTGTCTTACTGATTGTTATTGTCATTGGCGCTAAAATTCATAACAATGTAGTTGTTGAAAATATAGACTTTAAAGATAAAGTGTTTTATCTCAATAATTTGTTGCAAGGCAAGACGAAAGAATTTGAGGAGGCAGAGAACAAGATTCAAGAGCTCCGCTTCCAATTAGCAGAAACTAAAAGAGATAAATTCCCTCCAAACATTATTATCGAAGGTGTTGGTCAATATGCTTTTGAACCAGGAAAAGCAGAATTAACTGACGATTTGATAAAATTCATTGGCAGCAAATTGGTTGATAAAATCGAAAAGAATTTTTCAGAGTATAATATAAATGTTGTAGAAATCATGGGCCATACCGATGGTCAACCTCTTGGAAAGAGAGGTAGTAATTTAGATAAGAATCTAGAAAAAGTTGCAAATGGTATTTCTCCAGCTGGGATTCTTACAGCTGGCTCAAACGCAGATTTAGGGCTAATGAGAGCCTTGGCAGTTGTAGCAGAATTACAAAGACTTCAAAAAGAGGATGGTCGTCTTAGACAAGTAAAGGGGTTTCGAGCATACTCAGCCGCACAACTCACTCTAAGAAATGGAAATTTTGCCAAACCTAATGAGCAAAATACCGATTCTGAGAGACGGCGCATTGAAATTCGCTTTACACAGTTTCGTCCAGATGAAAGTTACGGCAATTAGATAATCAAATGTACTAAGAAGTAATTAGTAAATAGATTCTAATTAGGGTAGTCCTATTTAGAAAAGGATGGCCAAAAACTTGAATAGAAAGGCTTTTCAAGGACATGGATCGCTGAAATAGCCTTCAAGTATCTGGGCGATTTCCAGAGGTTTTCTACTGCACAACCAACACATGAACGACAGAATAGGTATTTCAGCCTCTTTTTCACCCAAATACTTAGCTCTTCCCACGAAGCGATAAATCCTTGAAACCATTCCTAAAAGGGAGCTTTAGCTATCCTTACCTTCAGAGCACTAGCGATAATCTCCAACGCCTGGGATACATCAGAAACTCATCCAAAATCTGATGCCGATATTCATAATCCCAACGATCAGGTCTAAAGTTAAACGTAATCGTGAGCAACGCCCAAGATTCCACACAACTCTCGTAAGCCAACATCGCCTGAAACCGACAAAGCGCCTTAACCCAGGTATCCTTACACCTGCGATCGCAAAAAGCAGCACCCTCCTTATCAAAATTCTCAGACTACAAGACAACAACATCCTTCCAAGCGTTTAAAGTGTCTGCATCTGGCCCTGCGTTTTAGCTCTGGCAGCTTCATGGCATCCAAGGTCTGGCATTAACCCATAAAGTAACGCCCTCTAGTCGCCCGAATCACTAAAGTTCACTCCCGTCGCCGTTGCGCCCACATACCTGATAGCCGCCCATCGACCATTAGGCAATCTATAATAATCCGTCGTGCTATCCTGATAGGCCGGAAAACCAAACTCGTTAGAAATAGCGTCATAGCTCTGGGGAAATTGCAGATACAACAATCGGGTAATATCCGTTTCGCTCAGCTCACCGTCCACACCATAGGGTTGCAGACCTGGCGGTGGCGCTGCGGAAGGCTGTACCGCTTCAACCGATGTGGGGCGCAGAAGTTCTAGTTCTGGGCAGTTAGTGGTTGCGATTCTCCGCTGGAGAGGCTTCGCCAACGCATCCACAGCAACCCAACAATATTCCGTGTCATAACATGCCTCCTCGCATCCGGTGGCCGCAGGCAGCCAACCGCAAAGCTATGCACGATGCCTGTTCTATAACCGTTCGCTCAACGGTCAAATTAGGTATATCATTCAT
>ERZ1740070.1982-NODE-1982-length-12154-cov-13.545334_pt1 | contig 12154 bp, 19 predicted proteins | sample MGYA00581734_ERZ1740070 | MGnify/ENA primary metagenome ERZ1740070 (study PRJEB43018, sample SAMN04849744) | marine metagenome | isolation source: floating plastic debris | place: Pacific Ocean | collected 2008-09-01 | study: EMG produced TPA metagenomics... | reverse complement strand
TGGAACAAAGATATCATGGTAGGATGTCTCTGCGGTACAGGCGGGGACGCCGATGGCCGTGAACGGAGATGTCTCCGAGCGCCCTTCCCCTGCAAAGGTGAGGGGCGTTTTTTCGGTGGGTGGCATGGGCCAAGGGACCATTGCCTCGGCTCAGGCCACGAAGCTGGGTGTTATATATGTGTTATAGAAGGTGTTACGAGAATCGGCCCGCTCGTAAGCATTTGAAATTACGTTGTGATTCACTCTGTTTTCGTGCCTTTGGTGTGTAGAGTATCGAAAAATGGTGGGTAGACTAGCGAAGATGGGTGTGTAGAGTATCGAACAATGCCCCTCGTTGGTGGGCAGACTGTCGAATAACAGTGGGTAGAGTATCGAAGAATGGCACGGCCTCGTAAACGGACAGCTCTGCTCCCGCAACGGCACACTGAGCCGGACCTGTTCGTATGTGACATCCTCGATGCGACCCCCAAGAGCGACCGTGCCTCGATGGAGCATCCGTTGTTTTCGCTCTCGGTGAAGAAAGACCTCGCGGCGTTCGAGTATCAGCAGGGCAATGTGAAGGTGAAGATCACACCAGCAGCTGAAGAAGGCCGCGCCAATGTCTTCGACCGTGACATTCTGATTTACGTGCTGAGCCAGCTTATGGCTGCGAAGAACGAAGGTCAGGAAATCAGCCGCCGTGTCAGAATCTCTGCGCACGATCTTCTGAAAGCCACGAACCGACATACCACCGGGCAGGCCTACGCAACCCTTCGGCGCGCCCTCACCCGCCTTCAGTTCACTCAGATCGAAACCAACATCCACGATCATGGTATCGGCGAATGGCGGTCAATCTCGTTCATCACTGATGCCCGGATCGTCAAGGAAGATTCCACCGGCCGCCTTCTCAGTGTGGAGCTGGAGATGGGCGACTGGCTTGTCAAAGCCATTGAAAACAAGAATGTTCTGACGCTCAACAAGGCGTATTTTCAGCTTCGGAAGCCCTTGGAGCGGCGTCTGTATGAGCTGGCCAGAAAACACTGCGGAAAGCAGGATGTCTGGCGGATCGGCCTCGACAAGCTGCAACACAAGACAGGCTCGACTTCCACACCCAAAGAGTTCAAACGCTTGGTGAAGGCGATCTGCAAGGCTGACGCAGACCAGTCTCACATGCCGGATTACAGCTTTAGGCTGCTGCATGATGTGCTTGAGGTTTCACCCAAGCCCGAATTTCTCGACATCTACGGGGACGCACAGCCGATCACTTCGGAGATATCGGTTCGACTGTCGCCAGAAGCGTATGAAAAGGCGCGAGAGGCCGCTCCGTCATGGGACATCTACTTCCTTGAACAGGAATGGCGCATGTGGATGAGCGAACCGCCGCGCCATCCTGACGGCGCTTTTGTTGGGTTCTGTCGTAAATGGTATGAGCGCAAGGGCAGAGCCCCATAACTGATAACAGATAATAAATAATAGTTATGACATAACTGTTATCGGTTGACTGTTAAGTGTTATCTGTTAAGGCTTCCTAAAATGACACGAGGGCAGAAGATGGCGCAGGTTATCAGCGTAGTTCAGGAGAAAGGTGGCGCAGGGAAAACCACCCTGCTGACAGCTCTGGCGAGCCTCATGGTCGAAGATGGCGCTAGGATCGCGGTGATAGACACAGACCCGCAACGGCATCTGGAATCGTGGGCCAAGAAAGATGAGACGGCCCTGGACTGGCTTTACGAAGAGAACGACGAAAAGCTGATCCCGACAGTCAAAGCGATGAAGAAGGCTGAACCCGCCTATGACGCGATCTTCGTAGATACGGCCGGTTTCAAATCGGCCATGGCAATGCACGCAATCGCGGCAGCCAACCTTATCCTAATCCCCTCCAAGGCGAATGAGGCGGACGCGAAGGGAGCCAAGCGCACCTATTCACATGTTCAAAGCGTTGCCGAGACAATGGAAAAAGAAATCCCGGCTCTCGTGGTGATGATGGACGTCGATACGAACACTAACATCACGCAAGCCATCACAGATGCGCTCGATGCACAGAACGTGCCACGCCTCAATGCCATGTGCGCGCATCGCACTGGTTTCAAGGAAATGACCTCAACGGGCCAATCGCCACAGGGATCGGCGCGCCGATCAGCGAAGTCTGTGTTGGCCGACTTGCAGGGTAGGGGCCTGCTCAGCTTCTACAGGAGTGGTTCATGGCCAAAGTCAGCGTAAATCTCGATGATGATCTGGATGATGATACTGGCTCTCAGAAGCTCAAAGAGCTGGCCGCGCCGCTGCCAAGCGTGAGCAAAGCGAAGTCGTCGGCCCTAAAAGACGCCCCGCGCGTCCAGTTTTCCTTCACGAACGTGCCCGAACCGATCAAGGAGGCTTTTGCGCTTGAGGCCCAGAAGCGCGGCTTGACAAAAAAAGAGCTGCTCTATGCATGTCTTCGGGCTGGAGGGATTTCCATACCAGCTTCTGCCGAGATCGACGGTCGAAGACGATAACTGTTATCTGTTACTAATTGCACAGCGCTTGGAGTTTTCTCTGGCTACATCCCGGACTTCAACGCATGACATTCCAGCCGTCCTTGCTCCGGAACAACAAGTACATTCGGCGTCTTCTGCTCCAACCGGAGGGCTTTCAGGATGACTGCGCCTGTTTTGTCGTCTTCAATGTATCCTCGAAACAGCGGCTCTTCATATTGCTCCGTGAAGTCGAACGTCGGGTCATGGTCAAAACCAAGACTGATCTCTGTCATGTGAGCATCGAGCAACCCGTACCAGACCGTGACGAAATCGCCATCTTGTGAGAGATAGCAGTTAAGCCGCAAAGTGTCGTGCGCCCCTTGATCTATGCCCACAAGATCAAGCTCATAGACTGTCACTCCACCAGGAAAGGTAAAATCCAGCTTGAAGAACCCATGGTGTGTTGGACTGAATGCCATAGCTCGATACCGGTCATGCAAGATTGCGCTCAAGCTGTAGGGTAGGGGAAGCCGAGAGCTCTTTGAAGCAACTCTCTTGCATAACTACGGATTTGTAGTTACATATCGGGCATGACGCTGATCCGGTTTACGTGGGATGAGGACAAGAACCTCTCCAATCAACGAAAACACTCTGGAATCTCCTTCGAACTGGCGGCGCACGTATTCGATGATCCCTTCTGTCTGACCCGACAGGATCGGATCGAAGACTTCGAGTTGCGCTGGCAGACCATAGGCATCGTCCACGGCGTCACGCTGCTCTTGGTCGCTCATACGGTTATCGAAGAGGACAGCGACGGCCAGGCCGTCGAAACGATAAGGATCATCTCCGCCCGAAAGGCCGATAGATCGGAAAGGAAGCGATATGAAGAAGAAAGAGGTTAGCTATACCCCTGACACACTACCACCTTTGACCGATGCGCAGCGGGCGCATCTAGCCGAGCTGGCGAACGCACCGGACGATCAGATCAACTACGACGATATTCCGGAACTGACTGATGCGCAGCTTGCTGAGTTCAAGCGACCGGAACACTACCGCCCAATCAAGAAGCAGATCACTGCGCGCTTGGACGCTGATGTCCTCGCCTGGCTGAAAGCGGGTGGAAAAGGCTACCAATCTCGTATGAATGCGATCCTGCGGCAGGCGATGTTGAACGCGAAGTAGGGGCCAGCTTGGCAGCAGGTAGGCACGATAGCGGACCTTCTCTTTGAAGGTCAGGGCCTACGAGATGCGGACCAAGCCGTCCTTGGAAACTCAAACTCAAATGACTGCTTTGCCCATCCGCTCTCGGGATTTGACCAAGGCTGCATCACCGACACGAGGATTATCAAGGCGCGTCACAATGGATTAAGCCGTTGTTCTAATTCGGTCGAAACCAAACTGTACTAGACTTCAGCAACGACGCGCGGAATGCCTCGGAGCTCAAATTATCAAGCTGACTGGCGCCTTCTCCCGACAGAGCCCTCAGCTCCCGTAGTGCCACAGTTTCTTTTACGATTAGTCAATGGACTGTCAAAGGGCCCGGGCCACGCCGGTCAAGTCAACATTCTTTGCCACAACTCTCTGACACAGCGCAGATCAAAGACTAGGCATTCGTTGACTTTTGCCTATTTCGATCCATCTTATCCCAAAACACAGATGGTTGGTTGGTATGCATACACTCTTTTTCGGTTCGATTGGTAGTTTGGCAGAGACGTCACGTCTCCAACTGGAAGCCTATAACGAAGCGTTTGCCCAGTCAGGGTTGGGCTGGCATTGGTCGGAAACCGCGTATCAAACGATGCTCCTATGTGCTGGCGGTTACGATCGCGTGGTATCCTACGCTCAGACTAGGGAAGATGTGGTCAATGCGGCCGAGCTCCACCGGATGAAGTCTGAAATCTACCGCAACCTGCTCCGTTCTAGGGTGGTAAAGCCTCGACCTGGTGTCATTGAAGCAATCGAGTATGTAAGGTCCAACAGCGGCAAGCTGGCTCTTGTCACTTCGACGAGCCTAGACAACGTGAGACAGTTGCTAGAGAAGCTTGCAATTCCAGAGGACGTTTTCGACTTGATCGTCCACAACGGCGTTATCGCCCGCCCCAAGCCCCACCCTGACGCCTATCTGTACGCTCTTGATCAGCTGAATGTCTCAGCTCGGGATGTGCTGTCCGTAGAAGACAATCCGGATGGGGCGCTAGCGGCCACCAGGAGCGGAACCAACTGCTTAGCGGTACCAGGAAGCTTCCACTGCGCGTCCAACTTCGTAGACGTCATGGCTGTTCAGTCTGCCTTAGACGTGGGTGCCTTTCTCACATTTCCAAGCCGAGCAGCGGCGTAGGATCCAGCGATGGTGTTCGTACAGCTCAAGAACCCTGAAAAAGAGGCCATTGGATAATGGCTACCGACCTACTTGATCAAAGCACCTTAAGTCAGGCAGAACTTCGCGCCCTGCTCGAAGCCGACGAGAGAGAAATGAGTGTTGTGTTCTCGGATCCATTTCAGCCTGACAACCCGATGATCTATGTCAGCGACGAGTTCGAGACGCAGACTGGTTACTCGCCAGAAGAAGCAATCGGACAGAATTGTCGCTTCCTGCAGGGGCCTGGAACCAACCCACATGCCATTGAAGCCATCCGTCAAGGGTTGAAGGCAGAGACGCGTTTCACGATCGATATTCTGAACTACCGCAAAGACGGCACGGCTTTTGTGAACAGACTACGCATCCGGCCGATCTACGACCCATCGGGTTTGCTTATGTTCTTTGCCGGGGCACAGAACCCGGTTTAGGTATGCGCCAAACGAACGATGACCGAGCCAGCTGCACTGATGTGAGCCAGTGTGATAAGCACAGAAAGACCGTGGAGGGCTTTGAAGCGACCTTTTATCTTTGTGTCAGTAGCCGCGTTTATTGCTGGCATAAGGACTCGCCTTGCAAACACAGTGGTTGGCGCAATGACTGCGAGCAGGCTCGCGGAGATCCAATCATCTGAAAAAACGACTACTGGAAGCTGCCGTTGCTGAGGTGCCCAACACAAACAAGTAGAAATGCGGGAAGGCCCTTCGAATGAGGGGGCCGGCTGTTTCGGCAGGCACCGCGTTGAACACAAATACTGCGAACCCTAAAGAGTATAGGACCATGCCCCCTAACAGGTGGGCTGTGGTTAGAAGCGCAACCTCAGTCATTTCGCACCTTCCGGTTTTATCGCCATCCCCATGTAGATGATAGACTTGAGGGGCAGCGGCCCAAACACAAAGTCACCTCTTCGATTGATGCCACGCGGGCCGAGGCCGGTCTGAGGCCCAGCACCAAGACCGGCGTTCGTGAGTTCGCGCACCAACTCCTTTGGCTTGATGAAAAGCTTGGGATCGTGTGTCCCCTTTGGCAGAAGACCAAGGATGTCTTCAGCGACCGTGATCGTTGCCAACCGGGACAAAAGGTTTCTGTTGATCGTGTCGTAGAGAAACATCCCGCCCGGCCGCAAGACGCGAGCGACCTCCGAAGCAACCTTTGCTAGATCAGCGACATGCTCCAAGACGTCGACGCAGACGACCGCATCGAAGGCCGCTTCTGCATAGGGAAGTGCCTCACCAACGCCAACGTCGTATTGAATGTCCTGGCCGACAAGGGTTGCCCTGCTTCTGGCAGCCGCGACAGTATCCGCAGCAGGATCGATGCCTGTCACCCGCGCTCCCTTCGTGGCCAATGCTTCAGCCATGAACCCGCCAGCGCATCCCAGATCGAGAACGCTCTTGTCCCTCCAATCAATGTGGCGATCGAACCAAGCAAGCCGACCTGGTACAAGATTTTTGAGAGTACGGACCCAGCGCACCTCATCTGACCACCATTGATCGGCGACGCGGTCATAGATTGAAAGATCATTACGAGGAATGCTGGTCACGGTTTCTTGTTCCTTTCAGATACGGCACGGCGTAAGGGACTTGGCTCTGATACGCGCGGAACCTCGCTCCATATCTTTTTTCGAAGCGGTTTTCTTTGAGCTTTGGCGCGAGCAGGCAATAGCCCGTCAGTGTAGCAGCCAACGCCAACTGATCAGGCGTCCATACGGGGACGGTCCAGAGTGTAAGCGCAAAGGAGACGTAGATCGGTTGCCGAATGATCCGGAATAGGCCCGTTGTAGGCATTCCGGGGAAGACAGGCTTCTTGTCTTGGGCCAGCGACATCCAGCCAAGTGCACCTGATTGAACCTCTGCCCCCGCGTCGTAGCTCGCCTTTATCAAAAGGAGCCATGACACTGCGTAGAGCGCACAAATGACATAGAACACTGTCCCTTCGGCGCGCCACCAAACCACACCGCTTGGGGTCCACAACGCAAACAACATCAAGAGCTGGAGAGAGGCAATCATCGCGTAGGTCGTAGTGCTCAGGGTTCGTGCGTAGTCTGCGGGTGCCAACCAATTCAGTAGTTGGCCGCCACGTTCGCTGAGCAAAAGCGAGTGCATCAACGGGAACTGGAGGATCAATAATCCGTTCGCCAGAAAAGCCCAATGTTCCGAGACGCGCCCCAGGCTTTCGCTCATCCCGTAAAACATAGCTAAAATCATCGCTCCAACGGCCAACGCGAATACGACGTGGCACACCAGGCCATACGCAAAGGCGATGCTGATGCGCCTAAGCCCAGGCGGCATTCTGAGAAGCCCAAAGACCAGCGACAGCAGCCTGTCGATAGGGGTGTTTTGACGATCAACCATAGGAAATGATCTAGAGCGAAAGCCCGAAATTCGAGGGCCACCGACAAAGGGTCGCAGCAGGTGCGGCATTCACGTTGTCGAATGGCGTAGGCTAGCCGGGTATCATTGAACGAACTTCTGCAAGCCCTTCGGTCTCAACATAGAGACGGACACCGAGTTCTCCGCTGTCCCGCAATACCGGGCGCTTGCTCAGACAGAGTTCGACGGCCTCTATTGCTTCATACGCCGCGCAGGCCGTAACGATCCGCGTCATCAACCGCTCTTGCGTGTGATAGTGCCCGTCAATTGCCAGGCGATTGATCTCTGCAATCAGCGGATCGTAATCAAAGACGCGGTCCATTCCATCGGTATCAATGAAAACCAGCTTCGGATCGATTGTAAGCTTGAGATCAAGGAGGTGAACGTCAGGAACCACATCATTCGGACCGTAGGTTCCCAGAGACGGCTCAAGCTCCAGATTCTTGAGTTCGATTGTGCTCTTCATGTTTTTGCAGTCACCCTTCCGCACTATTCGTCAGATTCATCAGCGCCGTCTTGAGCCAGCCGCGCAATCTCATCGGTCATGCGTTTTGTGTACCGACGCTGGCGGCGGCGGGCTTTTGCAGCCGTAGCACGCCAGCCTTCTCGCTTGTCCTGAACCACGTCAACCAGATCGTCTGCAGTCTCAACCCACCTTGCATCCTGCAGCGACGTTCGCTTAGGCATCTCAACCACTCCTCAACCGCTGTTCACACCTTCGCGCCGTTTGCCGCGCCAGATCAGTGATTGGTTATTTAACTGGCGGAGGTCAGCACGCCCTGCAGCAATCTCGCGACAAAGAGCAACCGCGCGTTGCGCTTGGTCGTGCGTCAGATTCTTGTAAGCAGGACGGTCAAGGTGCGCGTACCAAACGCCACCGCAAATGGTATCCAACACGATCCGCTGAAAGCAATGGTCCTCGCGCACCGGCCAAGCCTTTCCGCCACTCTGCGCCAACGAAGGAAGCACCTCCTTCGTGAGGTGCAGGTAGTCGTCGACCAAATTGCGCGCGTTTCCGGTTTCCGGTTTCAAGCCAGCACCTTCCCATCAGTTGTCCGCTGCGTTCATCTGCCAGCAAATAGGACACGCTTTTGGAAGCTCAATCCTTTAAACAGAATATTGTGAACCCCTGCACCACGCGCAATCCACCGCTCTTAAATTCGACAGTTCGTCATTTCAGCTTACTTCGACGCGTACATGAGGAGGTATGAAGCTATGCCGCTTGATCATTCAGACCAAAAACTGATCGCACCAACACGAGAAGCAGCTGAGGCTGCACTTCGGGCATTCGCGCCACGGATGGGCAAAAGGTACACCAACGGCCGCAATTATGATCGCGGTCCGGGCCTACACGGGGATGTATCAATGCTCTCTCCATACCTACGACGGCGTCTTCTGCTCGAACAAGACGCCATCGAAATCGCGGTGCGGGAGCATGGAGCGGAGGCCGCAGAGAAATTCATTCAAGAGGTAATCTGGCGGGGGTATTTCAAGGGGTGGATGGAACGTCGCCCAATTGTATGGGACCAGTACCGAGAGGGCTTGATCAGGGACCTAGCCGCCGTGGATCGTGATCGTGGCCTTCGACGCCGTGTGGCGGCCGCTGAGGCCGGGCAAACCGGGCTCGACTGTTTTGACAGCTGGGCCGAAGAATTGGTCGATACCGGCTACCTTCATAACTATGCCCGAATGTGGTTTGCCTCAATCTGGATCTTCACGCTCGAATTGCCCTGGCGGTTGGGCGCGGACTTCTTTTTCCGGCATCTCCTCGACGGCGATCCTGCGTCAAACACACTGGGATGGAGGTGGGTGGCTGGCCTTCACACACGCGGAAAGCCTTATCATGCACAAGCCTGGAATATCGCGAAGTTCACGGAAAATCGGTTTAATCCGCGTCCAGCGGAGCTCGCAGAAGTCGTCGAAGGCCTTGAAAGTGAAGAACCAGAAGGACTGCCAAACGTCACACCACTCCGTACTTTGCCGGTCCCCAACCCCGATCGTCCCACGGCTTTCCTGATGACTGAAGAGGACTGCCGCCTTGAAGATTTTGACCTCTCCGCTCTGAACTTCGTCGGATATGCGACACTTTCCGCGAGCCATCTACGCTCGCCTCTGCCAGTGTCATCCTTAGTCGAGGAATTTGAAGACGGCGCGTTAAGGGACACCGCATCGCGGATCGCCCCAGACGCCACAGGGTTGCGAGCGGGCGTGCCCACTGATCTATCACGCTGGGCCTCGCGCCTGGGCGCTACGCAGATAGCGACCCCCTACATTCCCACCGGGCCGCTGCGGGATTGGATGATCGAAGCCAAGCGCGATTTGGAGGAAGCGGGAATAGACCTGGTCGAGTGGCGAAGGGACTGGGACAGCGCAATCTGGCCATATGCCACGGCCGGGTTCTTTAAGGTTAAGAAACAAATCCCCGCCATTCTCCAAAAGACAGGGCTGTTGTGACCGACGTCCTCGTCACAGGGGCAGGAATGTCCGGTATCGCCTGCGCGAGAGCGCTGCAAACCGCGGGCGTATCCGTTCGTTTGATCGACAAAGGGCGTGGCATCGGCGGACGCGTTGCAACGAGACGCGCGGATGTCGCTGGCGAGAGCATTACGTTCGATCACGGTACGCAATACCTCGATCAAAGTGAGGACGCCGAGAGCATCGCAAAGCTTGGGCGAGGCGCTGTAGATGTGTGGCAGATCGGAGATCGGACACATCGCGTCGTTGGTGTGCCTGGCATGGCGGCGTTACCCAAAGCCTTGGCTCATGGTCTCGACGTTGCATTGAACACACGGGTAACGACAGTGGTGGAGCGCGGTGCCCACTGGCAGATTGAGACAGACGCGGGGAAAATGACGGCCTCGCACGTGGTCGTCACGGTCCCGGCACCGCAACTTGCACCCATTTTGGGTGAAACACACACGATCGTTCAGCAGTCCGCCAGTGCCGTCATGCGTCCTTGCTTGACCTTGATGGCAGCATTCGATCGCGACACGCCTGCACCTTTTGTAACGCGGCGTGATGCGAACGCGGTGCTGACTTGGATCGCGCAGAATAATACGAAACCAGGTCGATCTAACGCGTATTCAACATGGGTGGCTCAGGCGCATCCGGACTGGAGCGAAGCGCATATTGATGCTGATCGGTCAGAAATCAAAATGCGCATGGTGGATCTGCTCTGTTCCGCACTCAGCGTCGCTCCTTCCAAGCTTCGCCATGCGGGCTTGCAAGGGTGGCGCTACGGATTGGTTGAGACACACCTAGGTAAACCATTCCTATCAGAAGGAACACTTTGGGCAGGAGGCGACTGGTGTTGTGGTCCGAAAATCCAAGATGCTTGGCGATCGGGCTCGGCCATCGCGGCCAGTATCTTGCACAGCTTCCGAACTTCAGCGTACCCAAGATCGGCGACTGCCAACTAAAGCGTATCGACCAGTCGGAGGGCCCAACCCTAAAATATTCCCTTCTGAGCATTGTTGGACTGAGCAGCTAGATACGCGATGCGTGGACCAGCAGTGGCAGCTTTTCCTGGCGGAAGTTGTTCGCAGAACTTTCCTGAAGAAAGTTTTTGGCAGTTTTTGTGCGGCGCTATGCTCGAAGCGAAACTTGATTCAACCAAGTCCTGGACTCTGTATCTTTCTAGCTCAGGCGTGGACCAGTGAACGATTTCCGCGTGTCCGACAAGAAGTTGTGAGCGGCAAAAAAACCATACAAATCAGGGCTGAAACACTGGAATTTTCAGTGCGCGTCACGGCGGGTTAAGCCATTGAGATCATTAGATTGAAACCGAACTACCCTAAGCCTGTACTAGATTTGACCGTAGATACTTGGCTGGAAGCCTCACTTGAAGGCTCAAGGGAGGAGGGGGCCCGTAAGTATTCGAAACATACTATAGCGGTTGTTTTAGAAGGCCCTGATCGAGAACGTGTGGAAAAGGGCTTAGGCCTTCCAAATACCCGATCCAGAACCAAACGAGTTTTGGTGGATTTTGGATCGCCGTCCTTAGATCTGACATTCGCCGCTCTGCAACGACTTGGTAGGTTTGGGCTCATTCACGACCTTCGCCGCGCTCAGCGCGAACGACCGCTCTGGCGGGGCAGGGGGCTCGCCGTCCGACCCTGTTTCATCCGGCGAGCTGATACCCGCGCTTCTGCTTGGCTCGATAAAGCGCGACCATCGCGTCGGCCGCGCGGCCTGCATCTTCGAACAGCTCGATACGGTGCCGCCCCTGGGTGCCGATGCGGCCCCATTCGCGCAAGAGCGACACGCCACCGAACAGGTCCGGCATGAGGCGCAACCGATAGAAGCGATACATATTGGCCTCTGGGTCCACACGCTCGATGCGGATGTCCTCGGGAAACATCTCAAGCTGCTGCATCGGATGCCTCCCGCATGAGGCGGCTGATCGTAGAGCGATGGACCTTGAAAAGACGCGCGGCCTCGGCCTCTGTGCGCTTGCCGGAAAGCACGAGGTCGCGGATTTCCCGGCGCTGATCGTCAGACAGCTTCGGCTTGCGCCCTGGGTGACGGCCTTTCTTTCGGGCACGCTCCAGACCGGCGCGGGTGCGCTCGCGGATCATTTCACGCTCAAACTCGGCAAAGACGCCCACCATCTGCATCATCATGCGCCCGGCGGGGGTGGTCGTGTCGATGGCTTCGGTTAGCGAACGGAATCCGGCCCCGGCAGCGTCGATCTTCTCCATGATGGTCAGAAGGTCTTTCAGGGACCGCGACAGCCTGTCGAGCTTCCAGACAATCAGCACATCGCCCTTGCGGAGCTGATCGAGCATCCGGTGCAGCTCCGGCCGATCCCATCGGCCACCGGACGCGCGCTCCTCAAACACGCGCTCGCAACCGGCCGCGCGTAGCGCGTCGAGCTGCGCAGCGGTGGCCTGGTCGTCAGTTGATACGCGGGCGTAGCCTAATTCCATGCAAGCATTGTTGCGCTTTCTTGTTGCTCAATCAAGTTATTTCGCAACATATATTTGCAACAA
>ERZ1740070.1981-NODE-1981-length-12157-cov-5.762849_pt1 | contig 12157 bp, 12 predicted proteins | sample MGYA00581734_ERZ1740070 | MGnify/ENA primary metagenome ERZ1740070 (study PRJEB43018, sample SAMN04849744) | marine metagenome | isolation source: floating plastic debris | place: Pacific Ocean | collected 2008-09-01 | study: EMG produced TPA metagenomics... | reverse complement strand
TTGCGTTCTGGAAGCTTGGCTATAGTGAGACGCCTATCGGTGCCCTGGAAGAAGCAACCGGGCTGAAGCGGGTAAGCATCTACAACGCCTTTGGTGACAAAGAGGGGCTCTTTCTCGCTGCCCTTGATCACTACCATGAAGCCGCCAAAGAGATTTACGAGGGGGTGATCGCCAAAGGCAGGCTAAAAGAGATCCAGAACCTTTTTACGGCCATGAGCGCCCCTGCGGATACGGATGCGCCTGCCCATGCCGGGTGTTTGATGGTGAACACTGTTTTAGATGTCCGCCGGGCATCCGAGCCTGTGAAAGCCAAGATCACCGACTACAAATCCATGCTGCTTACATCCTTCACCTCTGCCCTGGAAAACGCGCGGGTGAGTGGCGCAATGGAGTGTAGTGATACCGAACGTGATCAAAGGGCCAACTACCTCGTTGCCCTCCTTTGGGGAGCTTTGGCGATGATCCGCGTTGAAAACCAAACGACCGCTGCCAGGAACGCTGCGCTGCAAGGTAACTTGGTCATCGATAGCTGGAAAGCTCTTTAGGGGCAGCTCTATTCTGTACCACTCCCGAGCGCGTAAGCTGCAGTTTGCTACTCTGCGGTATGGATACTCTTTGGGTTCACAGCCGACCCCGGATGCACCGCGGCATATTTCTCCAACGATGAGTTCGTAAGGTTGCTCGCGGCCCAGAACCGACCTTGGCGGACGTGGGCAACGCTGCACTGCAGCTTCCCAAAAGTGGACATAGTCAAGTCGCCCGAGAAGTGAAACGGGTTGGCGTTCAGCCAACTGCGCCCAAAAGTGTCGTGGAGCGAAGCCATAGACCACACTGCCGAACTGAGTATGGGCAATCAAACAGTCGGAATTGAAAAGGTGAACCGCAAACAGACTCTGAAAATTGCTAACGAGCGCCGTGCACGAAAGTCATCCAATAAAACGGCATGGCAAGGCTACATAAGCCAAATCAATGCGATCACGAAGAATGCTCGCGCCGCGTGGCTTGTCGTACTCAGCGTCCTTGTCTTTATGGGCATCACATTGATGGGCATTGGGCATATAGATTTCTACGGTGCGGGCCGACAGGTCGACTTGCCGCTCGTCGATATCTCGGTGCCGATCTGGATCTTCTTTACAACCGCTCCGTTGATCACGGCCGCCGTACACGTCTACTTTAACCTCTACCTGATCCGACTTTGGGGGGTTTTGGGCCGGGCGCCTAGTTCAAACGCAGACTCCAACCTATCCTCGACCATCGATCCCTGGCTCATATCCGATGCGGCCCTGCTTGTCCGCAATACACTCCGCAATGACCGCTCGTCGGAGGAGCGCGCGCTTGAGCGACCTTCCGCTTGGTCGAATCTACTGATTGCGTTTCTGTTTGCGCCCTTGGTCCTGGGCTTCCTGTGGTGGCTTTCAATGACTTCGCGAGATTTGTTGTTGTCGTCGATTGCCGGCCTCTCGCTTATCTTTTCAATTTCAATCAGCGCGGTCAGCGTCCTCGTATTGTTGCAGGAGATGAGCGACGGCGCACACTTCGCTCAAATGTGGCTAAAACGGTTGGTGTCCGGACTCGTCCTGTTGACGGCAATGACGATTGCCTATGTCACACTTGGAAAAGAGATCGGAGACTTGCCGGGCGTTCGGATATCAGACGTCAACCTTGCGCATGCAGACGTCGTAGTACGCCCGGACGATTGGGCACACTACGACGAGGCGGGATCTGCGTTCCAAGTGGAGTGGTGCAAAAGGCCAAGCAACAAGTGCAACGGTGGCGTCGTTCAGAGAGACCGCCCGTCCCCAATCAGCATTTTCATGCCGAGCGATCCCTTTGAAGAGGACTGGCTGGCATGGCGGCTTGGCAAAATCCGCGGCTTGCAGCGTCCTGATTGGGGCGCGCCAAACCTCGATGCAGGACCTGACCAGACATTCCCGACATCCGTACGGGAGGATCCGGATAATGCGCCGGCGCAGAACACAGATTTACGAGATGCGAGTTTTCGTGGTGCATTTCTGGTTGGTGCAAATTTTTCGGCAGCAAACGCGATGGGTGCCAGCTTTGCCCAGGCAGAAATGGAGCGGATTACCGCTGCTCAGTCCGTGTTTCTCCGCACCAACTTTGGTTGGACCCATGCTCAGAATTCGGACATGAGAGGCTCCGACTTCGAGCGCGCGAACATGAGTTCGGTTCGCTTTGCCTTTTCTCATTTCATGAATGCGACCTTCTTCGGCACCCATATCTGGACGACAAAGAAGTGCCCTGCCAGTGGCAGGACCGGGGTGAAGAACCCTGGACTGAGGCGCAGCTAATGGGGCGCTGGAAGGCGTGGAACGAGCAATCCCCCGAACCCAAAGTCTGGAAAGTTCTAGCGCCCGAAGAATGGATAGACGCACCAGTGTTGCCCTTGGAAGACGGCTGCGAATGGTCGACCGACTAATCGGAATACGCAATGTAGGTCGGCCGAGACACTCATGTTGATTAAAGCCGTCACTATACCCCGGTTAACAAAATTTCCGGCCCATATCAGACATTGAGCACAGTGATACGAGGCTGCAGTAGCAGCCCTCATTCCGGACTTTAGCTGCGTGCTGTCATTCCACCGCCGGATTGGTCCACTTTGATGGCGAGAACGGCTGTGACAGGGCACGGTCGACCAATTCGAGGTGGTCTTGTCCATAAAACGGATCGCCATCGACTATTTATGTGGGTGATCCAAAAACATTATGCTCTCTGGCCCAGTCCGAATTCGCACGCAGGTTATCTTGGATCGGAAGGGACGCGGCCAGTTCAACAAGGCTTTGGGCGTCATGTTCCAAGTTTGTTGCTATTTCTCCAAGCGTCTTGCGGCATGACAGGTCAGCATCGTCACGCCAATGTGCTTCAAGCAAACCATGCGCCATTCTATCTACGTCTGCGCCCCTATCACCAAGGGCAAGGATCATCCCAGACGCGAGGCTGTAGTCGGCATCATGATAGGTCGGTCGAAATTTCAAAACTGGAACGTCTCGGTATTCCGCCCAACGCTCGATCTCGCGGCCAAAAAAAGTAGTCTACATGCGCCTGTGTCCGCTCCGAAAATGGGAGACTTCCTTTTGCTTCAACGACCGGCGACAACAAAACAGGTTTATGAACCAGGGTAACCTGATGTCTGAGACAGATACTACTCAGTTCTTTAGAGCCGAGATACGCAAAGGCAGAAGGCGCCGAGTAAATGTAGTCAATGACAGACATCCATTCATAGTGCCGGTTCTTCTTTGGATTTCCTAGAGCAACCGGTCCAAACCGGCTTTTTGAAGTGATCTGCAATATTCCTGCGCAGCATGTGGAAGGCTGTCATTGCTCCGCTTTGAGCTGGCAATCCCCAAAGCCACTTATACGAACGCGGCCGCGCAGGATTTTGAAACAGCATCGATCACCCGATCTGCCTCTTGCAGGGTCAAACATAAGGGTGGTGCAAGGCCAATGATATCTGCCTCAGGCATTGCGCGTGCAATCACACCTTGTGTCAGCATCTTTGCGACAACCCCCGCCGCCACTTTACGGTCGGGGTCAAAGGGCGTTCTTGTCTCGCGGTCTTGCATCAGTTCGACCGCGACCAAGAGACCTTCACCTCTGATCTCGGCGACATGTGCGTGGTCCGACAAGGTCGACATCAGGCCGTCTCGCAGATAGGGCCCCACGGCCTTGGCATTTTCCAGAAGCTCCATCTCATCTATCAGTTTGAGGTTTGCGACGCCGGCCGCGGCGCAGATCGGATGTGCGGAATAGGTCCAACCATGGCCAAGAGGGCCCAGCCGATCCGACCCTTCCGACAAAACGCGGAACATCTTGTCGGATATGATGGAGCCTGAAAGCGGCGCGTAAGCCGATGTCAGGCCTTTGGCGATCGTGATGAGGTCTGGCTTCATATGATAGTGATCGGACCCAAACATGGACCCAAGGCGGCCGAAGCCTGTGACCACTTCATCGGCGATCAGCAAGACATCGTGCTCTTGCAAGACAAGCATAATGGAGTCCCAATATCCTTCGGGTGGCGGCACAATCCCACCAGTTCCCAAGACGGGTTCGGCCACGAAAGCGGCGACGGTTTCCGGCCCTTCTCGCCGGATCATCTCATCAAGTTCCTGCGCCAGCCATTTCGAAAACGTGGCCTGATCCATAGCCGAACAGGCATCAGGACGGCGCAGGTAGCAAGGCGCGTGGGTGTGCAACACGCCCTCCAGAGGCAACCCAAACGTATTGTGAAAGGTCTTCAGTCCCGTAAGCGAACCGGTCATCAGGCCCGACCCGTGATAACCTCGCCAGCGGGAGATGATCTTGCGCTTTTCCGGACGCCCGAGGATCGCATTGTAGTGCCGAACAAGCTTCAGGTTTGTTTCATTGGCATCCGAGCCGGACAGCCCGAAATAGACGTGGTTGAGCCCGTCCGGCGCCCGATCCGCGATCATTTTTGATAGCGTGATTGATGCCTCTGACCCATGCCCGACATAGGCGTGGTAATAGGCCAGCTCCTCGGCCTGCTTAGCGATTGCGTCCGAAATCTCGCGCCGTCCATAGCCAACATTCACGCAATAAAGACCCGCGAAAGCATCAAGAAAACGATTGCCGTCTCGGTCGACAATATACGCCCCTTCACCGCCTTTTATGATGCGCCTCGGGCCATCGCCGCGCGCGTGGTTGGCGACATGGGTCGAAGGGTGCAGAAAGTGATCACGGTCCCAACGGTCCAACAGGTCATTCGGTGGTGTTTCGATGTTCATGGTGTTCTCCTGATGGGAATGGCGCTACCAGCGGAAACAGGCGACTTTCGGCTTCGACATCGCGCCGATTGCATGGGTGATGTCTTCACGGGCAATCAGATTTGCGGCGGGTTCGGCCTTTGTGATGAGCCTATCGGCGGCGGTCTCTGGATCGCTGATCTGCATTGGCAGTGGCGTCTGCGGAGGCAATGCTGACATGTTCAGACCTCTAGAATTTGCCCCAGATCGGGGTGCAAGCTGCGTACATGGGATGCGATGGCCGTGTCCTGCACGCCGGTGCCGGTGAGATCACAGATCGTCACGTCAGATTCGGTTTTACGTCCCAGCGTCACACCGGCAATGATCGCGCCCAGTTCAGGTGGCGCAGATCCAGACCAAATCCCCTCGGCGATCGCCCCGCGCAGCTCTCCCGCGTTTTTGCATTGGGCAACACGGTCGCACACGTAGAGATCAGCTGCGACCAGGGCGGCAGGCTCAATTTCGCCTTTGCCCGCTTGATCCGATCCCATCGCGGTTATGTGCAGGCCAGGATGCAGCATGTCAGCGGTCAGGATCGGCGCGCGGGCAGGGGTCGTGGTGATGACAAGTTGGCTCGCCGCCACAAGCGCCTTTGGCGTGTCAGCAACATCGGTCGGGATGCCGAGCGTGTCGGCAATCTCGGTGGCGCAAGTCTGCGCCTTCTCTGCATCGCGGCCCCAGACCAGTGCCTTCTGGAACGGTCTCACCAAATGCGCGGCCTGCATTTGAAGCCTGGCTTGAACGCCCGTTCCAATGACACCAGCAACATGCACATCGGCGGGGGCGAGATGCCGGGCAGCAACAGCCCCGGCGGCTGCTGTTCTGAGATCTGTGAGATAGCCATTGTCCAGAAAGACGGCCTCGACCTTGCCCGTACGGGCGGATAATAGGACCATCAGACCGTTCAGGCTTGGCAGGCCGAGGGAGGGATTGTCAAAAAAGCCTGGGCTGATTTTGACGGCGAAGCCCTCAGCGCCGGGCACGAAGGCGGTTTTGACATCGACCTCGCCATTTACTGCGGGCAAGTCCATCGACAAGATCGGTGGCATGACGACGCCGCCTTTCTCGAGGGCCGCAAACGCCGCTTCGATCTCATCAATCAGCGACAGGTCGAATGCCACCGTCTTGCGCAATTCGGCCTCGGTAACGATGCGGATTTCATGTTGCATAGCGACGACCCTCCAGATGCAGATCGCCCAGCGTGATATCGAGACCCGCCATGATGCGGGTAAAGATCTCCATGTCTACATTGCGTCCGGTGATGACTGTGGCGACCGGGCCGGGTGGCGGCGATATCCGCCCCGTCAAGAGCGCGGCGATACCTACAACGCACGCGCCTTCCGCCACCAGTTGGTCTTCGAAGTAGAGCGCCTGCATGGCGTCACGAATTTCTGTCTCGGTCACAAGGACGATATCATCAAGAAGGTCGCGGCACATTGGGAAGGTGGTCGTATTGTCGAGCCCAATTCCGCCACCCAGACTGTCAGCCAGGGATGCCACTTCTTCGACCTCGACGGGCTGTCCGGCTGCGATAGAGGCGGCCATCGCTGCACCACGATCCATCGACAGACCAATAAGCCGGATGTTCGGTTTTATGGCCCGCGCAGCACATGCCACGCCCGCCGCCAGGCCACCGCCAGACAAAGGGATCAAAATCGTGCCGATATCCGGGCGCGTCTCTAGCATCTCCAACGCAATCGTGCCCTGACCGGCAATGACAAGTGGATCATCAAAAGGAGAAATGTTGGCAAAGCCTTCTTCGCGCGACAGCCGTTCAGCCTCATGCATCGCATCATCCTGGCTGGTTCCGACGATGCGCAACTCGGCCCCCAATGTCCGTATGCCAGCACGTTTGGTTTCGGGCACCAGATCCGACATGCAGATCAAGGACGGGATGCCGCGCCGCCGGGCCGCATAGGCCACGGCGCGACCATGGTTGCCGGTCGAACAGCACGTCACGCCCTTAGTGTCGCCCGATAGGCTTGCTACGGCGTTGATCGCACCGCGCAGCTTGAACGCGCCGATAGGTTGCATCGTTTCGAGCTTCAACAGCACGTCTCGGTCAAACCGGTTGCTCAGATAGGCGGACGGGGCCATCGGCGTCCCATCCGCAACGCCCGCGATGATGCGGCGGGCGGATAGGATATCAGCAAGCGACACAGCCACGCTGACGTCTCAGGTAGGTCGTGCCGAATGGGTCAGCGCGGCAAGCTCTGACAACATCTCATCGGTACTGCGGGTCCGGCAGTAATGCCCGCGCATCTGCTCAATCGAAACGTCATGCCTGTGTTTGCTTTCGGCCGCGCAGCAATCTTCGATCTGCGTGACTAGGAAACCGCGATCCGCTGCATCCCTGACGGCGCATTCCACGCATTGATCCGTGCAAACCCCATAGATGATCAGGTATTCGATGCCCAGATTGCGCAGCACGTATTCGATATTGGTCGAGTTGAAGATGCCGCTTGCCGTTTTCGGGATCACAATATCATTGGCGTCTGGGCCGACCCCCCCGACCCCCCCCGCCCCCCCCGAGCCCTCCCCCAACAACAGACTCGATATCTTATCACCCAGGCCCCGATCACGACCGTCGAGCGTATAGGCCTCGATGGTGGTATAGATCACCTCAATCCCGGCAGACCGCGCCGCCGCTTGCAGGCGGATCTGATTTGGCAAAAGCACGTCACCGATGCGATTGAGAAAATACGCGTGTTTGTGATCGCCGGATGCCAGATCCGAAGACGCCGCCTGGCGCTCTGCAGTCCATTCGGCATTCTGCATGTCGACCGATAAGAGTGCTGTCTTCGCGGGTTCGATTGCACGCTCTCGATACGCACCGCCTGGCGCATCAATAGGGGGCAGTGGTTCGGTCATTGTCTCACCTCATGGATGGGCGCAATCTTGTCATGTCTCACCTGCGATATTATGAAATTAGAGTTCCATATGCGAGCAAAAACGTGTTTATGAAAATAAATTCTCTTCCCTTAAATGCCGCTGGATGACCCGGCAATCTTATTGCGGATCGTTTCAAGGCGGCTGATGCTTTGCGTGGCAGAGTCTCCGTAGGCTTCGACCAGATATCCAAGAACCTTGTCGTCAGCCGCAATCATTGGCGCGAGCGTGTCGAGAGGTGACGTTGTTGCGACCGGCGCTGGGATCGTAACCTCGGCTAGTTCGCAGATCGGGGACAACTCGACATCCGTGAAAAGGATGATCCGCACCTTTTGCTGTCTTATGATTTCCGCCATCGCGTAAAGATCGGGCTGATAGCGGCGGACATCGCAGATAATGACAAGGTCACGCCGGGTCAAATCGACCAACCGGTCGGTCGCGACGCCAGAAGCCGTCGGCAGCAGCGCATGCACCTCTTCGCGCATGGTTCCCAGCTGAAAGGTAAGGTATTGCGCCACAACGGAGGTCCATCGGCCTCCCACGGCAAACACCCGGCCCTTGGTGCCTGTGATCAGTTCGGCGGCAAGCTCCAGAGACTTGGCTGTTGCATCGCTTTCAAGCGATCCTATTGAATTGGCAAGATCTGACAGCAAACCGGTCTCGGGTGGCGCTTCCTGATAGCGCTGCATCAGAGCCAGGGGCGACGCTTCTGCGTCTTGCACCTCTTGTCGTACGTCGCGTTGAAAATCCGCAAAGCGCGCATAGCCCAAATGACGCACAAATCGCGTTACGGTTGGCGGACTGACCTTGGCTTGCCGCGCCAGATCCTCGATCCCGCCCAAAGCGCTCACAGGATAGCGTTCGGCAACCACAAGAGCGATGCGTCGTTCGCTGGCCGAGAAATCATTCAGACGCGCATCGAGTTTGCTTTTGATTGTCAAATCTTTGCTCCGCTAGCTTCGGCGCGATGTCCGTTCAGGTAGCAGACCATCGGGTTTCAAAACAAGGATTGCAACAATGATCGAAAGAGAAATGGCATCGCGGTACGGGAGTGCTGCTTCGGGAAGAAACGCTTGGAGGTACACCTCGACCGCGCCCAGTACAAAGCCGCCGACGACTGCGCCCCCAAGAGACCCCAAACCGCCCACCACAGTGGCGATAAAAGCTTTCAGCACGGGAACGGCGCCCATCAAAGGATCAACCGATCCTCGCGGCGCAACCCACAGAACAGCGGCAATGCCCGCCATCGCGCCCGAAACGGCAAAAGCCGTCGCAATCACTCGGTTGGCCGAGATGCCCATTAGCTGCACAACAGCGAAATCTTCTGACGCCGCCCGCATCGCGATGCCTGTTACAGAGCGCGTCAGGATCGCACGCAGTCCAACAAGTGCCACACAGACCACAAGGATCGAAAGCACGGATGCCATCCCCACGCGGACTGGGCCGATCATAATGCTGGCCGTGAGCCAATCCGGCAAAATAACCGCTACAGGCCGCGCTGAGATCCCGTTTTGGAAAAGAACCTGAATGATCTGACTAACAGCAAATGAGGTGATCAAGAGAGTGGTCACATCGGCACCACGCATCTGACGGAATGCAACACGTTCCATCATCATCGCAATGACAATCGCCGAGACTATGCCAACCGCGATAGACACGAAAACCGGGAGGTTCAACAACAGAACGAACCACATCCCATACCCCGTGACGGTCATGACTTCGCCATGTGCGAAGTTGATCAGGCGGACGATAGAAAAGACAACGGCCAAGCCAAGTGCGAGAAGCGCGTAAATGCCCCCAAGACTAAGTGCATTGATTGTCTGCTGAATGAAGATATCCATCGCGTCAGTGTCCCAGATATGCGCCCTGCACGACGTCTGAGGTGGCGACCTCCGCCGCCGTGCCACGATAAGATGCACGCCCTTGCGCGAGCACCAAGGCGTGGTCTGCAATATCAAGCGACATCGGCACATTTTGCTCTACCAAAAGAATGGTCAGGCCTTCGCTCTTTAACTCGACGATAAGGTCAAACACGGTTTCGACCATCTGCGGCGCCAAGCCCAAAGAGGGCTCGTCCATCAGCAAGAGCCTCGGTCGCGCCATCAGAGCGCGCGCGATGGCGAGCATTTGTTGTTCCCCACCCGACAGAAGCCCGGCTTTCTGCGTGCTGCGTTCTTGAAGAATGGGAAACCGTTCGCGCATCTCATCCGCGCGCTTCTTTCGCTCGACAGGGGATGCGTGTTCCGCGCCTCCCAGAAGGAGGTTTTCTGCGACAGTCAGACTAGCGAAGATCCTACGACCTTCGGGGATGAGGCCAATGCCCATCCGGGCAATCGTCTCTGGCGGCAGACCGCTGATGTCCGTGCCCTCGAACTCAATTTTGCCCTGAGAGGGAACCAAGCCAGAAATGCCTACAAGTGTGGAGGACTTCCCAGCACCGTTCGCGCCCAGGATTGCGTGGATCTCGCCCGCCGCCACATCCAGATCGAGGCCGCGGACGGCCTCGATCGCGCCATAGCGCACCATGAGTGATGCGACTTCAAGCACCTTAGGGATCCGGCATCGTTTCTGCATCGGCGAGTTGACGGCGGATGAAGACTTTCTCGCCCGCTTCGATCCGCGCAAGCACGACCTCGCGCATGGGCATCCGTTCCGTTCCCTCAAACGTAAAGCTCGACATGATGCCCTGCGTTTCCGGCAGTTTCGCCAGTGCGATACCCACCTCTTCAGAATCTGTCGTGCCAGCTGCCTGGACGGCTGCATCGATCATGGTGAGGATATCACAGCCGTTGACGACATAATTCGTATCAGCCGCCTCTCCTGTTGCTGCCTCAAAGGCCGCGTTGAACTCCGCATGCGCGCTGCCGGGTTCGGCATAGCCGCCAGAGGTGTGCACGATCCCTTCAACCACGTCACCCAGGCCACGCACCGTTGGCGTATCAAGCACGTCGGCACCCATAACGGGAATACCGACGCCAGCGCCGCGCAAGGCACGAATAAACGCAGGAAAGTCTGGCTCCCAAGCCGATGTCATGATCACGTCGGGTTGCGGATCCAGGCTCTGGATTGTCGTAACGATCGCGTTGAAGTCAGGCTGACCCATGCTGAATGACCCCTCGCCGAGAAGCTTGCCCCCATTCGCTTCGAAGGCCGAGGCAAAGTAGCGAGGTCCGAATTGAGTATAGGCCGCGTCAGGCGAGGTCATAATCCAAGTCGACTTGTATCCAAGTTCAGCCGCATAGGCCCCAAGCACTGCGGCCTGTTGATTGTCGGCAGGGTAGCTGCCAAAGACGTACTCTCCACCGTTAAGTGTCAGGATTGGCGCCGTGCCCGCGAAGGTCATTGTCGGGATCGCGGCGGGCGTGGTGATTTGGCCCATCGCGATCGTCGGGTCACCGTCCGGCGGTGCCACGATAAAATTCACACCCAGATCAACGAATTCTTGTGCAAAGCGCACCGCCTCGGCGATGTCTGAACGCGTGTCCCGCACTTCCAGTCGGATCGGGTATTGCCCGGCAATCCCACCTTCTTCATTCTTCTGATCCACACAGTAACTGAAGCCATTGAATGCTGGCTGGCTGAATGGCGCAAGGCCCCCGGAATTGGCAACGGCGACCCCGATGACATACTCGTCCTGCGCCGACGCCGCGAGCGGAACGGTCAGAAAGCTTGCAGCCAATAAGGCAGCATTTTTGGTAAAGTTTCTCATGGTCTTACCTCCTGTTGGTGAGTGATTTCAGTTGTACGTTTCGACGGTTCCTTGTTGTTCGAACGTGTGCCGAGATAGGCTTCGATGACGGCTGGGGACGATTGCACATCGCTTGGTGTGCCCTCGGCAATCTTCAAGCCACGGTTCAGCACCACCACGCGATCACAAAGGCCCATAACGAAGCCAAGGTCGTGATCTATGAGAAGCACACCGATGCCCCGGCTTGCCGCGATCTGGCGCAATCGCTGGCCCAGATCAGCCGTCTCGTTCGGGTTCATGCCCGCAGCCGGTTCGTCGAGCATCAAAAAGGCTGGCGCCTGTGCCATGGCGCGCGCAATCTCAAGGCGCCGCCGTGCGCCGTAAGGCAACTGGCCTGCGGGGCGCATTGCCTCATCAGAAATCCCGATCTCGGCAAGTTCACGCGCTGCAATGCTGCGGGCATGAGACATCGATAAACCCCTCGCCAAACCTGCAGCGATCACGTTTTCTTCCGCCGTCAAAGCCTCAAACAAGCGAATGTTCTGGAACGTTCGCGCGATGCCCAACCTGGCGACACGATGCGCGGTCAGATTATCAATGCGTGTCTCACCGATCCAAACGCCGCCAGAGGTCGCGGCAGACGCGCCCGCAATGGCATTGACCAGCGTCGACTTGCCAGCGCCGTTTGGCCCGATCAGGCCAGTCACACGCCCAGCAGGAATGTCGAATGAGCTGTCGACAAGCGCCACCAGACCGGCAAATCGCATTCCGACACCCTTTAATGCCAAAGCACCAGGTGTGT
>ERZ1740070.1980-NODE-1980-length-12159-cov-3.801140_pt1 | contig 12159 bp, 12 predicted proteins | sample MGYA00581734_ERZ1740070 | MGnify/ENA primary metagenome ERZ1740070 (study PRJEB43018, sample SAMN04849744) | marine metagenome | isolation source: floating plastic debris | place: Pacific Ocean | collected 2008-09-01 | study: EMG produced TPA metagenomics... | reverse complement strand
TGGGCCGACACGCGCCAGCAATTGCCGGGGCTGAGCCTTGCGCTGATGGCGCTGCTCCTCGCGGTGGCGGCCAATATCGGCGTGTCGACCATGGTGTCGAGCTTTCGGCTGACCTTTGTCGCGTTCCTCGATCAGCGGCTCGCGGCAGAGCTCTATCTGCGCATCGATGACGCGGCGGATGCGCAGGCGCTGGTGCCGGTCATGGCCACCCATGCCGACGAGGTGCTGCCGCTGATGCGCGCCGATACCACCGCCGCAGGCCTGCCGGCGCAAATCCTGGGCGTGCGGGTCGGGCCGACCTATCGCGAGAACTGGGTGTTCCTGGCCGCGTCCCCGGACGCGTGGGACCGTGTCGCCGCAGGCGATGCCATCGTGACCAACGAACAGTTCGCCCGCCGCGCGGGCCTGTGGGTCGGCGACAGCGTCACCTTGGCGGAAACGGCCTACCCGATCGCCGCCGTCATCGGCGATTACGGCAACCCGCGCGGCCAGCTGATCGTCGGCGAGGCGCTGTTTCAGGCCCTCTACCCAGACGTCACCGCCCAAAGCTTTGGCCTGCGCACGACCGATCCCGCCGCCCTGCGCGCCACCTTGCGCGACGCCGGCGTGCCCGACAGTGCGATGACGGATCAGGCGGCGCTCAAATCCTTTTCGCTCCAGATCTTCGAACGCACCTTTGCGGTGACCGCCGCGCTCAACGTGCTGACCCTCGCGGTGGCCGGGTTCGCCATGTTGATGAGCCTGCTGACGCTCGCCGACCAACGCCTGCCCCAGTTGGCACCCGTCTGGGCGCTGGGGCTGACACGGCGGCAACTGGGCCGGCTAGAGCTGATGCGCGCCGGCCTCTTTGCGCTGCTGGTGAGCGTTGTAGCGGTGCCCGTGGGGCTGGGGCTGGCCTGGGTGCTGCTGGCCAAGGTCAACGTCGACGCCTTTGGCTGGCGGCTGCCGATGTTCCTGTTTCCGGGGGCCTATGCGATCCTTGCCGGTGCGGCGATTGCGGCGGCGGTGTTGGCCGCGCTGTGGCCGTCGCTGCGCCTGATGCGTACACCGCCCGCGCGGCTTTTGCAGGTGTTTGCCCATGAACGTTAAGGCGTTCTTGATTGCCCTGATGTTGCCCGCAGCGCTCTGGGCGCAGGGCTTTGCCGGGTTGGGCACGGACGCCGACGGTTTTGCCGCGCCGGAGCGTGGAACGGCGTTTGATTTTCCCGCCGATCATGGCCCCCACCCCTACTTCCGCATCGACTGGTGGTACCTGACCGCCAACCTGCATGGCGCCGACGGCACGCCCTACGGGCTGCAATGGACGCTGTTCCGGTCGGCGCTGGCACCGGGCGAGCGGCCCGGCTGGCAGTCGCCGCAAGTGTGGTTCGCCCACGCCGCCGTCACCACGCCCGACACGCATTACGCCACCGAACGGTTCGCGCGGGGCGGCGTCGGCACTGCGGGGGTGGAGGCCGCACCCTTCCGCGCGTGGATCGATGAATGGGTGCTCGAAGGCCCCGATTTCGACAGTTTGCGCATGACCGCCGCAGGGCCCGCGTTCCGCTACGAGATGACGCTGGAGGCCGAGGGGCCGCTGGTCTTTCACGGCGACGCGGGGTTTTCGGTCAAGTCGGAGGAGGGGCAGGCCAGCTACTATTATTCGCAGCCCAACTACCGCATCACCGGGACGCTGCATTTGCCAGATGGCCTTGTGGCGGTCACGGGCAATGCGTGGCTTGACCGCGAATGGTCCTCCCAGCCCCTGTCGGGGCGGCAGGCAGGCTGGGACTGGTTTTCGATCAGCTTTGACAGCGGCGACAAGCTGATGGGGTTTCAGCTGCGCAATCGCGACGGCAGCGCGGGCTATACATCGGGCACCTGGATCGCGCCGGACGGTGCCAGCGTCAGCCTGCCCAACGGCGCGTTCGGTGCCGAACCGCTTGGCACGCATGTCGTTGCGGGCCGCGCGGTGCCCACACGCTGGCAGGTGCGCGTGCCGGATCGCGGCGTCGACATCACGGTCGAGGCGGTGAACCCCGACGCCTGGATGGGCCTGTCGATCCCCTATTGGGAGGGGCCGGTGCGGGTCAGCGGCTCGCATACCGGGCGCGGCTATCTGGAGATGACAGGCTATGAGTGACCCCGGCGACCTGAGCGCGTTTCTGGCCGAGGCGTGGCAGCACCTGCGGCGCGGGGCGGCGGATGCCAAATCGCCCGCCCGCTACCCCGTCTTTGCCACCGTGTCGCCCACCGGCGTGCCGGAGGCGCGCACCGTCGCCCTGCGCCGGGCCGACGCGGGTGCCGCCCTGCTCGAGGTGCATACGGATATCGAAACGCCCAAGGTGGCGGCCCTGCGCGCCAATCCGGTGGCCGCGTTGCATGTCTGGCTGCCCCGCGCGCGGCTGCAGATCCGCGTGACAGCACGGGTCGAGATCCTCACAGGGGCGGATGTTGAACAGGCCTGGGCACAGGTGCCGCCGGCCTCGCGCGTGTCCTACGGGACGGAGCCGCTGCCGGGCCAGCCCATCGCCAGCGTTCACGCCTATGAAAAGCCGCCCAACAAGGACCGCTTTGCCGTGCTGCGCTGTCATGCAAGCGAGATTGATCTGGTGCATCTCGACACCGTGCATCGCCGCGCGGGCTATGCCCGGAGTGACGACTGGCACGGCCGCTGGCTTGCGCCCTAGCGGTCGAGGCGGCGCAGGCGGGTGCCGCTGCGCACCATCTCCCAATGCATGCGCAGGCTGGGAAAGAACAGCAGCACAAAGCCGATATACCAGTACATCCCCAGCATGAAGGGCACCCAGAGCAGCGTGCAGACAAGGCCGAAACCGCCCGCCACGCTCATCGCCACATCCTGCCGCACCACGCGCAGCAGCCACAGATGCAACATCTTGCCGCCATCCAGCGGCTGCACCGGGATCATGTTCAGGATGAACAGCATCAGGTTGATCTCTGCCGCCGTCTCCAGCCAGTAGATCACCTCGAACCGGGCCGCGTGCGCGGCAAAAAACGCGTCCCACACCTCGTCCGTTGCCTCGAAGCTCGGGAATTCCGGCTGGATCGACCACGCGCCCAGCGACAGCACCGCCCACAGCGCCAGGTTGACCAGCGGACCCATCAGCACGATCAGCTCGGACGGATAGGCGCCCGCGCTGCGATGCTCGCAAAACCCGCCGCCGCCATGGATGACGATCCGGTGCACCTTGATCCCCTGCACATGCGCGCCCCAGGCGTGGCCCAGCTCGTGCAGGAAAATCGCCGCCACCACGATGGCGAACATGTTCAGACCCCAGGCCAGATCATCGACGCTTTCCGCCGACAGGCCGACAAAGATCAGCAGGAGGAATCCGGTACTGGGCATGACTTGCACCGGCAGACCCCACGGGCCGAACCAGGTGAACAGCGGCTTGTCTGAGTTCATCACGGGAGGGCTTGCCTTTGCTGCGCGGTGTCCGTCAGATGCACGGATATATGGTAAACGGAGCAGAAATATGGCGTCGCCGTCCATCGTCATTCTTACCGGTGCGGGCATCTCTGCCGAAAGCGGTCTGGGCACCTTTCGCGACGAGGGCGGCCTGTGGGCGCAGCACCGGATCGAGGATGTGGCGACGCCCGAAGGCTTCGCGCGCAACCCGCAACTGGTGGTCGATTTCTACAACGCCCGCCGCGCGCAGGCGATGGACGCCACGCCCAACGCGGCCCATGCCGCGCTGGCGCGGCTCGAGGCGGAGCATGCGGGCGATGTGCTGCTGGTGACGCAGAACGTGGACGATTTGCATGAAAAGGCGGGCAGCCGGCATGTCGTGCACATGCACGGCGCGCTGAATTCAGCGCTTTGCGGTGCGTGCGATCACCGCTGGCCCGCGCCGCGCGCCATGCGTGTGGGCGCGGCCTGTCCACACTGCGGCGCGCCCGCCGCCCGGCCCGATATCGTGTGGTTCGGCGAAATCCCCTACCAGATGGAGCGGATCGAACAGGCGCTGACCCGCGCCGACATCTTTGTCGCCATCGGCACGTCGGGCAATGTCTACCCCGCTGCGGGCTTTGTGCAGTTGGCCGCACATGTGGGCGCGCACACGGTCGAGATGAACCTTGATCCCGGCGAGAACGTATCGCTGTTCGCCGAGGCGCGGGCGGGCAAAGCGTCGGAAACTGTGCCCGCCTGGGTCGGTGACATGCTTGGCGGTTAGTGGCCGTGGCCGCCATGCGCCCCGGCTTGCGGCTTGCGCGCGTTGTCGACGGGGATGGTTACGACCACCGCGCCCGCCTCTTCGAAGATCAGCGTCACGGTGATATCCGCGCCCTGCTCCAGCGGGCCGGTCAGGCCCATGAGCATGACGTGATCGCCGCCGCGCACCATCTTGTGCATCTCGCCGGCGGGCAGCGGGATGCCGCCCTTGATCTCGGTCATCTGCATGATGCCGTCGCCGGTCTCGATATGCGTGTGCAGCTCGACCCGCTGGGCGGCGTCGGTCTGCGCGGCAACCAAACGGTCATCGGTGTCGCCGGTGTTGTGCAGCGTCATGAACGCCGCACCGGCTTTGGCCGAGGGGCTGGCGGCACGGGCGTAAGGGTCCATCACCATGATGTCGGCAGCCGCCGCAGGCAGGGCAATCAGGGTCGCCATCAGCGTGGCGGACAAGGAAAAAGGTCGGGACATCGCGTCCTCCTGTAGGTCGGATCTGTGCGTCGGGTTTCGGTGTCAGATCAGACCGGTCGGGGGGCCGCGTGATGTGATGGGCAAGGGCTGCGGGCGCACGTCCTGCGATGTTTGCAAGTCCGGCACGGTAGCGACCGGCACGACCCGCAGCGGCGCAAGCGCCAGCCCACCGGGCACCGGTGCGACCAGGTGCAGAACGCAGTCGGGGCACAGATGCGGCGGGTGCGTCGGCTGTCCCTCGGCAGCGAGGTAGAGCACCGAAATGCCGGCCCCGCCGCAGATCACCACGTGATCGACCGCAGGTGCCGCACCGCGTGCGGAGGCCGCGCCGATACCGGTCACCAGCATCGCCACGGTCAGTATTATATGGAGCATCGCGCGCATCATCGCGCAAAACCTACGCAAGACGTGGTCGCATCTCAACTGCGGCAAAAGGGCCGGTGCGCGGGTGTTACGCCCCTGTCTGCCCTGCACGTTGCCCATTGGCAACGCGGGTTAAGCCGCTGAATTCGCATGGTTTCATCCACGCGCCGATGGGCCCATTGCCCCGGCCAGACCGGTCAGTGCAGAGGCATCCGGTCAGGACCGCCCGTGACGGTCAGGACATCGTCGAGCGATCCGGTCAGAACCGCCCCGAGCAGATACTGGCCACGGGCACCATCACGGTTGGCGGTCTGCCGGACGATATCCAAGCTGGCTCTGCGCTGTCCGTCGACGTCGCGACCAGCCTCGTTCCGGAGTTCGGCACACGCACGGAAAAACCCCGCCTGCCGGGGCCGACGGGGTCGATCTTGATACGGCGCAGGGAGAACGCTCAGGCGGCGGTTTGCGCCTTGGCGATCTCTTTCTTGACCTTGCGGGCGCGGTCGGACAGTTCGACGTCCTTGGCCTTGGCCAGATACGCGTCCAGCCCACCGCGGTGGTCGACCGACCGCAGTGCCGCGGCCGAGATGCGCAGCTTGACGCCACGGCCCAGCGTTTCGGACTGCAAGGTCACGTCATTCAGGTTCGGCAGAAAGCGCCGCCGGGTCTTGTTGTTGGCGTGGCTGACATTGTTGCCAGACATCGGGCCTTTGCCGGTCAGTTCGCACACACGCGACATGGGGTCATCCTCTTCGTTCATCGTGCCGGTCCGTGGGCCCCGTATTGGCCCCGGAACGACAGCAGCACCGCGCGAGACGCGGCGCTGGCGAAAATCGTCTGCGGGCAATAGGGGGAATCGCGCAGGCCGTCAACCCGGAATGGGCGCTCAGGGTCAGGACCCAATGATCCTGTACCACTGGCGTCAAATCCGAAAAATATCAGTGGATTGGGACGAGCAGGGAAGTGTGGTTCCCTTTACAAGCGGCCCGAGCCGCTGAGATGAAGCGGATTTGACGTCCGTCGATCCAAAGGATCGCCGACAAATGACGTAGTCCACCTCCGCTGGAACGGATTTGACGGATTTTCAGCCGGACGTCGTCTCAGGACCTTGAAATAGAACCACTATTCCTGCGGCCCTGATCCTAGTCCGACAAAAAATCTGTCAAACCAGTGGCACAGGATCATTGGGTCCTGACCCTAGCCGCGCAGGAAGGCGAGCATTTCCGCCGCCGCAACACCCGGCTCTGCCGCGCCATCCGCGACGGCGGTGGCGAGCTGTTCCATCCGGTCGCGGGCCGCGGGCCGGTCGAGTTGCGCCAGCAGCGCGGTGCGCACATCCGCCTCGAACCAATAGCGCGCCTGGGCGGCCCGTGTCGCATCGAAATGGCCGGTGTCGCGCCGCCACGCGGTCAGCCGCTCCATCTCGGTCCAGGCGTCGGCGATGCCGGCCTCTTGCAGGGCCGAAACCATCATCGCCTTGGGAAAATCATCGGGGTCCTGCGGCCGTTTGCGCAGCAGGCGCAGGGCCCCAGCATAGTCGGCGCAGGTGCGCATGGCCGCCGGTTTCAGATCACCATCGGCCTTGTTGATCAGGATCATGTCGGCCATCTCCATGATGCCGCGCTTGACCCCCTGCAGCTCATCCCCGCCTGCGGGCGCCAGCAGCAGCACAAACAGGTCCGCCATCTGCGCCACCTGTGTCTCCGACTGGCCCACGCCGACCGTCTCGATCAGCACGACGTCGAAACCGGCCCCTTCGCACAGGCGCACCGCCTCGCGGGTGCGGCGCGCGACGCCGCCCAGATGCGTCTGGCTGGGCGAGGGCCGGATAAAGGCGTTGGGGTCGCGGCTGAGCCGGTCCATCCGCGTCTTGTCGCCGAGGATCGAGCCGCCGGAGCGGGCCGAGCTTGGGTCGACCGCCAGCACCGCGACCCGCAGGCCACGCGCCGTCAGCATCATGCCGAACGCCTCGATAAAGGTGGACTTGCCCACGCCCGGCGTGCCCGACAGCCCAATGCGCAGCGCCTGTCGGTCCTGCGGCAGGGCGCCCAGCAGCGCGGTCGCCGCGTCGCGGTGATCGGTGCGGCTGCTTTCGATCAGGGTGATGCCACGCGCCAGCGCGCGCCGCTCGCCTGCCGCGATGCGCTGTGCCAGATCGCCTATGTCGGTCACCGGTGTCATCGCCGCTTTCTGAGCAGCGGGGCCGCAAATGTCCAGAGTTGGCGCGGTGGCGCGCTTGGGCCATAAGGCAGGCCATGAGCCCGCCTGCCCTGCCCATTGACGCGATCCTGCCCGAGTTGACGGCCCTTTTGGCGCGCACGGGCCGCGCCGTGCTGCAAGCGCCGCCGGGTGCGGGCAAGACGACGCGCGTGCCGCTGGCGATGCTGGAGGCGGGGCTGACCCGGGGCAGGATCGTGATGCTGGAGCCGCGCCGCCTCGCCGCGCGCGCCGCCGCCGACCGCATGGCCGCCGGTTTGGGCGAACGCGTCGGGCAGACTGTGGGGTACCGCATCCGGGGCGAGGCGCGTGTGTCCGACGCGACGCGGATCGAGGTGGTGACCGAAGGCATCCTGACCCGGATGCTGCAATCCGATCCGGAGTTGCCGGGCGTGGGTGCGGTGATCTTTGACGAATTCCACGAACGGTCGCTGAATGCCGATCTGGGGCTGGCGCTGTGCCTCGAGGTGACGGAAGCGCTGCGCGAGGACCTGATCCTGCTGGCGATGTCCGCGACGCTGGATGCGGCCCCGGTGGCGCAGGTTATGCGGGCCGGGATCATCACGTCCGAAGGCCAGAGCTTTGACGTCGCACCGCATTGGCTGGACCGACCCGTGCCCAAACAAACCCGGTTCGAGGCGGCGATGGCCGACCTGATCGTGCAGGCCGCCCACGAGGCCGAGGGCGGGCTGCTCGCCTTTCTGCCCGGCGAGGGCGAGATACGGCGGGTGGAGGCGGCCTTGGCTGGCCGTTTGCCGGCAGGCTGCGCGGTCCAGCCGCTCTTTGGTGCGATGGACCTGACAGCGCAGCGCGCGGCCGTCGCCCCGAGTGCGGCGCGCAAGGTGGTGCTGGCCACGTCGATTGCCGAGACATCGCTGACCATCCCGGACATCCGCATCGTGGTGGATGGCGGGCGGTCGCGGCGGGCGCTGTTCGATCCGGCGTCGGGCATGTCGCGGCTGATCACCGAGCGTGTCACCCGCGCCGAGGCGACCCAGCGCGCAGGCCGCGCGGGCCGGGTGGCGCCGGGGCGCTGCTACAAGCTGTGGACGCGGGGGGAGGACGGCGCGCTGGCCGCCTACCCGCCGCCCGAGATTGAGGCGGGCGATCTGGCGGGCTTTGCGCTGGAACTGGCGCTGTGGGGCGGTTCGGAGGGTGACATGGCCTTTGTCACGCCGCCGCATCCGGGCCGGCTGGCGGAGGCGCGGAGCCTCTTGCAGATGCTGGGCGGTCTGGACGCGGATCAGCGCATCACGGATCACGGGCGCGCGCTGGCCCATGCGCCACTGCACCCCCGGCTGGCGCATATGCTGGAGCGGGCAGGCGACGGGGCGGCGACGCTGGCGGCCCTGCTGGCCGACCGGGACCCGCTGCGCGGGCGCGGCGTCGATCTGGCCCTGCGCCTGAGGGCGTTGGCGCAGCCGGACAGCTTTGGCGAGGCGGTGCATCGCGGGGCGGTGGCGCGGATCAGAGCGGATGCGAAACGGTTGCGGCGCGGTCGCAAGGACGCGGGCCTGAGCCCGGCGGCGATGGCGGCGCTGGCCTACCCGGACCGGATCGGCCTGCGCCGCAAGGGCGACGCGCCACGCTATGTGCTGTCGGGCGGCAAGGGCGCGGTGCTGCCCGAGGGCGACGCGCTGGCGGGCCAGCGACTGATCGTGGCGACCGATCTGGATGGCGACCCGCGCGAGGCGCGGATCCGGCAGGCCGCCGTGCTGGGTGAGGCGGAGCTGGAGGATGTCTTTGGCGATCAAATCACCTGGCAGGACACTTGCCACTGGTCGCGCCGCGACGGGCGGGTGCTGGCCCGGCGGCAGCGCCGGTTTGGCGCGCTGGTGCTGGAGGATCAGCCGTGGAAGGACGCCCCGGAGGATGCGGTGGCGCGCGCGATGCTCGACGGGGTGCGGCAGCTGGGCCTGCGCCCGTCCAAGGGTGCAGCACGTCTGATGGCGCGGGCGGCGCTGATGGGCGAGGGGTTCCCGGACCTGTCGGAGGACGCGCTGCTGGGCACGCTGGAGCAGTGGTTGCTGCCGTTCCTCGGCACTGTGCGCAGCACGGCGGACTGGAAGGCGTTCGACATCCGCCCCGCGCTTGAGGCGCGTCTGGGCTGGGACAACATGCAGGCCCTCAACCGTGCCGTGCCGGGCGCGTTTGTCACGCCGCTGGGGCGCAAGGTGCCGATCGACTATGACGCCGAGCGGCCCGGCATCGCGGTGCGCTTGCAGGAGATGTTCGGTGTGACGACCCATCCGATGGTCGGCGCGCAGCCCTTGCAGGTCACGCTTTTGTCGCCCGCGCAGCGCCCGGTTCAGGTCACGGCGGACCTGCCGGGGTTCTGGGCCAATTCCTATGCGGATGTGCGCAAGGACATGCGCGGGCAGTACCCCAAACACCCCTGGCCCGAAGACCCGACACAGGCCGATCCGACCCTGCGGGCCAAGCCGCGCCGCTAGAACCGCGGGGCGATGTCGGCGGGTGACAGGCCCGGCGGGCCCTTGTCCGCCGCTTCGGCCTGTTTGATCAGGTGCCGCATGCGGGTGTTGAGCGGGGCCTGCCGCCCCTGCCGCTGTGCCAGATCGAGGATCACGCCTTGCAGCGCGTCGATCTCGGTCCGGCGGCGTCGGCTCAGGTCCTCCCACATGGAGGAGCGGGCGGTGGCGTCGATGGTCAGCATCTGTGCGGCGATCCGGCGAAAGAGCGGTGTGGGCAGGCGCAGAACGTGGGGGATCAGCCAGGGCGGTGCGGCGGCACTCTTGGCCGGGGTGATGCCCGCGACGCGCAGGATGCGCAGCGCCTCGGACATCTGCGCGGCCATGAGCCGTCGCCAGCGACGGTCCTGCAACTGCTCGAGCAGGGGCATGTCAGCCAGCGCGTTTATCGCGTTGCCGAGGTTCAGCACCAGCTTGCCCCATTGCACGGCCTCGATCCGGTCGGTTTGCACCCAGGCCAGCGTGCCGGTGTCGAGATCGGGCAGCGGCCCCGCCTCGACCATGATGTCGCCGGAGGTGGCGCGGTGGAACCGCCCCCGCGCACCCGCCACGACGTTGAACGGCACCATCGCCGCGCGCACATCCGCGCCGGGCAAGGCGCGACGCAGCGCATCGGCATTGCCGACCCCGTTTTGCAGGCTGATGACCTGCGCGTCCGGCGCGTGATCGCGGATCAGGCGCGCCATGGGGTCGGTGTCGCGGGATTTGACCGCAACCAGCACCAGATCGGCACCGCCGAGGCTGGCGCCGGGATCCTCGCTGATCCGGAGCCCGGTCAGCGTCTGATCGAGGCCGTCATAGTCGGTCAGGTGCAGCCCGTGCCGGGCCAGGTCCGCGCAGACCCGCGCCCGCCCGAGAAAGCGGACGTCGTGCCCCGCATCCACCAGCAGCCCGCCGACATAGCAGCCGATGCTGCCCGCCCCGGCGACCGCGATGCGCGGGCCACCTGCGATGCGGGGCGCAGTCACCCTAGCGGCCCAGACACCAGCGCATGATCGCCTTTTGCGCATGCAGCCGGTTTTCCGCCTCGTCAAAGATCACCGAATGCGGGCCGTCCATGATCTCGGACGTCGCCTCGTCCTCGCGGTGGGCGGGCAGGCAGTGCATGAAGAGGCTGTCGGGTCGCGCCTGCGCCATCAGGTCGGCGTTGACCTGATAGCCGCGCAGCTGGTTGTGCCGCCGTTCGCGGGCTGACTGGGGGTCATGCATGCTGACCCAGGTGTCGGTCACGACAAGGTCCGCGCCCGCGACCGCCGCGTGCGGATCGCGGATGGTGGTGTAGAGCCCGTCAAGGGCGCGCTCGGGATCGAGCGGCTCGGGTCCGGTGAAGACAAGATCAAAGTCGAACTGCCGGGCCGCATGGGCAAAGCTGGCAAAGACGTTGTTGCCGTCGCCGCACCACACGACCTTTTTGCCCCGGATCGGGCCGCGATGTTCCTCGAAGGTCATGACATCGGCCATGATCTGGCAGGGATGCGTGCGGTTGGTCAGGCCGTTGATGACCGGCACGGTGGCGTATTCCGCCATCTCGAGCAGCGTCGCCTCCTCGAAGGTGCGGATCATGATGAGGTCCACGTAACGGCTGAGCACGCGGGCGGTGTCGGCGATGGTCTCGCCGTGGCCCAGCTGCATGTCGGCGCCCGACAGCACCATCGTCTGCCCGCCCATCTGGCGCACGCCGACGTCAAAGCTGACCCGGGTGCGTGTCGACGGCTTTTCGAAGATGAGAGCGACCATGTGCCCGGCCAGCGGCTGAGCATCGTCGGCGGCACCTTTCAGACGGCCCGCGCGGGCGGCTTTCATCTGGTGGGCGCTGTCCATGATGGCGCGCAATTCGGCCTGGTCCGTGGTGTGGATGTCAAGGAAATGGGTCATATGGGTTCTCTTGGTGGAGAGACCCGGGGGCGCTGCCCCCGGACCCCCGGAGTTTATCTGGCAAGATGAAGGAGGATCAGGCCGCGAGGGATTGGGCGGCTGCATCAAGGCGGGCGACGGCTTCGGCGATCTCTTCATCCGTGATGGTGAGCGGGGGCAGCAGGCGGATCACGTTGTCGGCAGCCGGGACGGTCAGGACCTGCTGGGCGTAGCCTGCGCTGACGATGTCGGTATTGGTGGCCTTGCATTTGATGCCCAGCATGAGGCCCGATCCGCGCACGCTGTCGAACACGTCCGGGTGCGCGGCGATCAGCCCTTCGAGCTTTTGGCGCAGGAGGCCCGCCTTGCGGTTGACCTCGGCCAGAAAGCCAGGGTCGGAGACGATGTCCATGACCGCTGACCCAACGGCACAGCCCAGAGGATTGCCGCCATAGGTGGAGCCATGCGTGCCTGCGGTCATGCCCGACGCCGCGGCTTCGCTGGCGAGAACCGCGCAGAGGGGAAAGACGCCGCCGAAAACCTAGGCCACCATCATGCTGTCGGGGGCAAAGCCCGCCACTTCATGCGCAA
>ERZ1740070.1978-NODE-1978-length-12172-cov-10.174548_pt1 | contig 12172 bp, 9 predicted proteins | sample MGYA00581734_ERZ1740070 | MGnify/ENA primary metagenome ERZ1740070 (study PRJEB43018, sample SAMN04849744) | marine metagenome | isolation source: floating plastic debris | place: Pacific Ocean | collected 2008-09-01 | study: EMG produced TPA metagenomics... | reverse complement strand
TTGTTTTTCCTGGTTTTGTCTTGGCGTTTGTTCCGGTCTGCTGGTGGGGGCTTGTGGGGGGCGGTTTTTCGGTGTCCTTGGGGGGGTCTGGTGCTGGCTCGGCCAGAGTTTCTGCCGCTGGGGTTAAATCCTCAGCCTCGTCAGGAGATGGGCTAGGCGGTTGGTCGTCACCGGCCTCCGCTGGCGCGCTGTTGACACCACTATTTTCCGCAGGAGATGGTTGAGACGTAACAGCGGGCTCCTCGGCGGGCGCTGCCTCCTCAACCGTACGCCGTTCACCACGTCGCCGCGCTGCTCGGTTGCGCTCAGAGCCCTCAATGGAAAAGTCTACTTCCATTGTGCGGGCACGGCCCTGACCACCGGAGGTAAACTGCGACTGCCTGACAGCATTTAACGCGGCCTGATCCAAGGCCGCACTGCCGCTGGACTGCACCAAACGAGCACTAATAACATTGCCATCCTCATCCACCTCAAACTCGACAGCCGGTTGCCCTTCGACTTCATCTTCTAAGGCCGCATCGGGATAGGCTGGGGCAACACAATTTCGACAGCCAAATTGGCTGCTGCCCCCACCGGAAGAAGACCCCCCAGAGGATTCCCGAGCGGCTGTTCGGGTTTCATCATCTTCTCCAGTTCCTGTCTCCCCGGTACCGGTGCCCTCTTCGTTACTATCAGACACACTGCCCGTCGGCAACACAATGCCGGGGCCTGCCGCCGCTGCAACCCTGGTGGGAGTGCGCCCTTCTGTACTAGGGCTCTCCGCCACGGGTGCATCCGGGCTGTCCGCTGGCTCACTTACCTCAGACGGGCTCTCGGTAGGTTCTTCAGCAGTTTCGGGTGCTTCGGGTGCTTCGGGCTCTTCAGGCGTTTCAGCTCCTTCTAGCTGCTCGGGGGTTTCGGGTGCTTCGGGGGTGTCAGGTGCCTCAGGTTGCGACGGCGTGGGTTCCTCTAGCTCCGGCTCTGGTTCTATGGGTGTTTCGGGCGCAGCTGGGGCCGAGACGATCAGTTCAATCCGCTCAGGCTCATCCTGACGTGCCATTGACTGTAGCGATAGCAAGGGGATCAGCGCCACGTGCAGTCCGGCGGCACACACTAGTCCCAAACCGAGCAGTTTGCGTGCAATAACGTCTTCCTTATGATGTTGCTCTATACACGATTGGGAAAGCGCCATGGAAAAGCTATTGATATTCTTTGTCAATTAAGACCAAGCACGGACTGTATCAGCTTAGCTCCATTGATAAAAAAATGAAATAGGGAAATGGGTGCAATCACGATTGACGGTATCTGATATCTGCTGAGTGTTAAACGTTAAAACGTTAGCAAAATCAAGCTTTTGAACTGGCTATCTGATTTGTGTATAGATTGCATCCACCTATATTACAATGGGCTGCTATGTGATAGTAAATGTCATCAATGACTGGCATAACAGGGATAAAAATTTGCGCCTCAGCAAATTTTGGTAACTAGTTGCAAGCTAGTCTAACGGTTGGGATGTATGGCTTAGGTAAGGGGATTGGTATGTCTTTTATTGAGATTTTTCAAGCAGGTGGCATTGTAATGTGGCCGCTGGCGTTTTTTTCGCTGGTTGCGATCGCACTCTCCATTGAACGTCTGGTCTTCTGGACACGTGTTAACCGCAATCAGCGCAAGATCGTCAAAAAAGTCCTAGCAACCTATCGCCGTACGCCGATAGATGTCTTCCACATTTTGCAAAAAAATATCCACTTGCCCATCTCGCGAATTTTTTTAGAGGCGCTAGAACTTGAAAAAGCCTCCCCCAGCCAATTTCGCCTTGCCTTAGAAAGCGCAACTCAAGCAGAGCTGCCCCTTCTCAAGCGTTTTAATACAGTCTTTCAGACGATTATCACAGTCTCACCACTATTAGGACTGTTGGGAACTATTCTGGGTTTGATTCGTTCATTTGACGCCATTGAAATTGGTGGCATTGGTTCTAATGCGGAAATGGTAACGGGTGGTATCAGTGAAGCGCTGGTATCCACCGCCGCAGGGATGGTTGTTGCTATTTTTACCCTGTTGTTTGCCAACTTATTTCGTGGTCTCTACAAACGACAGATAGCGCTTTTGCAAGAGCACGGTGGCCAGCTTGAACTACTTTACGAGGACCATTACACAAACAAGCTAGGAACTCCTGAATATGCGAAGTCTTGATAATGAACTCGAAGACGAGTTTGAGATTAATATCTTGCCAATGATTGACGTGATCTTTGCAATTCTTGCATTTTTTATTGTCTCTACCCTATTTCTCACTCGCACAGAAGGCTTACCCGTCAATTTACCTGAGACTGATACTTCCGAACCACAAGAACCGGCTGACTTTACCGTCACCATCGAGTCAGATGGTAGTTTGTTTCTCGATGAACAACCCATAACAGAAGAGCGTTTACGTCCCCAGATTGTGCAACAGCTTGAGCCCGATCAAGAAGCACTCATCACCATCAAAGCCGATGAACGAACCTACCACGGCGAGGTGATTACGGTAATGGATGAACTAAGAGCAATTGAAGGAGCCAGTTTAGGGATTGCAACTGTGCCTGAGCCGGCTTCTTCCGAGACAGAATAGGACACGTAAGAGATGTGCGCAAAAATAAAATACCAGTCTTAGTTGGGGAAGGGTAAAAGGGGCAAAGGTTTAGAGGGTACTTTATCTAACTGCCAGTCCCTAAGCAGCTGGCTAATTATTTTTTGGGCATGACTACCCCTAGGATCTAGATTAATTGAGGATAGGTTTGCCCTGATTCGTTTTCTAAATCAGCACCCAGCAAACCGGCAAACTAGTATAGTTATAGGCTGAAAATACTGTTTTAGCCCTCTTTACTTTTATGCGCACTATCATCGCAACCGGTTTTGGCTTAGCCCTACTGACCGGGTTGACCGGCACCTACGTTTCTCGCCAGCAGGCCATTGCCCAAACCGCCAGCCCCACCGGATTAGTGGTTAAGGCCAGCCCCTACAGCGTTGAGGAAACCGAAACCCGGTTTAAACAGATTTTAGAAGCTAGGGGGCTAAACCTGTTTGCCACCGTTGACCATGCCCAAAATGCCACAGGGGCCGGGTTAGAACTGCGGCCCACCCGCGTGGTGATCTTTGGTAATCCCCAACTGGGAACGCCCCTGATGCAGTGTCAGCAGTCCATGGCCATCGATCTACCCCAAAAGGTACTGATTTGGGAAGACGAGCAGGGTCAGGTGCAGCTGGCCTACAACGATCCGCAGTATTTGGGCGGTCGCCATCGTTTGGATGGCTGTGGTATCGAGGTGCTAAAGACAGTGTCAGGCGCATTAAATAATCTGACTGACGGGGCGCTGGCAGGGCCTAGCTAGAACCGCTCGGCCGATGCCACTAGCTGTAGCTGCTCCTGACTGACCCAGCGGCTGTGCTGCCCGTTGGCGATTTTGCACAGGTAGTAGCTGCCGTCATCCAGTAGGACCTCGATCGCTTCGACGATCCACGGCTGATCTATAAATCGGACGGTGTCTCCCACCGAGGGCACCCAGCTAAGGGCAACGGCTGAGGGTTTGCGGGCGAGTAAATAGTCGATATCCTGCCACAGACGGGTCGCGACCCGTTGCAAAAGCGGTGTTACCGCGTCGAGGATGGCGGCGAGGATCAGCGTGCCAAGGAGCATCAGGGGAAGTGCGATCGCATACCTCACCCCGTCCCCCTTAACCAACAGATCCAGGGTCCGATCAACAACAAAACCATGCACCAAAAAAAAGCTATAGCTGTGTTTACCCAACCCTAAGGCCAGATGGCGCAGCCCCCCAGCCGCCGTCAGCCACCGGCAAACCACTAGCCCCACCAGTCCCAGCCCCAGGGGCAGCAGCAGATCACAAACCACCCATCCCAGCCGATAAAACTGACAGACAAACCCAATCCCATAGAGGATTAGACCCACCTGCAACGCCCTGGCCTGGGGCCAAAAAAGGACGCCGCGTCCGTGTTTATAGGCCTGAGCCACCGCCATACCCACCACAAATGTGCTTAGCTTGGCCAGCAGCACATAAAACGGCAGCGGGGGCGTATCGAGCATGGTGTAGGTAGGCTGCCCCCCAAATGGGTAGGTAGCCAATGTGCGATACCCCAGGGTAACCACAACACTTGCTACCACCAGGTTGCGCCCTCCCCAGCGATACATCAGCTGATACAGCCAGGGAAAACACAGGGAAAACCCCAAAATCAGCGGAATAAACCACCAGAAAACGCTGACGCCACCGCCATAGTCATAGGCCAGGGGGAAAGTGGACGCTGCAAAGAAGTGCCAGGCCGAAGGACCATCGCTTTGGGTGGCCGCACCCATTATCCACAAAATTGGATAGGAAACCAAAGCCACTGTCCACAGCGGCCACAGCAACCGCCGCAGCCGTTTGTGCCAAAAGGCCAGCCAGTCAAACGAGCGCTGGCGGATGGTGAGCACCAGGCTAAACCCGCTGATCAAAATAAACACATCCACAAACTGGAACCCAAATAGGGCGGGGGTACCTAGCAGATATCCCCACCCCGAGAGGGTCTCAAGATCTCCCCCAGGGATGAGCTGTTGTAAATTATCCACCAGGCCGGTGGGCTGGGGCGTGTAGCGATACTGGGTAAACAGCATCTGGGCGTGGTACAAAAAGATCATGACGGCGGCAACAATGCGCAAACCGTCCAACCAAGCCAGCCGCGTCGCACCCGCTGAACGATAAAAACGACGAGTCATAAATTATTCCTGGGTAGGCCCCTCAAAGCTTTGCCGTCTCCGGCAGGACATAGGCCGTCTCTAACGGGGACAGGGGGGCGGCGGCCCGTGGGGTGACCACCCAGTCGACCTTACCGTGCAGATGGTCATAGAGCGCAACCACCGCAATCATGTTCTTCAAGAGAGAATAAACGGGAACCAGCAGAGCGTACTGCAAAAAGTAGTATTTCGGATAGTGACAACACCCAACCTTAGCGGTTACCGCCAGTTTGTAGAGACTGCTAAAAAAGGTAATGGCCGTCGCCAGCAACAAAATAGCATTGTCGGTAAAACTCACGGTTCCCATTAGTAGCCAGCTACTAAAAACAATCGGCAAAATCTGCACCGACAAAATTGGGAACAGCTCTCGATAGTAAAGCAGATGAGTCCAGATCAGCTTTTGGCCCAGGGTGAGCTGGGATGATTTCCAAAATCGTTTTTGGTAGCGCAGACTCACCTCCAGCCATCCCTGGGACCAGCGTTTGCGCTGGGACCAAAGGGCGCTGATGTGGTTTGGGGCCAGTTCTGTCACCGTAATGCTGCGGTCATGGACAATCCGGTAGCCGTGGAGCAGGGTGCGCACCGACGCGTCAATGTCTTCGGTCAGCATGGTGGGGTTAAAACGCACCCGCTGCAGCACCGATGTGCGCCAGTAGCCGTTGGACCCCCCAAACAGGGCCGTATCCACCATCAGCGATTTGGCAGAGTGGCTGACGCCGTAAATAGTCTCAAACTCCACTGCGATCAAACGGGTGAGCAGATTTTCACGCCGGTTGCGGATCACGTTGCGGCCCTGCACCACGTCGTAGCCGTTGGCGATCCAGCGCCCGGCCCGCTCAAAACAGTCTGGAGCCGGATGGTGGTCCGCATCTAAAATGCAGGTGATCTCCCCGGTTACGATATCCAGGGCCGCGTTGATATTTTCAGCTTTAGATTGACTCCCCTCCACCCGGTAGGGGCGAAAGTTAGGATATTTCCAAACCAGGCGCGTCAGGGTTTTCTCAATGGGCAGCACCACGGGGCTGTTGTAGGCCAAAATCACCTCGATACCGGCCTGGAGCGGGTGGACTCGATTGAGCAGGTGGTCCAGGGTTTCTAAAATGATGTCCTGCTCGTTGGGTAAATAGGCCGCCACAATAAAGGAACAGCGGGGCAGCGACTGACTGTTTGAGAGCCCCGCTCCACGGATACCCAGCCCCTGTTTTAATAGACACCTTAAACGGTCGGGTTGAGCAGGCGGCAACGGTGACCGCTCGGCAAAGCGACGCCACACCGCTGCCGTTGATTCTGCGATGGACATGGCTGCACTGGTCAAATACAAAGCGACTAGGGCAACATGCAGCCATCTCAGCGATGTACCGCCCAGAGCCAAAATGTAATAGCAAACAATGGTAGGTAAACCAATTAGGAGTACATGGACAAAGATCAGCTTGCTGGCAGTTTGCCAGCGCTCGCTCGTAAATCGCACCTGGCTTTGAACTGACGGGTCAGCTCCAGCGCCCGTGCGATCGCACATAGTAGTCTTTTTTGGCATGTAGTCCCCTCTGCAGGCGTCCGATCAAACTTTGAAGCACAAACACACTGCCTAGCGGCCATGCAAGGGCATGACCTGCGGATTAAAATCCGCTAAACGTTCAAACCAAGAAACGGTCAACACACGTCGCTGATAAACCATCAAACCAACATTTTTTGATACGTTTCGTAACTTGACTGCCAATTTTAACTCAATGTTAAGCCTGTGTTAATTTCTGTAGATACGTACGTCACAGCCGCAGTCAGCGCCGTTACCTAAGCTGGCACCAATCCACCAGCCAAAGAGCAGGACAAACGCACTGGTCACAGTTGGCCTAATTCTAAAAGCTTGCAGGTATAATCAAGCACCCACAGCCTAGAACCCTAGCGTTAGATTGATAGGACCAAGCCATTATCCAAAGCCCATAGGATCTGCTGTGGGAGGTTTAAATACCCGTAACAACACATCCTTAAAGACAGTCCATGGCAAAACAAAAAGTCCGTCCCCCTGCTACTGCCGATGACCCCACCCAGGAAAAGCCCAAAAAAAATAAGGCGGCCAAAAACGACTCAAAAAAGGGCAAACCCAAAACAAAGAAGTCTGCCCAGGGAAACTCCCATAAAACCCAAAAAAAGCTAGACAAAGCTACCTACGAGACCGAGCTGGAGCGACTGCAGCTAGAGCTGGTCAAAATGCAGGCATGGGTTAAACATGCGGGGTTAAAAGTTGTTATTTTATTTGAAGGTCGAGATGCCGCCGGTAAAGGCGGTGTGATCAAACGGATTGCCGAATGTCTCAACCCCCGTGGTTGTCGGGTTGTGGCCCTGGGAACCCCCACAGAACGAGAGAAAACCCAATGGTATTTTCAACGCTATGTCAGCCAGCTGCCAGCGGCGGGGGAGATTGTTATCTTTGACCGCAGCTGGTATAACCGAGCAGGGGTTGAGCGGGTCATGGGCTTTTGTAACCACGCCGAATACACCGAGTTTATGCGCACCTGCCCCGAGTTTGAACACATGCTACAACGCTCGGGCATTATCTTAATCAAGTACTGGTTTTCCGTTAGCGACAAAGAACAGGAAAAGCGATTTCAAAACCGGATTGACGACCCCACAAAACGATGGAAACTCAGCCCCATGGATCTAGAAGCGCGGGCTCGCTGGGTGGAGTATTCCAAAGCAAAAGACGACATGTTTGCCATGACCGACACCACCAGTTCACCCTGGTATGTGGTCAATGCCGACAATAAAAAGCGGGCAAGGCTAAACTGCATTAGCCATCTGCTCAGCCTGATCCCTTACAAAGATCTACCCTACGAGCCCATCGTGCTACCGGCTCGGCAGGAGGCAATTGACTATGAACGCCCGCCCATGGAAACCCAGCGCATGGTGCCCAGGGACTATTAGTGCAGGGACTATTAGTAACTTGACGCACCGCCCGCTCAGGCCCCGTTGGCCTCCACCCAATAGCCGCCGTATAGCACCAGCATGAGGGAGGGGACCAGCGCCATGGCCACCAGTCGAAAGCGGATGCCGGTTTGGATAAACCGGTAGAGTACCCCCACCACCCCCAGGGTGACCAGGGCCGTAAACGCCATGGCCCAGGTGACGCTGATGGGCTGCCCCAGTAGCCGGTAGCCCAGGGGCACAACCAGGGCCAGGACAGCCAGGGTGCTGTAAATTTGTGCAAACCAACGGCTGTATTGCCACACCTGTCCTGGGGTTAGCAGCTGGATCAAATAGCTGATCAGGATACAAACACCAGCCACCGTGGGCAAAAGGCCAGTCCAGGAGACGCTACCGGTGAGGGTATAAAACCCCAGGGGCAGCGCCAGCCAGCACACGGCTAGCTGAGCGATGGTTGGATTTTGCCACAGCGGCCCCGCCAGGTTAGGGGCGACCACTATCCACCAGGGCAAGCAGCCTACCATTAACCCCAGCACTGGCAGCCAGTGCGGATAGGGTCCAAAAAATGTCTCTTGCCAAACCAGCTGGCGGGTAGCTGACCAAAATTCCGGCAGATGGGTACTGCCATGGACAAACCAAAACCCACCCAAGCCAAGCCCCATCGTCGCTGCAGCCGCACTGTGACGCCAGTGGATGTGATAGTTTTGGGGACCAAAAAGTAGCACGTAGGCCCCCACAGATAGCGGCAGCACCAGACACAGCAGTCTCCCACACAAAACCCCCAGGGCCAAGGACCCGGCCAGGCCGTACAGGGCGATGGGTCGCTTATCCAGGTGATAGAGCAAAATGCAGTAAATCGCCGACAGCTCGAAGGTAGCCAAAAATACCTCGGCGGACAGATAGCGGCTGCAGGCCAGCACCAGGGGACACGACAAATAGATGAGTCCGGCAAACAGTCCCACCTGGTTGGAGCCAAACAGCCGCAGCGCAATGCGGTAAACAAAAACCACCTGTAGAACAATGCTGACCTGGACAAAAAAGCGAGCCCCAAATGGGTTTGTCCCCCATAGCGTCATACCCAAACTGGTCAACCAAAGGGGCACAGGCCGATGGCTAACGTCAGCCACCGGCTGGGGATGCATAAAGTTTTGCTCGGCCAGCATGGCGCGACTAATATCGACAATGCTATTTTCGGCTCCCGTAGTGGCCCACAGATGCAGGTTGTACAGCAATACCACAAGCACCACCGCCAGCAGCAAATACAAAAAACGGTCGGGTCGACTGATTACTGGAGCCATGGATGCGGAGTAAACATGTCCCCACCATTACATCACGCTGCCGCAGCCCCCGCAGATTAGCCGACGGCCAGACCGATCTGACACCCAAGAGAACGGGGAGATGGATTTGGACCATCTCCCCGTCTAGCTCCCTGCCAAGGTCTATTTAAAGGACGTTCGGTTGTAGGGACGTTGGATTGTGGGGACGTTCCATGGAACGTCCCCACAACGTTTGCCCATATTTAGTAATAGTTACCGATCTTGCGGTGGTGCACGGCAGTCATGGCCTCATCCTTTGAGACCTTGCCATCTTCGACGGTGGAATATACCAGCCAGTGGTCGTTTAGCTCCATGCGGGTGGCAACCTTACATTCTAGATAGGCCAGGGCATCGGCCAGAATGGGGGACTTATTCTCCGCTGGACGGGTGCGAATACCGGCAAAGCGATCGGCACCGGGTGGAAACCGCTTCAAGAAGTGCTTCATCAGGGCCAGGTGGTTCCCTTCTTCAAGGATATTCAAAACAAAGGTATCACCCACCTGCAGCAGCGACTCAATCGCCCGGTCCTTGGCAACAGCAATGGTAAAGCCCAGGGGTTTAAAGCTGGCTTGGGATATCCAGGAGGCCAGCATAGCGCTGGTAACTTCACCCTTGGCAGCTGTGATGATGTATAGACCGCTGCTAATGCGTCCGAGAGCCTTTTGCAAATCGGCGTCCAGGGATTTAATTTTTTTGACCTTTTTGGCTTGGGCAAGGTACTGACCCAGGTCAGTGCCGGTCTCATCACAGAGCTGGTACAGCGCTTCGGACGGCGTATCTTTGACTCGGATCGGGTCAAAGGCCACCCTAAGGTCAAGATCCTGCAGCTTGCTTTGTAGGGTGTCAATGGGTTCGTCGTCACCGCCGTAGGATTCAAACAGACCAAAGGTTTGCTTGCTATTAACGGCAGCCAAAATGGTGCTGAAGGCGGTTTGTGCCTCCTCTAAAATCTGCCCCGATGTGGGCGGCATCCCAAGCAAAATTCCCTTAGCTCGACCGACTAGCTCGTTGACATCATGGGGGTCGGCCAAACGCATGTCCATCATTTCGACGGCGACGCCGGTTTTGGTGATGCCCTTGGCTAGGGCCTGGGAGATGCGATCGCAATACCCATAGTCCGACACATAGAAAATCGCCACCAGGTTCTCAGCCTTGCTCTTCTCATTACTCCAGCGGCGATAGCGACCGGTGAGTTCCTCCACGTTGTAACGCAGCAGGGGACCGTGCCCCGTGGCAATGGTGCTAATCTCCCCCAGGTTATCCATCCGCTTCATCGCAGAGATTACCGAGCGGGCATTGGGAGCCATCAAACACTCATAATAAAAGCGAAAGTCAGGGGACAGGGCATCGAGATCTTCATCAAAGGTGTCATCGTTGCAAAAATGGGCACCAAAGGCATCACAGGTATAGAGAATGCCGGTCTTCTGATCGTAGGTAAAGATAGTGTCAGGCCAGTGGAGGTTAGGCGCACTGACAAACTCCAGCATGTGGCCGTTGCCCAGGTCCAGGGTGTCGCCGCTCTTTACCAGCTGCGACTCAAAAGGCTGGTGAACCAGGTCTTCTAAAAACTTGACCGCAACCTTAGCACCGACAACAACTGCCTGGGGTGCCAGGTCCAACACATCCTTCACCAGGCCGCTATGGTCTGGCTCCGTGTGGCTAATCACAATGTAGTCAATTTCTTTGGGGTCAATCAGCCCCGTCAGCGCATCCATATAGAGCTGCTGAAACTTAGCATGGGAAGTGTCGATTAGCGCCGTCTTTTCCCCACGCACCAGGTACGAATTGTAGGTGGTGCCGTTCTGCAACCCAAACTCAATATCAAACCGATCCCGGTCCCAGTCCAGACAGCGGATGGTTGTAGTGTCAGCGGCAATCTCACCTACAGCAAGCGTGAGCCGATTTTCCGCAGGTTTTGCAAGATCTGGAGCAGCTACAACCATAAGTGCCTCTAAACGAATGTCCTGAAAGTGCGAAACTTTAACAACACAAGTGTTGCTTTACTATCATTGTGTCTCAAAACATTCACTTTTGCAGCTCAATTTTCTAGGTCGACTGATAAGGAGACGCAATGTCCCAACGCCAAAGCCGTTTGCTGAGTCAACAGCTTTCCGCAAATGTTCTATCCCATGGCAAGCGCCGATCGTATTTGAACGCTGTCGAACCGTCCTTGTTGTCGGCTGGTCAGGTTGTTTAACCCTATAGCTAAGGGGGCTCGGGATCTCGCCAGGTTTTGCTACGCTGGGGGCGAAACCTCAAAAAATGCCAGGTGAGTCAACCCATACCGCTTAGTTCGCGTTAGCTCTAGCCCCCGGCTCGAAATCGGCTGCCAATATTTGGGGGTGTACTCCGCCACCACCGCTGCCCCCAACACTAGCAGTTGTTTCTGCACTAATATTTCTAATACCTGGGCATACAGACCCGCTCCGTAGGGTGGGTCAAAATACACCCGGTCAAACGGCGGCAGCTCCAGCTGAGCCAGCTTTTTGACCACATCCCCCCGAATCACCCGAAACGTCTGCTCAGGCTTTACCACCGTCTGCCAATTGGTCTGAATCACGCGGCAGGCAGCCCCCGACTGCTCAATACCAATAACCGTACTGGCCCCTCGACACAGGGCTTCTGCCCCCATGGCTCCACTCCCCGCACATAGGTCTAGCCAGCGACAGCCGCTGATCTGCCCCTGCCAACTGTTAAACAAAGCCTCACGCACCTTGGCCGGGGTTGGTCGAGTGGCGTCTCCTGGCAGGGTTTTGATCGGGCGATTACCGTAGATGCGGATGACCATTGGCAAAAGAAAAAAGGGGAAAGGAAAAAGGGGAAAGGCACGGGCCGCTTGATCAATTCGACCTCACAAATAAGAACACCAATCGCTCCAGCCACCGGGGTAGAGCTTGCCCATGGGTTTACCGGCAACAACTTGAGAAAACAAGTTCACACAGGCGGTGACGCCAGAACCACAGTAGACAATTATCTCGTCAGCATCATCCACTGCCCGCCAATGGTGGGCCAGTTCATCAGCAGATTTTAGCAGTCCGGTATCGGTACTAATATCTTGCCAAAAGTAGTTCACCGCTCCTGGTATAGATCCCGCAATCGGGTCAATGGGCTCGCGCTCACCGCGAAAGCGCTCGGCTGAGCGCGAATCAATCACCAGGGTGCCAATGTCATCTTTGCGCTGTCGCACATAGTCAATGTCTAC
>ERZ1740070.1975-NODE-1975-length-12184-cov-5.098277_pt1 | contig 12184 bp, 13 predicted proteins | sample MGYA00581734_ERZ1740070 | MGnify/ENA primary metagenome ERZ1740070 (study PRJEB43018, sample SAMN04849744) | marine metagenome | isolation source: floating plastic debris | place: Pacific Ocean | collected 2008-09-01 | study: EMG produced TPA metagenomics... | reverse complement strand
GACGTGACCGCCAAGTGCTATGGCGGCGACATCAGCCGCAAGAAAAAGCTGCTGGAAAAGCAGAAAAAGGGTAAGGCCAAGATGCGCGAATACGGGAATGTAAGCATTCCGCAGGAAGCGTTTATCGCAGCGCTGCGGATGGGTGAGGAGTAGCTAGCGGGGCTTGTTCCGGTCATTTTCGCGGTTAAATTCTGCTTATTGGGTTTGTTATCCACTAGATTGATATGCAAATCCTTGATCGTTGATCACTTGGCACCTCACTGTGCTAAAGTGGTTGTAAAAAATTTTGATCTGTACTACTGCAGCCTTGCTTACGCGATTGAGCGAATACCTGCTCGGTCTGGCGCATCGCCGGACCTCATCAGATTGATCGGTTTTATGGCACCGAAAGACAGCGACTCGCTGTCTCCCGCCACGCCGGTCGCTCCGCTAGACAGCGAGTCGCTGTCTTTCGGTGCTTAGGTAAGCAGTCAATGATCGGTCCAACGCTAGATGCGTTTGCTGATGCGGTGGATCCATCTAGGCTGCATGTTGTTTCGCCGACTGATTTTGTCTTTTTGTGTGGCGGCATAAGAACAGAGCTTGGGAAGCAGCCGCCAAAGTCTCTGCGCGATGCATTCTATAAAATTAACGATTTTCGGCCCCTCCGGAGTGCTGCGCTTTGGTGCGCTGAGGACGTTCAGCTGCATGAAATCCTGCGCTCAAATTACAAAGACTGGTTGTCGTTCGAAGTTGACCTTGCTCAGCTTGCAAAGGTGACGCTTGTATTTGCAGAGAGTCCCGGAAGCATGGCCGAGGCAGGCGCCTTCTCCGCCATCCCTGAGATAGCAAGAAGAATGCTTCTATTGATCCGGAGCGATCATTTTGAAGATTCATCTTTCTTAAGCTCTGGCTTGGCTGATTTCATGAGAGATCAGTATGGCGACGCCGCAAATTACGTCATGGACAAGAACACACTAAGTTTGGTTGGTTCGAAACCCAGCCAACAGACATCGGCGGAGCTGGCGAAGATGCTCGAAGTGCCAGTTGCTTCTCGGCTCTCTGAGATTGAAAATCCATCGACGTTCGATACCAAAAAGACAGGCCACCACATCAAGCTCGTAGTCGGCCTCATTCAAGAGTTTGGCGCCCTGACGAAGGAAGAGATTTCCACTTTGCTCATTCCCTTTGGTCTCGACATCAACCCACAGCGTATTGAACGCTATTTAATGTGCGCTGAGGCAGTTGAGTGGATCGTTCGCAAGCGAAAAGGACAAAAAACCTTCGCTGCTGCGAGAGAGATATCTAGACCTTCAGCAAACTTCTTTTTCAAAGATGATAGAATGGACGCAACGTCGAGCCGTCGGCGTATTGAACGAAGGGCCGAGATAAAGGAGGCCGACCCAGATCGGTTCCTGGCGATCCAAGACGGGTTGGGGGTAAGCAATGGCTGAATTGCTCCGAATCCTGAAACTAGAAACCGGGCTATCGGACCAGGATCTTGAAAAGATCATCCGAACGGCTCCCGAACGTTACAAAACCTATCCTATCCCCAAGAGAAATGGATCCGGTAACCGAATGATCTCTCAGCCCGCCAGAGAGGTGAAGTTCATGCAGAGGATTCTGATGGAGCACGTGTTATCCAAGTTTCCGGTGCACGCCTCAGCATCTGCATACAAGGCGGGAGCCTCCATAGTCAGAAATGCGAGTGCGCATGCGAAATCGGGGCCCATACTGAAAATCGACTTTGAGAATTTCTTTCCTTCTATTCGTGAAATGGACTGGGCCCAGTTGGCCAAATCTTCTGGTTTCGATGACGAAGACATTTGGATCTCAGGCAGGCTCTTCTTTAAGCGTGATCCACGTCGAAGGGGACTGCGATTATCGATCGGTGCGCCGTCATCACCGATACTGTCTAACATTCTAATGTATTCGATTGATCAGCGCATTTCAGAAGAAATCGCAGGAGAGGGCGTGCGCTACACTAGGTATGCTGATGATTTGACATTCTCTGCCCGACGAACCGGTTTTCTAAATGGGGTGGAGAAAGACTTACGCAGAATCTTGAGAGAAGCTCAGTACCCCCTGCTTAAAGTCAATCCGGCGAAGACTGTGTACGCCACAAAAAAGTACCGTCGCCAAGTTACGGGTTTGATTCTGACAAATGATGGTAATGTCTCTGTGGGGAGAGATCGAAAGCGGAATCTCTTCGCTGCTGTTCATCATCAACTTAAAGGCGGAGCCGACGCTGACCGAGTAAAGGAGACACTTGGATTGATCGCATTTGTCTCATCGGTCGAAGATGATTTTATGACCCGTCTCAAAAGAAAATACGGTGATGACGTGATGGAACGTCTCCGCAATCTGTTCGAGTAAGTCGCGTAGAGCGCTTACCCTCTCACCCACCCTTCAGACCTAACTCAAATATCCTTCAGCGAGTACACCGTCTCACTCGGCTTGTTCTGTCTTCGTTTGGCCTAAGTCCCTAACCGACAATCTCTAATTAGAACCCGCATACGCGCAATCATCGGCAGCAGCACGCGCCCGAGGTCTACGGGCCGTCTGCTTCCGTGATTCCAGTAGTGCAGTGTGCCCTTCACTGGGCCCATGGCTTTTGCATTATGGGGACTAGGCCCGAAAACGCCCTGCTTTTGAAAACCTAGCTTTCCGAAACGCTGCGGTACACGTCCAGCAACTGGTCGGTCACCTTTTGTGTCTCGTACTCCTGTTCCATTTTGCGGCGCGCGGCTCGTGTGATGGAGGGCCAATCCTCGTGGGCTGCGATCAGTCGCGTAAGGGCGCTTGCCAGGTCTTCGGCGTCGGCTTCGCGCGCCATGGTGCCGGTCACGCCGTCCTCGATCAGATCGGGGATACCGCCGTGGTTTGTCGCGCACACGGGCACGCCCACGGCCATCGCCTCTTTGATGGTGTTGTTGGGTCCATCCATCCCATCGCTGGGGCCAAGCTGCGACGCCGCGACAAAAATATGATGCTCTTGCAGCTCCTTGGCGAGCGTTTCGTGCGAGAGAAACCCGGTGAAGCGCACTGTGTCGGCAAGGCCCAGATCGTGCGCGAGGCGGACCAGTCGCGCCTTTTCCTCGCCATCGCCAATCAGGGTGAGCGTGGCGTCAAGGCCGGCCTTTCCAAGCCGCGCCAAGGCCTCGAGCAAGGTGTGGATGCCCTTGCGTTCCACAAGCCGCCCAACCGAGATCAGACGGACGGGGCCTTCGCCCAATTCCAGCGGGGGACGGAACGGGAAAGAGGAAAGCTCGATCCCAGATCGGCCAAGCGCGATTTTCTCCGGCGGGCACCCGATCGCTTCAGCCATGGTTCGAAACGGCTCGCACACGACCAAGACGCGTTCGGCCCGATCCCAGATGTAGTCGTAGATGTTCGGGCCCAGATCATGCACGACTTCGCTGATATCGTACCCTCGAAAATGCACGATCAGCTTGCCGCTCAAAAGCCCGGCGTCGACAAGCTTGAGAACCGGTTCGGCGAGGGGTGCAAACTGGCAGTGGAGAATGTCGAAAGGTTTCTCTCCAGCGACGAGATCCGCTTGAAACACCGATGTCAGGTCGCGCCAATTGCGCCGAAAGGTCAGGGGGTTGAGGATAGGCGTCTTGGCCCACCCGGCCTGGCGGGCAGTCCGCGCGCTGGCTGGGAGGGCTTTGATCAACCGCTTTATCGGATTGCGTGGCCAGCGCGCGCTGGTATGGCGTCCCTTCAGGAGCTCCTGGACGTGCCGCGTAGAGGTGTCGCGGCCCGGCGCGAGGTTCGACAGCGAGAAAATCCGAACATCGTGGCCGCGCGCGATCAGTTGGGCGGCCTGCAGCGCAATGAAGGTCTCCGACGCTATGGGAAAGCCGTTGGTAAAGAACGCAATGCGAAGAGGCTTTTCGTCGGAGATCGAACGCGTCTGGCTGGGTTCGGTATCATTCACGGCTTGCGCGTCTCCAGGGTTCAGGAAGAACGTCGGGCGATCTCATTTAGAACGCGCAACACTTACGAAACAGCGCGGCCGCCGGCGCGATCATTTATAGGCATCGGGTTAGTTCAGCAAACGTCACTATCCAATTGTTTAATTTGCAAAGCGCGCTTCAACTATGTGTCGGTGATCTTTGGCTCTGCTCGCCGTCGTATTGCCTTTCTTTGCGCACGCGATCCGTTCGGCTGAACGACGGCGTCGCCATAAAAAACCCGCGCAAAGCGGGCGCTAACCGCCTGTGTTCCCGCTGCATCACACCGCATTTTTTTCCCCACACGAAACCCTATGCGCCTGCTTTTATTGACATTGCAAAGCGTTCAACAGCGTTGACATTTGTGCAAAAATTTGCAACTGTTGTGCTTCACGCAGCCGTCGTCCGGCGGTGTGAGCGGGCGTTGGGCTCTCCAGCGTTCAAACAAAAAGAGCCTCGGGAACAAGGCTGGGATCTTTACCGCGTTTCCTTGACTAGAACGACACAAGGAACGGCTCAATGGCAGACGATACGACGGTGTATCCCACCGGCCTGACGGAAGCGCAGGCGTTAGAAATAAATGATGGTTTGAAATGGGGAACGCGGATCTATTTCGCGATCGCCATCGGGGCTCATGTCCTGGCGTTCATTTTGACGCCGTGGCTGCGCTAACAGGAGGATTGTGCGATGAATGAAGGACGTCTTTTCCTGTATGTGAGCCCAAGCGTGATCATCCCGCTTATGTTTGTGATCCTGGTGCTGGCCTCGCTGTCAGTGCACGCCTCGATCCTGCTCAACACCAGCTGGTTTGCCGATTTCTGGCAAGGCAGCGCGGTCGCCGCGTAACCGCGCGAAGACTGACCAAACAAAGGGTTTGGATACCCGGTTCGCCCCAGCGTGGGGGACCGGTCTCCTCAAGGACTCTGCCAAAAGACCCGGCTCCTTCGTGGGCCGGGTCTTTTTGTGTTTGGGGCTAGAGGAAACGGGTGGCGCTGCGCGAGGGTTTCGCCTTCGCGGCTGCGCGCGAACCTCTGGCGCTTAGACCGGCTTGGTCGAAGGCGTCGCTGAGACGGACCGGCGCAGCAAAGGGCGCAGGATCACCAGCGCGGCGGCCAGCAGCACCATCTCCAACGCGTAGACCATGACATAGCCGCTAGTGACCGGCGGCAGGTCGGGGGTGATTGCAATTCCGCGCCCCAGATCGCGCATAATCCCGCCCAGCGCCGCGCCCACGCCTGCGGCGGTCGCTTGCACCGCGCCCCACGCGCCCAGCGCCATGCCCACCTGGCCAGTCGGGGCGGTGCGCATTGTGGCGGTCAGCGTGCCGTGGCCAAACAGGCCCGCGCCGCAGCCGATCATCAGCACGCCGGTCGAAAACAGCGCTTGCGATTGCGTCGAGGCGGCGGCGATCACCATGGCAAAGGCGGGCAGGCCCAAAGCCGCGCCCGCGCCCGCCATCGCCACCGGGTCCGCGCCCCGGTTCAAGATCCACGAAGCGATTGTAAAGCCCACCAGAGTGCCCCCGGCAAAGATCGCTGTCAGCGTGGTGGTGGTGCCAACATCCAGTCCCAGCACCTGGCCACCATAGGGCTCCAGCAGCACGTCCGACATGGTGAAGGCGAGCGTTCCCACGCCAATCGCCACCAGCCGCCGGATCGCCCGGGCCTGGCCCGCAAACAAATCCCAGCTTTGCTTGAAAGTCAGCTGCATCAGCGGGTCGCTTGGCAAAGGGGCCGAATTGATCGCCTCCTGCTTCCATGTTGCGAACAGGTTGAGCGTCAGTGTGACGATCGCGCAGGTCTGGATCACCTGGATCAGCCGGCCGGGAGAGAAATCGCTGAGGAACGCGCCAAAGGCGAGCGCGGAAACGATCGAGCCCAAAAGCAGGCTCACATACATCAGCCCGACGACGTTCGCCTGCTGATCCTCGCGTGTGAGGTCGGTCGCCAGCGCAAGGCCCACGGTCTGCGTGATATGCATGCCCGCTCCCACCAGCAGGATCGCGATGGCTGCTGCGCTTTGACCGATCCACGCGGGCCAGTCCGCCGATTGCAGCGCGCCGCCCAGCACCAACAGCGCAAAGGGCATCAGCGCAAGCCCGCCAAATTGCAGCATCGATCCGCGATAGACATAGGGCACCCGCCGCCATCGCAGCGCCGATTTATGCGTGTCCGAGCGGTGGCCAACCAGCGCGCGAAACGGCGCGAACAGCAAGGGCAGGGCCAGCATCACGCCGACCAGCGTCGAGGCGATCTCCAGCTCGACAATCATCACCCGGTTGAGCGTTCCCACCAGCAAGGTCATGGTGATGCCAACCGAAAACTGGATCAGCGACAGGCGCAGCAATCGCGGCAGCGGGATCGTCTCGTCCGCGGCTTGCGCAAAGGGCATGATCTTGGCGCCCCAGTGCGCCCACACGCTCATCAGTCTTTGGTCGAGCCGATTGGCCAAAAGGCGCGTCCCCCTCTTCGGCCTTGTCACGCAGGCCTGACAGACAAGAAGGTATAGCCCGTCCGACATAGACGCAAGGGGACGGGGAGGAAGGGCACCACACGCCCGGATCGCGCGCTCGTGTGGAGCGCCAGCGGCGCGTTTCCGATTGGGGAAAACGGGCGCATCGCTCTCGTTCAACGCCCGCGCGAGGGGCATAAATTCGCGCTAGCCGCGCGCCCAAGCCTGTGCAAAAAACGCAAGGCAATCGCGGCAAAGCCGGAACCTGTTGCGCTCAGAGGGGTAGATAATCTGAACGTTCGTTTGAGGGGATACCTAGGATCATGGACTCCATGGAAATTTTTTCGCGCCGGGCTGAATTAGCGCTGGTCTTTTCGCTGGTGCTGCTGTGCGCATCGATCTTCGGCGTGATCGAAGAACTCGCCACGCGGATCTAAATCCGGCGGGCGTTGCTTGACGACGCGTTTTCCTTCGAGATTTGTCCAACAGGCTTGAGCGTATTCGGGCCTTTTCGTGCTGCGCGCTATCGAGCGGACCGCAAGCCCGCGCTTGTGGATGGCGCTTACCCGCGCAGCGCGCTGAATTTCATGGATATTTGACGCGAGCGCACGGGCAAGGGCACAAGGCCGCCATGGCCGATGACAAGCCCACATTCTTTCTGGCGCTGAAAAAGGGCGTCGACTTTGCGATCACCTCGTTCCGCGCGCTGCCTGATCTGGTGAAGGAAGGCGCGAAGCGGGTGTTTCTCTCTACCCTCATCCTGACGGTGCTGACCCAGCTGGCGACCTATGTGTTTGCGATTAGGCACGGCGCGCGCCTGCCGCTGGAGGGGGTGCCGTTTCTGATTCTGGTGGCGCTGGTCGCGGGCGCGGTGCTGTCAGTGATCTCCGTATCGACGCTGGCGTTGATCCCGTTGGGGCGGGATTATCGTAAAGGTTCTAAATCCGACATGGTAACGGATCAGCGTCTCGATACCTCAAAGGCGTTGAGCACTTGGCTAATCGTAGCATTAAGCGTTCTGCTTGTGCTTACGTTAGTCTTACGATCTCTCAATCTTGAACCTGTTCATGATCCAACTTCAAATCTTCTGGTCGAAGTTTTTGGAGTTGAATTGCCTGAGGACGCACTCACTCGAGATTCAGCCTCAAGCCTGCTTGATGAATTTTGGGTTGTTATGGCAGCTTCTATCCTAGCTTTTGCCATTTTTACAAGGCTGCGACTGTTTACCGTCAAAGCACTCAACAACATAAGCAAATGGGGCTACAACAGTGCAATCACCATGGTCGGCCTAAGCCTCTTCATTGGCCCCGGCTATCCCGAGATCCTTCGCATCACCAAGTTCGGCGGAGGCGTGGAAATCGGGCTGACCACGCGCGATGAAGACCTGAATAAAGCCTATCTCTTCCTGATCTCCAGCGATCAGGTGACCGTGTGGTTGGCGGGCGAGAACGAGTTTCGCCAGTTCAACACCGAACACGTGGTCTCGATCAATTACCGGCCCGACGCGCCCTATCGCCTGCCGCGCGACCGATGGTCGCCGTTCAGCGCCAGCGCAGGCGAGGGCTCAAGCGTCACTGAACAGGTTCAAGATCTGGAAGGCGACGCGCAAACGCGATCCTAGGGCTTGGGCAGGGCGGGCTCGCTCTCATCCCTAACACCCCGCGCCAAACGCGCCTCGTCGCGCGCTTTCAGGCGTTTGTACAGGTCGTGCGCGCGGCGGGTTTCGGGGGAGAGGCGCTTCCATTGCTGTTCGCGCTCGCGCTCCAGTTGCAGGCGGATCGTTTCGATTTTGCGGTCGATGCTGGCGCGCACCTCTTGGGGTGAGACATTGGCGCGCTCGGCCTCCCCTTCGGCGCGCCACTCTATCTTGCGGCGCTTTTTCTCCATCTCACCAATGGCGCCCACACCCTTGGCCGCGCCGGCGCCTCTCCCTTCGCCAAAGCGATCGGGCGCGCGGTTGCGCAGCAGGAACATCAGCAGGCGGTCGTTGTACCGGACGCGCTCGGCGACTTCCTTGCCTTGGATGTAGTAGGGTTCTTTCACGCCATAGAGCGCGCGCTCCATCGCCACGTCTTCCAGACGGTCGACACCCAGATCGACCGCCCTTTGCCACGCGGCGCGAAATTCCTCCGCGCCGGCCGAGCGGCGCAGCTGATAGACGCCGTGCGTGCTCATCGCGACCGTTTTGCATGCCGAGGTGACCGAGCCGGTGTCGGCCAGCGCTTCGATAAAATCGCGCTGGCGCTCAGGGGTCCAGCCATCCAGCCGCTCGCGGCGCGGCACGGGGGTGAAATCGGGCAATTGGCCTGCCAGCAAAGCGTTGGGGGAGGGCGCATCGGGCTGTGGCTCATCGGGCGTTGGCCCATCGGGCGGGGGAAGGGCGGGCGTGGTAGGTGGGGCGCGGCGGGTCATCCGCCAGCGTGAACCACAAAACGCGCGAGTAGGAAAATTTTTTGAAGGCGCGCGGGTGGTCGCCGCCTTTCAAGATCGCGGGTTGGGGCGGTGCTTACGCGCTGATGAGCGAGCCGGCGACAGTGCTGAACGTGGCCGCGAGGTTCAGCCCCAGCGCTTGCATGGCGATAATCGCGGCAATGGCGATCAGCGCGGCGATCAAGCCGTACTCAATCGCGGTTGCGCCGCTTTCGTCCTGAAGCATCAAAGCCATCATCCGCTGTCCTTCCCGTCCACACAACTCAAGTAAAAGGTGTGGCGAAGAGGGTATGCAAGACCACCGATGACGGGCCTGTTTCCAGAGCTGGTTAACACGCAAGTGTCCCACGCAAAGGGGGGCTATGCGATCCCTACGGCGCGCGCGGTTTGTTCGAGTGGATGCAATACCGCCGCCGTAGCATTATATCCTTACGCTGCACGCTTACCGAACGTCAGAATATTACTTACCGGCGGTTTCTGGCGAACGAATATATTTCTACGCAATTGTTGCAACTGTGGGTCAATCGCCAAAAGGGCGAGTCCATGCGTGTGCGAAACGACGTGCAAGCGCGCTTTGAAGGCAGGGCATGGCCCGGTTCAAAGCCAGGAGAGGACGCATCGAATCGCGGCCGAGCTGGCCGGTTCTCTCTTTAAGCGCGTGTCGGGTGTTCCGCGCGCGCGGCGAACTGATCGGCTCTCGTTAAAACGGGAGTTTCTCAATGCAATTTCGTAGTTTCCTTTTCACGAGCGCGGCCTTTGCCGCAGCATCGCTTCCCAGCATGGCGGCCGCTGAAGAGCTGGCCGTGGCTCCGGATGCGCAAAGCCTGGCGGGTGTCGAAACCGCGCAGAACAGCGCGGACGCTGATCTGGGTGTGATCGCCCTCGAGCCCGAAGCGCTCTCGCAAGCCCAAAGCTTTATCGCCGCAGTGCCCAGCGTTGACAGCGCTCCGGTCGATATCGAGCCCTCCGCGCAGACCTTTGATCTGGCGAGCGAAGCGGCCAGCCCGGCGCAAATGGCGGCAAACAGCGTTGTCGCCGTGTCGCAATACAGCGGCGGGTCGGCCCCGGAAAAGCGCGAAGACAGCTTCAGCATCCTGATGAACCAGGATTCGTTCTTTGGCTTTTATCCCAGCTTCAACGGCCTGATCCCGATCGGCGACAACATCGATCTGAGCTTTTACGGCATTTTGTGGACGACCGACGGCTTTGGAACGGGCCTTGGTTCGGACCTGTGGACCGAATTTGGCGCGGGCGTCGCGATCCACACGATGGACGGCAACCTGATCATCAAGCCTCAAATCGGCATCACCAACGGCGCGCTGCTGTCGGGCGGTGTGCGCGATGATGTGACCGATCTGCCCACTGGCACGGGCGGCAACTTCCTGGACGGGGTCGTGCCCAGCCTGACGATGAATTATTCCGACGACAGCTTCGAAGCGGAATATTACGGCGGCTATTACGCGGCGGTGCGCAACCGCAACGACCCGGGCGCGAACGACTTTCTGCACATCTGGATCAACGCGGGCGGCAAGTTCAGCGAGAACTTCTCCGCCGGCGCGCATTACGAACTGCTCAGTCTGACCCGCACCAAAGGCGGCAGCAGCGCAGTCGTCTACCAATGGCTTGGGCCGTATGTGCAATTTTCGACCAGCAACGGCTTCTTTGCGCGCTTCACCGCGGGCGCGGATATCGAAGACGGCAATGACGGCGACTTTTACAAGCTGACCGCCGGTTTCTCTTTCTAAGCCCTGATATCTGGACTTAGGCTCATGAAGGGGCGCTGCGGGAATTACTCGCAGCGCCCCTTTTTTCATCGGAACAGCCCCAGGGCCTGCAAAACGCGCGGTGAATTGTGGCAACTGGTCACTTGGCGTTCACCAGCGCTCTGGCTATACCGCGCGCCATGACTGGAATTCGCACTCTTTCGCTTCGCACTGCGCTTCTCGCCGCCGCCGCTTTGGCCACCACCGCCTGCGGGGGAGGATCGGCCAACGAGGACGTCGCTTACGTCGCGCGCGATGTGGAGACGCTTTACGCCGAAGCGCAGCGGCGCATGGACCGCGGCAACATCATTCTGGCCGCCGCTCTGTTTGATGAGGTTGAGCGCCAGCACCCCTATTCGCCATGGGCCCGGCGCGCGCAGTTGATGAGCGCGTTCAGCTATTACATCGCGCGCGATTACAACAAGGCGATCCAGAACTCGCAGCGCTTCCTGTCTATCCACCCGGGCAACAAGGACGCGCCTTACGCCTATTATCTGATCGCGCTTTCCTATTACGAGCAGATCAGCGACGTGAACCGCGACCAGAAGATCACCGAGCAAGCGCGCGCCGCCCTTCGCGAGGTGAACCGCCGGTTCCCACAATCCGAATACGCCGCCGACGCGCGCCTCAAGATCGACCTTGTGGACGATCACCTTGCGGGCAAGGAGATGGAGATCGGCCGCTTCTACCAGCGTTCAGGCCAGTGGCTTTCGGCTAATCTGCGCTTTCGCAACGTGGTCGACAATTTCGAGACCACCAGCCACACGCCTGAGGCGCTCTATCGCCTGACCGAAAGCACGCTGGCGCTGGGCCTGCCGCAGGAAGCGGTGAAGTACGCCGCCGTCCTGGGCGCCAACTATCCGGGCACCAAGTGGTATGAGCGCGCCTTCAAGCTGATCGACAAGCACGCCTCGGACGTGACGGCGACCTGATCAGCCGGTTTAGCTGGCCTGTGGGCGCGCCCTTTCCGGGCCGTTCGCGCGCGCATCCAGCTCATACAGCTTTCGCATATAGGTGATCGCGGCCAGAGGGGCTTCGATCCAGGTGTGGATTTTCCATTCCTCGCCCACTTGGCGGAAGAAAACGTTGGTGCGGTTGCTGCCTCCGATGGGATGGGGGCGATCGTTCAACTGGACATCAAAGCGCAATTTGAAGGTCAGCATGGCGTCGGTGTCACCGATGCGCTTCATGACGAAGTCGGAATACTGGACCTCAATCCACTCGTTCCATTTGTCGGTGGCTTGCCAATAGGCCTCGATAGCGGGCCAGTCCGCCAGCACCTCTTCAGCCTCCTCGGCCAGATAGATCGGATGCGCGTCGCCCGCGTCCCAGAAGCCCCTCAGATCGTCGTACCGGCCCTCGTTCCAAGCGCGCTGGACATTGCTCATAACCGAGATGAGCGCCTCTTTTAGCGATGCGTCCTGGTCCACGCGTCCTTACTCCGCGCCGCTCTTAGTGCGGCTCGTTGTTCTTGGCGTAGACTTCGTAGCTGGATTCGTTGGGCACGACCCATTCCTTGGGCGCTTCGAAATAGTCGGGATAGTGCTTCTCGGCGTAGGCGCGCACCTTGGCCGGGATTTCTTCGACGCCTTTCAACGACTT
>ERZ1740070.1974-NODE-1974-length-12186-cov-5.098013_pt1 | contig 12186 bp, 12 predicted proteins | sample MGYA00581734_ERZ1740070 | MGnify/ENA primary metagenome ERZ1740070 (study PRJEB43018, sample SAMN04849744) | marine metagenome | isolation source: floating plastic debris | place: Pacific Ocean | collected 2008-09-01 | study: EMG produced TPA metagenomics... | reverse complement strand
GCAATACACCAAAGGCGCGCGACGCTTTGCGCGTGGACATAGCCATCGACCGGGTACCCCAAAGAAAGAAGGTGGCGCTGGGCCCCCTTCTCATATTCTTAAAACGGCTTGCGCAAATCGATCGAGAAGACCCGGCCCCGGCCGCTGTGCAAGCTGCCGTAATAGCCAAAGCTCTCATCCGCGATCGGCGGCGCTTCGTTGAGCACGTTGTTGACGCCAAAGCGGATCGACGTGCCATCTAGTGCGGTGTCGTTATCGATGCGATAGCGCACGCCCAGGTTGAAGGTGAACCAGTCATCGACCGGGAAGAACTCCAGTGTGTCGTTCTGAGTTGCACCCGGATCGAAGACCTGCCCGACATAGCGGCCAAAGAAGTTCACGCGCCACGGACCACTTTCCCAGGCCGCGCGAGCGACGAAGCGCCATTTCGGACGTCCGTCCACTTCGATCAACTCGCCAAACCCAAAAGGTAAAAGCGCGCCGATATCTTCGGTCGAAAGCTCTGGAATCTGCTCAAGCGCGGGCTGCAACTCGGTGAAGAGGCGATCAGCAAGCGGGCCCGCCGACTGCTCAAAACCGATAAGACGGGCGGCGTTGAATTCCAGATCAAAGTCGCCGATGCCTGTGCCGAATTCATACAGAACGCTGAAGTCCGCGCCTTCCGAAACGCGTTGGTCAAGGTTGGTGTACGGGTTCAGGATCCGGTCGATGTCGCCAGCCGCCAGGATGCCTGTTCCATCGTACAGATCTATCTGCTCCTGGTCCGGTGCATCACGAATGACGTTCGGATTGGAGTCGCCGTTCAGTCGCAGCAGCAGATCAAGCGCCAGATTGTTGCCGCTGCCGAAGATGCCGACAATCCCTTCCTGCTTCACGCGCCAATAGTCGGCTGTGATGGTCAGACCAGGAATGAAGCTGGGGGTCAGAACGATGCCGAAGTTGAGGCTCTCGGTGTCCTCCGGTTCCAAATCCGGACCGCCAGAGCGGAAGTCGACCGTGCCTTGCGTTCCGCAATCATCCACGCTGTCGGATACGCCTTGGATGATCTCGGCGACGCATTCCACGACCTGTGTGATTGAGTTGGAACGTTGCGTCCCCAAGTCGTTGACCTGAACCAGGTTCGGCGCACGGAAGCCTTGCGACCACGCACCGCGCAGCAGCACATCCTCAATCGGACGCCACGCCACCGCAGCACGCGGAACGAAGGCGCTGCCCGCGTCGGAAAAGTTTTCAAACCGCGCGGCGGCCTGCACTTCAAGCGAGTGGAACAGCGGCACATCCATTTCGGGAGAAATCACCGGGAAAAGAGCCTCGGCAAAGGCCGAGAACACTTCGCGGTTGCCGCTGGTGTCGGGCGAGGGGCTGGAACCAACGACGTCGGAACCGAAGAAGTCGCCGTTCACCGCGTTGGTGAAAGTGATCGTGCCATCGAGACGCGGATCGCGATCATCGATGAAGGTTTCGCGGCGGCCTTCAATACCCACCGCAAGCCCAACGCCGCCGCCGGGCAGTTCGAACACGTTGTTGTTCGACACCTTGAAGTCCGCCAGCGCCAGTGTTGTTTCGCCCTCACGGAAGACGTCGATGGTGATGCCATCAATCACGCTTTGCGGGTTGGGCGTGCAATCCTGACGGTTGGGTCCAAGGCCTTCGCCCGGGAAACAGCCGCCATTGAACGGGTTGTAAGCGGTCGCATCGGTGCGGTTGATCGCTTCCTGCGCAAGCGTGCTGGAAATACGATTGCGCGTCAGGTCGGTGGTGTTTGCCTGCGCGTACATTAGCCCAGTATCGTAATCCCAATTGCCGATATTGCCACGCATCCCCAGAACAAGGCGGTACTCGTCTTTCGTGACCGAGCCCATGCGAGGGCCGGCGTCGACCCAGCGATAGTCTTCGAGAAGCAGCGCGCGGCCATCGTCGGTTACACCCGATCCCAAGCCGTTATCGATCCTGTTGGGGTTCGGCGATCCGTCGGCCAGAGTGGTTGCGCCCAGCGGGTTCCAGAATGCGGTGGCTTCGATGCCCAGTGGTACAGCGGAAAGCATCGTGCTTTGCTCACGCTCGCGCGCGTTCTCACTGCGATAGTAGAGGCCTTCGAAGTAAAGCTCAGCCGAGTTGCTGATCTCATAGGTGAACAACGCCATAGCGTTGATACGGTCCTTTTGCGAATAGACGAAGCGGTCCGCACCGATGTCGTAGCGCAGGCTGCGGTCAATCGTGCCGCCATTGTCAGCACAAAGGCCGTTGCCAAGATCAAGGAATCGCCCGTCACTGGGCTGCCCGGATGAACCGAAGTTCGAGCAGGGCTGAAGGTGAAAGTCATCGTCGCGCAACACGGTGGTGTTCGATGAAGTCGCGCTGGACCCTTGAATATCAAACGCGCCAAACGGCGAGTTGATCGAACGGTTGTCGAACTGCGTGTCGCCTTCAAAATCGGTGCCTTCAACAAAGGGACGAAGATCGCTGGAGGCCGAGAAAGGGAGGCCCGTCGCGCGCAAGCCATTCTCGTAGAAATAGCCACCATAAAGGGTCAGGTTGGCGCGGCCATCGGCAAAGTCGAAGCCGTAAGAACCATCGATCTGGTATGAGTACAAACTGGTGCCGTCCGAGGCGCGGAAATTGCCGCGCAAATAACCGCCATTGCGGCCACCGCGCAGGATCGTGTTCGCCACGCCCGCCACCGCGTCCGCGCCGTAGACCGCTGAAGCGCCGTCGCGCAGCACTTCGACCCGGCGCACAGAGCCAGGCGCGATCGTGTTAAGGTCCGCTGAAACAACCGGTACGAACAGCTCGGTCTGGAAACCCGGGTTGAACAGCATCCGGCGACCGTTGAGCAGCGCCAGCGTGTTACCTGTGCCAAGGCCGCGCAGGTTGATCGAGGCGATATCGCCGCGCGCGCCGTTGACGCCGCCCGCAGTGCTTTGCTCGTTGAACTCGACCGAACCGGCTTGCGGGATGGCGCGGAAAATCTCGTCGGTTGAAGCCGGATCGACCGCTTCGATCTGCTTTTCGCCCACAATCGTAACTGGCAGAACGTCGTCAACCTTGGCCCCGCGGATTTGCGAGCCGGTGACCACGATCACGTTTTCCGGCTTTTCGCCGTTGTCTGTGGTGATCGAGATCGGCGCTTCGGCGTCGCTTGCGCTGCCAGTCGCTTGGCCTTGCGCCAAGGCTGGCTGGACGAACGCACCGGCCATAGTGGTGCCGGACAGCAACGCTGCAGCCAGTCGTATGGATACTTTCATGTGGGTGCTCCCTGTTATTTTGGGCGCCTGTTTCCCCATGGCGCCGCCCCGGCAAACATAATTGCAGATTTTTGACACCGCGCGCAACGATTTGCTGCCATCATATCGACGAGCGGGGTATAGCGCTCGGTTATGGGAGGCTAGCGTGCTGGCTGCAGGGCAGCGATACCAGCGCTAAGGGCGCTCATTGTGTCTTGCGCGCAACACACGCCGCGTTCGATCAGTTCCGCGTTCGGAGATGCCGCAAGCCAGCTGGCGTAGACCGCGAAGGATGGAAACTCGCTAAGGGGGTAGCGATGCAGCCCTGCGCCTAGCTGCGAATAGGCGGTGAATTCGTCAGTGATGGTCAAGCTTAACTGTTTTCGGACCAGGGACAAAGCCACGTGATAGGTGTGGGCGGAGATGATCTCCTTGGGGCTCACCCCATTGGCTTCCAGGGCGCGCGCCACCAGATTTCCCAAAGGGCCGCTGTCGCGCATGCCGATAAAGTCTTCGCATTCAATCACACGGCAATCCACGTCACCCGCGTCATCAGCCAAGCTGCGCGCCGAGACCAACACCATGCGACCCTCGCCGATCTTTTGCGACGAGACGTCAGCGGATTGACCTTCCTCAAAGCCCAGGCACAGATCCACGCGCCGTTCCAAAAGCGCTTCGCCCACTTCCACGGAATGCAGCGTGGTCAATTCAAAGGTCAGTTCAGGGTCGGCGCCGCGCAAACCGCTTATCCATTCAGGCCCAAGCGAGAGACTGAGCGAGGGCAAAACACCCAAACGCAGATGCCCGCCGCGCCGTTTGCTGATGTTTTCAATTGATTGGCTGAACGTGCCAAGGCGATTGTAGACATCTTGTGCTTCGACAAACAGTTCATGCGCTATCTGCGTGGGGATCAGGCGCCCCTTCTGACGCAGAAACAGCTCGATACCCAATTGGTCCTCGGTGTGTTTGAGAACCTTGCTGACCGAGGGCTGTGACACATTGAGATTGCGCGCAGCCCCGCTGATCGTCCCGGCCCGATAGACGTGGTAGAAAATTTCGATCTGGCGCAATCGCATGGCGCGCCAAGTGTGCGCATGGTGGGCGCGCAAATTCAAGCGCTGGCTTAGCCAAAAGCGCTTGGCTGCCACCGACACGGACAAGCGTTGATTTCAAGAAATGGTTGGCTGGGGTGGGCACTTCTCGAACTCAGAGAGTTCGCAAGGCCGACCGGCCGCCCGCAGGTGCCCCGCAGCGAAGCGGAGGGAATTGCGCCAAGGAATTCGAAAAATGGTGGGCGGTGACGGGCTCGAACCGCCGACCCTCTCGGTGTAAACGAGATGCTCTACCAACTGAGCTAACCGCCCGATCCTCGGGAAACCGCCGTTTAGCGGGCTTTTCTCGCCGGTCAACCCGGCACGAAAACGGAACCAACCAGCAACACGGGGCATAGGCCGGGATCAAGAGTCCCGGAATAGTCCCGAACCGCCCCACCCAACCCAGCAAGGAGATGAATGATGGCGATTCCCTACCGAGATCAAAATTGGAGTGCAAACCCGGCAAGCATCAGGCTTCGGCAACAGGGCTTACCCGATCATCCTCACAAGACAGGCGAATACCTAGGGCCTGATGGTGTAGTGGGCATTATGACAGCGCCGCCAAGTGGCAGGCCAAAGGCATACAACTACCGGGGATTCACTTGGCTTGAAGCGGTTGCGCGCGGGCGGCTCTATCGGCGGTCGTTCGAAGCCGAAATAGGCAAGCGGGGGCTTTACAAGAAGTGCCGTGAGTTCCTGGCGTTTGTAAACGAGACCACCCAATGACCCGCACCTCTGCCACGGACAAATTCCTACTTTCCTACAACCTATTATGAAGTTTTAACTTGACGCCTGTTGAGCGAATCAAGGGGTATGTCATGAAGCCGGTGAATGTGAGGGAAAGGGTAAGCCAAAAGGGATGGCGCAAGAGAAACCGCAAGCTAATGAAGCTAGGCGAGCTGGGAGAGTTTCAGTCACTCCGCTACGGCGCTACGATCACTCACCCAGCATCCGACAAAGCAGCTTAGCCTCTTTGGCTTCGTGCCCGTGGTCATCGACAATGCGCAGCAAGTGGTAGGCCATTAGCTCGGCTGTCACTTCCTGACGCTCTGAGATTGGCGTCACCTCAAGCAGATCGGCGGCTTTGCGAAGAAGGGCGGGCGTATTCATACCTCGTCAATATCCTCAGGCGGTGGGCCGGTGATGATTTCTTCTATGTCCTCGGTCATGCTGCCAACCTTGGCTCGTACAAATCGCCCTCGCCTTGCGACGCAACATTGATCTGACGCCGCGTTGTGACGCCCCTTTCGGGGTGGACATGCAAAAGCCACTGGACGGGTGGAGCGGGCTTAGCGCGTATCCTAAGACGGGCGTATTCGGAGTACCCCGGCAGACACCCATTGCCCCAGCCATATTCGGTTTCCACCGGCGTGTGATAGTGGCCCGTCAACACGTAATCGACGCGCTTTCCGGCCTGCATGTAGGTCTCGACAATCTTGCGGTGGCCCTTTGTGATCGGCGCAACCGGGCCGATGTAGCCTTGTCCGCCACCGGTCCCCATCATGTCACCATGGGTTAGCAGGAACTGGAACCCGTAGATGTCAAACAGCGCATCGTTTTCGGGCGGGATGAAGAACGTCACATCGGGGTCGTCCATGAACACCATTTCAAGGTGCCATGAGATAATCGTGTCAAAGCTGGTTTCGACATAGCCCTTGTGGCGCGGCTTGCGCGTGGTGCGGTCGTGATTGCCAGGAACCCGTACAACTCGGATTGGGCAGCCAAGTTCCCGCTGCAGCGTTTCGATCCCCCAGCGCACGTTGGCGCAATAGTCTTTGACCGCTGGAATGCTGGAAAGGTCGTTTGTCTCGGCGAGTTCTTCGTGGATGGAGCCCGAGATACTGTCACCGCCCATTAAATAATAGAGGCACGGCGGCGCTTGAGGTGCGTTGGGAGGTAGGCAGCACGCAATGGTGCTTTCTATCAGCTTGCGATAACGCGCCGCTGCTATGTGGCGGTCATACGCGTTTAGACCGCCCATTTCCTCGCGCTTAATAACCTCGCCCCATTGCTCGTCCGATTGGAAAAGGATGGGAATTTCCGCCGCGTCCGTATCGCCGCCTTTGAAAGTGTAGGGGTGATCAGCGGGGTCAATGGGCTCGCTCAAACCAAACACGCTTTCACGCAGATCCTCTGCATCGTTCAGTTCGCGATTAGCGGCGGTTAGTTCGCGCTTCAGGCCGTTGATCTCGTCCTTCAGGCGGCGCTCTTGGCGCAACGCTAAGGGCTCTTCAGGTTCTTCGGGGACATCCGGTATCTCGATGTCAGCGGGGTCTATTTCACCTTCGCAATACTCAGGGTGTTCTCGCGAAAGCCAACTGCCGAAAGTGCGTCGATTGACGCCAATGTCATCGGCAGCCTTGCTGATCCATCCATGGCCCGTTTGGTGCCACTTTTTGACAGCGGCTAAGCGGCGGGCGGCTTCGTGTGCGGGGACGCCGGGGTTAACCATTTGCCTTACTCCACCCTTCCAACCGGACACAGAGCGTCATAAGCGGCGTTGTGAGACAAAACCTCGCCAAAGGTCTGGTCTGTGTCGAACACGTTGCCAGGGTCGTCCATGCCGGCCGCAGGGGCGGGCTCTGCGCTAATCCTCTTGAACGTCAGGCAGCCATCGCTTGCAATTCTCAGGGGTTCGGGCTGTCCGCAAGCACTGGTCATAGCGCACGCGATCACCAACAGGCCCAAGCTGCTCAATTTCTTCGCGGGCATTGTCTGAATCCTTCTTGTTTTGGATTACCGTCTCAAGCTGCTCATTGCGTTCTTCGAGTTTTCCCTTGTCGCTGGCGTCATCAAACGCGCGGTCGATGAAGGCCGGAATTGCTATGATCAGGATTAGCGCGGCCAAGCCTGCCCCAATCCATTTCCATGGGATGTTTGCGGGGAGAGTGGGGAGGGTCACAACCGCGCCTCCTTTGAGCCCTTGTCCTTCGCGGCAATGCCAAAGCCGCCGAGCAGAATTGCGCTCATGCCCGCGCCAAACTCCACGATGGCGAATTCACCATTCAGGTAAAGGTGCGCGCCGGAATAGCCGATTGCTGAGACGCCAGACAGAAACCAAAGGAAGCGGCCCGCGTCGGGGGTTTCGTTATCGGGCCCGCAAAACCAACCCTTGAGTGTCGGGACTACCCATCCAAACATGACCAGCCTCCAGCCCTGAGAGCGGCTTCGTGCCGCTCTGCGTATCGGGCGATCCGGCGCGCCTTGTCGGTTCCATTGATGATCCGCCGCGCGTTGATGTACTCGCGGAATGTGCCGCGCGAGATGTAGTCACTCAAATCCTTGCCGGTGAACGCACCCGTTTCCATGCCCCAGACCATGATTTCGGTTGCGTGTTCAGGCACAAGCGCAAGGTCGGGCTTGTTGACCAGATCGATCCCAAGATGCTCACCCGCGCTGCGGTAATTTGTCAGACCGGTGAGCTGGACTAGGCCACGACCCCGATACTTATACCCGTCGCCATCGGCTTGCGGGGTGTTGCCAAGGACGCGCGCCAACCGGCCAATGTCATACTTGCGGAAGTAGCGGCGGCTACCCCATTCGGTAATGGGCTCCATGCGGCACTCATGCCAAGCCGTTGCCAAGGCATAGGCCACCCAAGGCAACGGCCAGTGCGACGCTGCCCTGAGCAAGTCGTTCATCGTGTCCACTTGAACCTGATTGAGACGCCCCATCAGGCCCTTGCAGTCGCGAAAAAACGCGCCGGGGTCAGTTAGGCAACTCCGGGTGATTGTGGTCATCTAAACACTCCTAAGACCCGCTCAAAGAAGGCAAGCACACTCGCGCCGGTCACAGCCGCAGCCATGCCCACGCCGATCAGTATGCCTTTGCCCTTGTTCTCGTGGCCGCTGAGCCGCTTTTCGACCTCGCTGAGCCGCTTCTCGAACTTGTCGAAATGGTCTGTCTGGCTCTCTTTCAGATCTTCAAGGGCCGCCATGATGTGTTCGTGGTCTTTGCGCACTTCCACCTCCAAAGCGGTGATGCGCTCTTTTTCGTCACGCGTAGCCATCACCAAGCCCCCAGCTTGCCAATCGCCCACGCCCGAAAGCGCGCCTTGGTCATCATTTCGCCAAAGGGCTTGCCGTGATATTCTGCACCGGGCCGCGTCATGCGGGCGATTTCCGCCTCGCGATACCCTTCAATCCCGGCGGCCTCGGCGTGCAGAACTTCAGCCGCGTGTTCGCCAATGTCGATCCAACGCCGCGTTGCTGCAAACATCAGAAGAATGGCGAGCCACTGGACGAGAGGCGCGTAGAGCGGGGCTAACGAAAACCACCACAGCGCCGCGCCGATCATCACTTGGACCGGCACGCTCAACAGAGCGCCAACGCGACACCCGCCCACTTCATGCACGTATTGCGAAGCCGGGTTGTTGCCGCCCAGGCCCTCAGTCGGAACCCATGCGTGATACCACGTCTTACGCGCGCGGGTGCCTTTGCTGTGGCACAGCGGGCTAAGGGCATAGGCGGTCCAGAGGAGGGGAAGGATCATTCCCATGCCGACGCCGCCCGCTCCTCGACCTCGCTGGCAAGGAAACCCGCCGCCCCGCTGTCGGCGGCGTAATCGGCCATCAAGAGCGTGTTGTGGGGACCACTCACCGGGTCCGTCGTGAGCGTGCCGCTGATCGGCCAACCGGCGTCTATAACGCTTTGCTGCACCACCTTGCTGTCCGTCAGCACGTTGTCGGTAAACTCGCCGCCCGCCGCCACAAGCTGCGCGGCAATCGTGGAGCTAAACCCGTTCATGAAGGTGTAGCTGCCAAGAAATACATTTCGCCGCAGCGTGATGGGCGCACCCGAACCGGGATCAAAGTTGGCGTAGAGGAAATTGCTCTGGTTTTCAGACGGTCCGGCGATTGCGCAGTCTTCAAGCGTGACGCTGCCGCCGTTGCGGTGACGGAAAGTTAGGTAGCCGAAGCACTGTGTCAGCGTAAGCGTGCGGCTTGCGTCTTGACTCGCGTTAACAAAGCACTTTTCGTAAGTGCCGTTCTGTAAGTTTACGCGGTCTGTTAGCGTGCCAAATTGGCAGCGACGCGCAGTTTGTCCGCGCAAGTTTGCCGTGTTGGCACTGCCAACCGGCACAAACTGACAGTCTTCAAACAAAGACGTGCCGGAATCGGTGATCGCGCCAATTGAAAGCGCAGCGCCATTGCGCCCCGTAAACGAGCAGCGGTAATGCTCTGTGTCTGTGGTGCTGATGTGAGCGAAAGCTGCCTTTGAACAATTGTCGGCTTGCACATCGTAATATCGAGCCCGCTGATCGCCATGGACGCTGATACCGTCCACGCAGTTGGTGCAGCGGATATGGTGATAGTAACAAGTGCCGCCGTTGTTGCCACCTAAGCCGTTGCCGGTGGGCGTAGTGACGTTACGTATCAGAAGGCCATTGCCACGCACCCTGAACGTGTTGGTGAAGTCGCCTGAATTAGCCGCAAATTGGATTGCATCACCAGCGGTGTAGTTGGTGCCGTCAATGATGCAGCCCGCTTCGAAATCAATTTCCATGGTTGCGCCGGTGATGTTGGGCTGGTCAAAATCGACTTGGATCTGATCGTTCGCAGCGCTGTAGGTGCCCTGCTTCACCTGAACGCGCACCGCCTCGCCCGATGCGGGAAGGTTTTGATCGATGTTTGCCAGCGTCGCCCAAGGGCTTGAAGGTGAGCCGTCGTTGCTGTCGTTGCCTGTGGCGGGGTCCACTACGTAGTCGTAGGCGACAGGAGGGGGCCCGCCTTTCTGAACAAGGCTGATGGCTATGCTAATGTGCATAAACTGGACTTTCTTTTGGGGAGGCTAGGAGCCGGTCGCTGACCGCGTTCCGATATAGTTGATCGACTTGACGGGCGTGTTCACGCGACGCCCCTTTAGGCGCGCTGTGTGCTCGGTGTTTGCTGTAAGACCGGTTGCTGTGATGTTGGCCGAAAGAGAGCCATCACTATCGGTGTAGAAGAATATCCCACCTTCTTCCTCAACGTTGATCAACGGCTTGACCGTTTCTCCGAGTGCCGTTCCAACGTCAGAATAGGAGCCCGCGCCCTCTTTGATCTCCCATTGACACTCTACGTCCCAACCGCTTGCGCTGGCCGGTGCGGCGGCTTGAACGTCAAGTGTAAGCGCCGCTGACAAAGCAGCCTCGCCACTAGAGCCGGTTTCGAAAACAAGCTCTTCTGAGATCACCGCAAAGGTGTCGCTAGTCGTGGCAAAGGCGGCCGAACTGCTTGCCGATGTGCCGCCGCTTGAACCACTTTGCGGAGGCGCGGCGTCGTTTCGTGTGACAGAAACCGCCGTCCGTACTGTAGTGCCGTCTCTGACCGATTGGACTACAAACGAACCGCTCGCAGCGGTCACGCCCGTCAGGCTGACCTGCCCGGAACTCGTCACGGTTGCCGTGCAGCCAACCGCGTCTTCGATCGACCAAGTGGCGGTGCTACTTACATCAATGGTGCCGCGCAGGCGCTTCCAGATATAATTACGGGGCAGGGTTGTTGTTAGAACGCCTGTGTGGTCGGCTTGTACGGTGATTGATGTGGTCGGGCTGTCATGCAGTGGAATGACCGCCGCCGTTACGTCCGCCCCATCGTCAGCATTCGGGCCGGGTGCATAAGGCGGACGGACAGTTTGTCCAGCACGAGCGGAGGCCACCATCGGCTCAAGCAAAGCAATCTACATGTCGCCTACCCCATATGCCTCGCATGAAAGGATAAGCCAGGCGGTCTCCGTGTTTGCCGGAGCGGTTGAAAAGATGCTGTAAGGATCACCCGTTACTGCCGAAGGGGCGCTTCCCGTGCCGAGTGCAACCGCCTCGGCACCTATAGCGGCACCTCCGGCATCAAAGTATTGAACCGAAAGCTGCCACTGCGCTGGGGCCGGGCCACTTATCGGCAAAACATCCAGACGGGACTGAATTGATAAGCGCTCGCCCGGAGTGACCGAAAACTTGGGTGAATTGCCTATGATATGAACTTCACCCGAAGACGTGAATGTCGCCGCTCCCTGAATAAAAACGCGGCCCAAGAATGGCGTGGGCTCAGGGCCTGTAAAGGAGTCCGCCGTGCTGAATGCGACCCCCCAGCCTTTCCCGCCCTCCATCTTGGAGTTTGGCACGCGGTTCGTGTCGGAGCCCCCCGTGTTGGTCGCACCGGCATCTGCTGGCTTAAGTTCTTCAACTGTCTGATCGTCCGCAAAGTCTACATCTTGAGCGCGAGGCGTGAGCGCTGCGTGCGCCAGTTCGTCTCGCTCGCGACTGGTCTGTGCCAAAACAGGCGTGGCGGGCGGTGTTGCGGTCTGGCCAAGGGCGAACGCGTGCTTGCCGTTAGTTTCCGACTTCAGCGACAACGGAACCGCCAGCGACTCTGGCTCAAAGCCGCGCTGATTGATGACTGCCAAGCCTTCATAGGCCACAAGACTGCTGTCGACCGTGATGCAATCGCCAGGGCGATAGAAACGCCACTTTGCCGACGCCTGTATATCCATCGGCCCAAGCTCGCGGCTATCGGCCATCGCATAGGTAGCCAGTTCGCCCGCCTGGCTCGCGTTCGTCACCCCATTGAGCGGGTACGTCTGCACCAGAGGCTCGTCATCATCCTCTGTGCGATACGTGGTGCCGACAATCTCCGCCGCCGTGATTTGCTGCCAATTGTGATCCGGCGAGACGTATTGCGGCCTCACACCGTTCATGCGCTCGCTTACGGTTGGAACCGCGTCCGTCCCGCCGCCCGCGTCCAGAATGTCGTCATCCGTCAACGTGGCGAGAGACAAACGCGGGCGCTGCCAGTCGAAGGAAACAAGGCCACCCGCCTGATACCAGCGGCCCGAACCAGCGGCGCACAGATCGTCAAGGTTTTGCACCCTTTGCCCGCGAAGGTCCGCCCC
>ERZ1740070.1970-NODE-1970-length-12198-cov-4.003788_pt1 | contig 12198 bp, 14 predicted proteins | sample MGYA00581734_ERZ1740070 | MGnify/ENA primary metagenome ERZ1740070 (study PRJEB43018, sample SAMN04849744) | marine metagenome | isolation source: floating plastic debris | place: Pacific Ocean | collected 2008-09-01 | study: EMG produced TPA metagenomics... | reverse complement strand
GTGGCCAAAGAGTTCCAAAGGGAGGCAGGCCACTGCCTCCCTTTTTCTTTGCCTCTTAATGGAGACCTCAAATGGGTGGATCATTCGAGTTTAAATCTGAGCGGTTCTTCATGCGACCGCCCAAAGACAAAGACGCACGGCAGATCGCCTGCTGCGTGAACGATAAGGAAATGGCCCGCAATCTTGCCCGGCTACCCCATCCGTACGCGCCTCTGGACGCGCTCGACTGGATCTCATACGCCAAACAAGCACGCGAGGCGGGGACTGAATATGCTTTCGTGATCACTCATGCCGAGGCCGGCGTCATCGGCTCTGTTGGCTTCAATCGCACGTCTGGTGACGTTTGGGAGATTGGCTATTGGGTCGACAAAGCCGTGCAAGGCAAGGGTGTTGCCACCGAAGCGGCACAGGCGCTTTTGGCTTGGGGCGAGCGCGAATTCGGCGTCACGCGGTTCGCGGCTGGTCATTTCCAAGACAATCCTGCATCCGGCCGCGTTCTAGAGAAACTGGGTTTTGTCCGGGTCGGCGAGAAGATGATGTTTAGCAGTGCACGGGGTGGCAAAGACCCGGCTTGGCGTTATGCGCTCAGCGTGGACGCGTCCTCCGCATTCGGCGAGGCGCACTAGGAGCGTATCATGGCCAATCCATTGATCTTACGCACAGAAAGGCTGCTTTTGCGGCCGCCTTTGCCGCATGATGCGCCGCAAATTGCGGAACGCATCGGGGTCAAAGAGGTGGCCTGGAATCTCGGGCGCGCGCCCTACCCCTATCAACTGTCAGATGCCGAAGAATGGCTTGAAACGATTCCAAAAGGCTGGGCCGAAGACACGGCCTATGTTCTGCTCATTACCCGCCCCGAAGAGGGCGTAATGGGATGCGTGGGTCTAGATCTCAAGCCTATGGATGTTTGGGAAATTGGTTATTGGCTGGCCAAACCTTGGTGGGGCCAAGGCTATATTACCGAAGCGGCCGAAGCGGTTATGGACTGGGCCGAAACGGCAATGTTGATCGAAAAGTTTGTTTCGGGTCATTTTGTCGATAATCCAGCCTCTGGACGGGTACTCACAAAACTTGGCTTTTCGCCCGTCGGACAAGTCCACCTGTATGGCAAAGCCCGGGGCGCAGAAAGTCCTGCCATCCGCTATACCAAGGGCACTGATCCCGACTTGGCCTTGCGTCTCGCCGCACATTAGCGAAAAAGAGCCACCATGAAGTTCCTCGACCAGACCAAAATCTACGTCAAAGCCGGCCATGGCGGAAATGGGTGCGCCTCTTTCCGTCGTGAGGCCTATGTCGAATTTGGTGGTCCCGATGGCGGCGATGGGGGACGAGGCGGCCATGTCTATATCGAAGCAGTTGAAGGCTTAAACACGCTGATCGACTACCGCTATCAGCAGCACCATAAAGCCGATCGCGGCGGACATGGGATGGGCAAACAACGCCATGGTCGCGGCGGCGCTGATAAGACGATCAAAGTCCCTGTCGGCACTCAGATTTTCGAAGAAGACCAAGAGACCATGATTGCTGATCTGACCGAGATTGGACAGCGCGTGATGGTCGCGCGAGGTGGCAATGGCGGTTGGGGAAACCTTCGGTTCAAAACCTCTACCAATCAAGCGCCGCGGCGGTCCAATCCTGGCGAACCTGGCGAAGAGTTTACGCTTTGGCTCCGCCTAAAACTCATCGCGGACGCCGGCCTGCTCGGACTTCCCAATGCGGGGAAGTCAACCTTCTTGAGCCGCGCGACAGCGGCAAAGCCCAAAATTGCCGATTATCCCTTCACGACCCTCCACCCTGGGCTCGGCATTGTTGATCTTGGTGCGGGATCACGGTTCGTCCTGGCCGATATTCCAGGCCTGGTCGAAGGGGCTGCAGATGGCGTCGGGCTCGGACACCGCTTCTTAGGGCATGTTGAGCGCTGCAAAGTCTTGCTGCATCTGATCGATTGTACGCAAGACAATCCCGACGAGGCCTACACATCCATCCGAGAAGAATTGGAAGCCTATGATCCAGGGCTTGCGGCGAAGCCCGAGCTGGTCGCGCTTTCCAAGGTCGATGTGCTGGACAAAGAGCTCGTCGATGAGCAAGCTAAAATCCTAAAAGCGGCCTGCGGCCGGGAACCGCTCCGCATCTCTGCCGTCGCCGGAACGGGCGTGACTGAGACCTTGGGACTGATGCTGCAGGAACTCGGCCAAATCTCCGCTGCAGAAGCAGATCCAGAGGAGACGGATGCCAATTGGAGCCCGCTCGGATGAGTATCGAAACCGGGCAAAACACCCTCAGCTCCGCCAAACGAATTGTCGTCAAGATTGGATCAGCGCTTGTCGCCGAGGATGGGCGGGCGCGCCAAGACTGGCTCAATACGCTAGCGCTCGACATCGCCGCACGCCGCGCGGCCGGGCAGGATGTCGTCTTAGTGTCGTCAGGCGCGATCGCCCTAGGGCGGAATCAACTCGGCACGGGTCGGCCCAAAAAACTCGAAGAAAAACAAGCTGCAGCCGCCTTAGGCCAACCCCTCTTAATGGATGCGCTTACCCGCGCTTTTTCTGTCCCCGGCATACCCGTGGCGCAAACGCTGCTGACCCTCGATGATACGGAAAACCGCCGACGTTGGCTTAATGCCCGAGCCACCTTGGAAACGCTTTTAAAGTCTGGCGCGCTTCCCGTAATCAATGAAAATGACTCGGTCGCGACGGATGAAATTCGCTATGGTGACAATGATCGCCTCGCCGCCCGGGTCGCGCAAATGCTCGGCGCCGATGCGCTCATCCTTCTGTCGGACATTGATGGGCTCTACACCGCCGATCCACGTATGGATTCAAACGCGCAGCATGTTCCGGTCGTTCGCGAGTTGAATGCGACACACGACGCGATGGCGGGTGAAAGCAATCTAGCGGGCGATGTTGGCAGCGGCGGCATGACGACGAAAATCCTTGCCGCCCGGATCGCTCATAGCGCTGGCTGCATGACCGTGATCACAGAAGGGCAGCGTGATCATCCTTTGCAGACCCTCGTCCAGGGCGCAAAAGCCACATGGATCTTGCCCGCACTCTCTCCAGAACAAGCGCGAGAGATTTGGCTTCGCGGTCACCTCACCCCCGAAGGCGCCGTCTTTGTAGACCAAGGTGCTGCGGCGGCGTTGGCGAATGGGGCGAGCTTACTCCCCGTGGGCGCAACGCGCATTGAGGGCCATTTTGGCCGAGGCGCGGCGGTTGCCATCAAAGACATGAACGGAACTCTAATTGCTAAAGGTGTGACGGCCTACAGTTCAGATGATGCGACCCGCATTCTAGGGCTTCAAACCGATCAAATTGAACAAGAATTAGGCTATCGGGGGCGTCCAGCGCTCGTACATCGCAATGATTTGGTCTTGGAATCATAGAATTTCTTGACAGTGTGGGGCGAGACCCTCCCTGTAGTCAGATGGATCAGTCGCCAAGTCTTCCTAAACGGATCGGACTCTTTCTTGGGCCGGGCGCGGCCATTTTATTGCTCTTAATCGGCGCCCCAGAAGGCTTGTCCTTTTCGGCATGGGCGACGGCTGCGTTATTGGCCTGGATGGCAGTATGGTGGGCGACCGAACCGATTCCGATCCCGGTGACGTCACTCTTGCCCCTCGTCATCATTCCGCTGATTGGCGCAGGCTCAGCACGCGAAGCGTCGGGAGGCTATTCCAGCCCGATTGTTATGCTACTGCTGGGGGGTTTTATCATTGCGCTCGGGATTGAGCGCTGGGGTCTACACAAGCGTATCGCGCTTAACATTGTGTCTCGCGTCGGCTCGCATCCAGCCGCATTAATCCTCGGCTTCATGATGGCCACCGCGCTTCTATCGATGTGGATATCAAACACAGCAACGACTTTGATGATGGTGCCAATCGCCATTTCCGCGGCTGCCGCCCTCAAAGATGATACCGGGCGCTTTGTTACGGCGCTGCTGCTTGGCATCTGCTATGCCGCCTCGATTGGCGGAGTCGCGACACCAATTGGAACGCCGACAAATCTGATTGCAATTCAATGGCTAGAGGAAAACGTAGGCACGACCATCGGGTATGCGCAATGGATGAGCTTTGGCGTACCTGCTTTGGTGCTGCTCGTTCCAGTCGCCTGGTGGGTTGTCACGCGCGGTTTGCCAAAATTGGTGGATGGAACTGCTGCCGTGGCAGAAGTCCAAAACCAGCGCTCTGCGCTCGGTCAGATTACAGCCCCCGAGGCCCGCGCGGCGTTGGTTTTTGGGATCGTCGCATTGCTCTGGGTCGCCCGCGTGCCCGCGCAACTCACAGCGCGAGCCAATGGCTGGGATATGCCGTGGTTGATGGCGGTTGGGGATATGGGCATCGCCGCTGCCGGTGCCGTGGCCATGTTTCTTGTTCCCGCCGGAAAGAGCGAAAAGCGCGCTCTGTTGACTTGGAATGAAGCGGTGAAGCTGCCTTGGGGTGTTTTGATCTTGTTTGGCGGCGGCATCAGCCTCGGCCAAGCCGTGACGCGGACGGGGCTATCGACCTGGATTGGGGTTCAGCTCACCGCGCTTTCCGTCTTGCCGCCCATATTCTTCATTGCCGTCGTCGTCGCTTTGGTGATTTTCCTGACCGAATTGCCGAGCAATGTCGCAACGATGACCACACTCGCGCCTATACTCGGTGCGCTGGCTGCCGCGATTGGGGCCGCGCCCGAAAGCCTACTCGCACCCGCCGCCGTGGCTGCAAGTTGCGCCTTCATGCTGCCCGTCGCAACGGCGCCAAATGCGATCATCTACGCCACCGACAAAGTGCCCATTTCGCAAATGATAGCGCGCGGCGTGCGCGTCAATTTGATCGGCATCCTTATCATTTCAGGCATTGGGTTTTGGCTCGCGCCGCTGGTCTTGTAGCGCTTACTTGCAGGCGCAGGCGGCATCCTCAGCAAGCTCTCCGAAGCCATCATTGAACAAGGCTTCAACAGCGTCCAAGGCCGTGTCCGCGCCCTTGCCCTCGGCGCTTAACTCAACCTTGGTTCCGATACCGGCGCCAAGGCAAAGCAGATCCATGATGGATCGGGCATCAGCGTCCTCGCCTTCGAAGCTGACAGTAACAATTGCAGGCAAGCCGAGCGCGAGCTCAGCCAGTTTTGCGGACGCGCGGGCATGTAGCCCTTTGCGGTTCACAATCTCAATCTTGCGGGTCTTTTGATTCATTTTGTTCGACTCATCACTTGGGACCCAATGCGAATATAACGCTTTCCTGCATCACTGGCCGCTTGAACGGCTTCGTTTAATGTTAGATCGCTGCGGATTTGCGCCAAGTGGATCAGCATGGGCAGGTTCACCCCGCCGATCACATCAATCTTGCCGTCGGATAGGCTAGACAGCGCTAAATTGGACGGGGTACCGCCAAACATGTCGGTAAGAATAATGACGCCTTTGCCCTTATTGCAGGCTTTGACCGTGTCGCGAATTTCGTCGCGGCGCTGATCAATATCGTCTTCGACTTCAATCGAAAGCGCTTCGAAAGCGTCCTGTGGGCCAACCACGTGTTCAGCCGCGCGCACCAGTTCCTGCGCAAGTTTACCGTGGCTGACGACGACGATTCCGATCATGGGACCGTTCCAATTGCTCACACTTCACGATGGAAGCTGACACCACAAAGGTTAAGGTCAAGTCAGTTTTTCAGGATTTAGATCCCATGGTCATTGGCTGTGATCATGCGGCCACGCCTTATTCTTTGGCCACTGAGGCAAAGAAATCGCGATAAAGAGCATCGGCAATATTCTGCAGAAGGCCAATTTCAACCTCGATTCCGGCTTCCCGAAGGCGGTCCGCTCCGCCGGCACCTTGCGGGTGCGGATCACGCGTCGCGATCACGACTTTGGCGATCCCAGCATCAATCAACCGTTGCGAACACGAGGCTTCATCCGTGGAGCGCAAGCGGCAGGGTTCGAGCGTCACATAGGCTGTTCCGCCTGCTGCCGCGCCAACCGGTGTGTTTGCCAGCGCTAATTGTTCGGCGTGCGGCCGTCCGCCATCTCCAGTGGCGGCTTCCGCGATCAGACGCGCGTCGCGATCCAAGATCACACAGCCCACACTCGGATTGGCACCGGTACGCCCGTGCTGCATCTGCGCAAGTTCGATTGCGCGGTTCATATGGCGGCGATGAGTGCTCATGGTAGATCTGGTAGACCCTTGGCCCGCTCAATGTCTAGATATTTTGCCGCGACGGGGACGATATCCGTATTGAGATCAATGACGAGCGGATTGCCCGTTGGAATCTCAACGCCGGTAATGGTTTCATCCGCAACTTGAAACAAATGCTTCACCAGCGCGCGCAGTGAATTGCCTTGCGCAGAGATAATCGTGTCTTTGCCACCCGCCAGAACCGGACGGATTGTGCTCTCCCTATAGGGCAGAACTCGCTCCAGCGTCAGTTTTAGGCTCTCAGCTTCCGGCACGGCCACTCCTTCGTAACGCGGGTCATTCGCGAGATGATACGGGCTGTCGGCGGCAAGTGGCGGCGGCGGAATATCGTAAGAGCGGCGCCAAATGTGCACTTGATCCGCGCCATGTTTCTCTGCCGTTTCGGCTTTGTCGAGGCCTGTCAGACCGCCATAGTGGCGCTCATTCAGCCGCCAATGTTTCTCAACCGGGATCCAAGCGCGATCCATGGCGGCAAGACCCAGCCACAGCGTGCGAATGGCACGGGTCTGTAGCGACGTGAACGCATAGACGGGTGCCAAGCCTTCCGCATGTAACAAAGCCCCGCCTTTGCTGGCTTCGGCTTCGCCTTTCTCTGTTAGGTCAGCATCCCACCAGCCGGTAAAGCGGTTTTCCAGGTTCCACTGACTTTGTCCGTGGCGGGTGAGAATGAGCTTTGGCATTGGCGTCCATCCGTTAAATTTGCTTCAGATCGCGATTGCCGCAGTTTCCAGGGTCGCGTTTCGCTGGCGGCGTTGCTATCAGAGCAGAACAGGGATTACTACCCGGCGGATCCTGAGAAATTGCCACAGGAGCACGGTCTTGAAGGACAAAATCTTCTACCCTCTCGCCATCGCGCTCGCGATCGGCATGGTGTTGATCTCATTGGTGGAAGGCTGGAGCCAACCAAAGTGTGGACCGTTTGGTGGTGCCGATGGACCGGAGGACTATAGTCTAATCATCCTGAACGGCGGTGACCTCTGCCGGATGGAGGCTAATTTCGGCTACGAACTCGACTTACGGGGCGATGTCCTCACCATCACCGCAGCGGAAGGCGCTGCGCAAGCGCCCGTTCTGGACAATGCGCATTTCAGACTGGGACCGGATCTTGAGACGGCCTATGCGGGACATCGCGTGAGGCTCTCTTTCACCGTGAAGCCTTCGCCTGGGTTCGGCGCCAGCGCATTTGAGTTCAATTACTCGACCGGCAAGCCCGGCGATACCGGTTGGACGCGCATCGACATGCAATCTGATTGGACCACCTATACGGCAGAAATCGAAGTCCCGCGAAAGCTGATCGAAAACGAAATCGCCTATGATTATCTCTCTATTCGCCCTGTTGTGCCTGAAAAAGAGCGATCGCTGGACTTGAGAGAAATCCGTTTCCGACGGCTCGGCCAGTGGTAACAGCGCTCAGCTAAGCCAGGCTTGCTCGACCACGTCGACCACATCATCCATGATCTCGGTGATTTGGAAGTCTTTTGGCGTATAGACGCGTCGCACCCCCATTTGTCGGAGCGCCTGCTCGTCCTCGAACGGAATAATTCCGCCGACCACAAGGGGGGTGCTGTCGAGCCCTGCTTTTTGCATCTCGGCTAGGGTCTCGCGAACAAGATCCAGATGGCTGCCAGATAGGATCGACAGGCCAATTACGTGCGCGTTTGCCGCTTTCGCTTGGGCGACAATTTCAGACGGTGTGAACCGGATCCCCTCATACACGACCTGCATCCCACAGGCGCGAGCGCGCGCAGCGATCTGTTCAGCGCCGTTTGAATGGCCATCCAGTCCTGGTTTTCCCAGCACATAAGTGAGATCCCGGCCGAGCCTCTCTGAAAGAGCCTCAACGCGGGCTTTGGTGGCCTCAATCGCTTCATCACCGCCGGTCTCACTCACCACAGCAACCCCGGTGGGCCCACGATACTCGCCAAACACGTCCCGCAGGGTTGCACCCCACTCGCCAGATGTGACACCCGCTTTGGCGGCGCGAATGCTCGGCTCCATGATGTTCGCCCCTGAGGTCGCTGCCGCGTGCAATTCGGCCAGTGCTGTTTCAACTGAAGCAGCGTCTCGGTCGCTTCGCCATTTGCGCAGCGCTTCGATTTGTTGGCGCTCGACCATTGGGTCAACCGTCTGGATCGCCTCATTGCCAGCGCCAAGCGGGCTTTCTTCGGACTGCGTGAAAGCGTTGACGCCAATCACTTTTAGGCTGCCACTTTCAATGCCGCGCACGCGGTCAATGTGAGCGCCGACCAGGCTCTCTTTCATGTAACCCACAGCATCGACGGCGCCGCCCATCGCGTCGAGATTGGCAAGCTCTGCGCGCGCTTCAGTTTTCAGCTCTTCTGTTTTGCCTTCGACAACATGGCTGCCATCGAACAAGTCTTCATATTCTAAGAGGTCTGTTTCGAAGGCGAGGATTTGCTGCATGCGGAGCGACCATTGCTGATCCCAAGGGCGCGGCAAGCCGAGTGCTTCGTTCCAGGCGGGCAATTGCAGCGCCCGGCACCTTGCCCGCTTGGATAGCGTCACCGCCAAAGCCTCAATCAAAATGCGATAGACATTGTTTTCTGGCTGCGGTTCGGTCAGACCCAGGGAATTCACCTGAACCCCATAGCGAAAGCGCAGCGCCTTTGCGTCTGACACCCCATAGCGCTCGCGGCCAATCTCTTCCCAGAGGTCCACGAAGGCGCGCATTTTACAAAGCTCTGTGACGAAGCGGACGCCGGCATTCACGAAAAAAGAGATCCGGCCAAACACGGTTGGGAAATCTCCTTCCGGCACCTGTCCGCCCTCTTTCACCGCATCCAATACGGCGCAAGCTGTCGCGAGCGCATAGGCAAGCTCCTGTTCCGGTGTCGCACCTGCCTCCTGCAAATGATAAGAACAAACATTGAGCGGGTTCCACTTCGGGACCTCCGTATAGCACCAACTGATCATGTCGCTGATCAAGCGCATGCTGGGCTGCGGCGGAAACACATAGGTGCCGCGCGACAGATATTCCTTGATGATATCGTTTTGCGTCGTCCCGCGCAGTTTGCCCCGGTCATCGCCGCGCTCGTCAGCCAGCGCAATATAAAGCGACAGCAACCAAGCCGCTGGCGCATTGATCGTCATCGAGGTGTTCATCTCTTCCAGCGGCAACTGGTCGAACAGAACCCGCATGTCGCCAAGATGACCCACGGGGACGCCGACTTTGCCGACCTCGCCACGCGCCAAGATGTGGTCTGCATCATAGGCAGTTTGGGTTGGCAGATCGAAGGCGATCGATAGGCCAGTTTGTCCCTTTGATAGATTTCGTCGGTAGAGTTCGTTCGATTTTTGCGCCGTCGAATGGCCCGCATAGGTCCGAAAGATCCACGGCCGGTCGGGAGTATGTTGGTACTCTGTATCCGCCAATGCGACCTCCCATCAGGCTATTGCAGTGCAACATGATGGAAGAATGGCCTCGCGGCAAGGTTGCCCGACGGTCAGCGACTGTCATGCATTTTTGCAGCGGTGCTCTATCGCGTTATGCGCAGAAGTCTTTGCCTCTTTCTGATAAGGCGAGCGCTCTTCTCGGAGTTTTGCTATGATCGATTCGATTGGACTTCTCGCCGCTATTCTCACCACGATTTCCTTTCTGCCACAGACGATAATGGTCATTCGGACGGGAAAAACGGAGGGAATCTCAGCAACTATGTATGCCATGTTCACGCTCGGCGTGGCCTGTTGGCTCGCTTATGGCGTGATGCTGAACAGCCTGCCCATTATGTTCGCGAACACAATCACGCTCGGGCTTGCTGCAACGATTCTCGGCCTAAAGCTCCGATCCGTTTTGCGAGACCGCAGGAAAGCCATGGCGCTCTAAGCACGAACCAGCTAGGCGTGAAGCCCACGACAAGCTGGATCCGATCATGCCCACAGCGCTTTTGCTTCCCGTCTTTCTGCGACTTGCCGGTCCCGTTGCGTTTGTGACGGCTGCCATCACGGCGGGTAGTCTCAATCGTAGTTTCATGTTGGTCCCATTGCTCGTCGCCGGCGCGACGCTAACGACGATCCTCATTCGAAAAGTCTCGCCATCGCCAGTCGGCGACTTACAGGGCTTGCTCAATCCGGCCGCACCGCCACAGCCGCAGAGCGCGTTTCGGGGCATGGGAAAACGGTTCGGGATGGGCCTCATTGGATATTCAATTGCCTTCGCCCTCGCCGCTTCAATCGCGGCGATTTTTCAAGCAACAGAGTTTGAGCCTCGATTGATGGCGAGTGATGCGAGCTATATCCTTATCCCCGCCCTAATTGCGCTTCTTGGGGCTTGGGGGTCAGCCCGTCTGGGGGCATCGCAAATGGCTGGTATGATGGGACAAATGCAGGACATGTTCGCGCAAATGCAAGCCGCCCAAGGGCAAGAGAGCGCCGAAGATCCGTTCACGGTTGATGGTGAGGTCATCGATCCGGATGAGGATCGCGATCCCTCATAAAAAATCGATCTGACTAAGATCGGCCCCAAGGTGGTTATAGTAGACCGCTTGAACCTGGCGCGTCACCGGTCCCGGCTCGCCAGAGCCAATCGGGGCACCATCAACTTCACAGACCGGCGCAATCACTACACCCGTTGAGCTCGTGAACGCCTCTCTCGCGCGTTGGAGCTCTTCAATTGAAAAGGCGCGCTCCGACATTTCGACGCCTTGCGCGCGCATCAGGTTTGCTACGCTCTGCCGCGTCACGCCGGGCAAAAGCGCGTGTGAAAGATCGCGAGTCACCAATTCACCGGCCTCCGTGACAATCCAAAGATTGGCCGATGCAGCTTCCGTGATCATCCCGTCTTCATGCATAATCGCTGTCTTCGCTCCTTCCCGGCGGGCCGCACGATAGCCCAACGTTTGAGTGACCAATTGTGTTGTTTTGAGATCGCGGCGTTTCCAACGGGTGTCTTCTTTCAAGATAGCGGTGAGACCGTGCCGCGCAATTTCACCGATCAGGACTTTGCGTGTTGTGAACATAAACACAGAAGGCGTCAGCACTTCGGGGCCATAAAAATCGCGAGGACCCTGATTTCCTGCCGAAACCTGTAAATAGACCAAGCCTTCTCGAACTTGGTTTCGCACGATCAGATTCTGGTGCGCCTCGGCGAAGTCAAAGTCGGGATAATCGATTTCTAGGCTCGCCAAGGTCCGTTTCAGGCGGGCTTCATGGTGCTCAAGATCAACGAATTTTCCAGCATAAACCGCTGTGACTTCATAAGCGGCATGGGCAAAGAGGAATCCCCGGTCAAAGGGCGATATGCGCGCTTCTGCGCGCGGGACAAAGCTGCCATCGAGATAGACATCATCACGTTCTGTCATGGCCTCACATCTTTCTGTCAGGGTCTGCTTGGCTGTGTTCTCGCGATTCAGACCCAAGCGCAATCACGCTCATCGCCTGCGGCCTGGGAGTCTAAGTCTGGACGGGGTTGAGCCGAGGCGTTTGATAGCAGTGTGCCAGATGTGCGAGCCGCTCAGAGATGACCTCTCGCCAGTGCGCCCCGGGCGGCGAGGCGTGACGGACCAGAAACGCTTGGTCCTCCGGATCCGGAAGCTGCGCAAAACTCGCGCCCTTAAACCGGCCATCAAAAAGCCCGGACGAGTCGCTGGTAAAATCACCGACAGGGTCTCGGCCAATCAAGTAGCCGGAGCGCGTTTTCTGAAACCAGGCGCCGCCCAGCGTTTGGCGTTGACCCGTCTGCCGAATGGTCGCCCGCAGAGTTCGGATTGCCTCCGCACGAGGCTCGCGGTCTGAGCCACTCGCACATCTAGCAAGAATTGCGAGCAAGCGATCTGGTACATCGTCATTTGGCGTTTCGATCAATCCGTCTGGATGCACCCCGCATTTGGCGAGCGCGGCGCCAAGGTGATGATCCTCGGCCATCCGCTCGAATTGCAGGCGCTGGGCCTTCCGCATGGCGAGTGCCTTGAGCGTCGGGTGCCGCAATAGAGTCATTCGGACCGCGATACGGTCAAAGGTCTCGTTCTCGTTCGAAGGGGCATCGACCCAAACGTGATTTGACCGCGCGAGGTA
>ERZ1740070.1969-NODE-1969-length-12210-cov-9.180173_pt1 | contig 12210 bp, 10 predicted proteins | sample MGYA00581734_ERZ1740070 | MGnify/ENA primary metagenome ERZ1740070 (study PRJEB43018, sample SAMN04849744) | marine metagenome | isolation source: floating plastic debris | place: Pacific Ocean | collected 2008-09-01 | study: EMG produced TPA metagenomics... | reverse complement strand
TCCAATTTGTGTGAGATCAGAGGCCCTCCTCGCTTCGCTCGGCCCGTCGGACGCGTGGCAGGCTGCCAGGTCAGTCTAAGAAGGCTGAAAGGTCAGTCTAGCTCTTTAGAAATAGCTTTGCTTCATGAATGTACCATAGATGATAACTCCCGAAGATTAACAAAATATGAAATTTCATCTCAATATTATCAGCCTTGACTGTTCAGGTAGGTGATCCGTCCCAAACAATCACAAAGTTTGCATTTGCACAGACGGATGCGTGAACATTGGCTCAACAAGTTCAACAATAGCCAGGGAGACTTGAGTTGTTTGTGTGTTGTGCATGGATCCATGAAATAGATGAAAGGGAAAGATGAATTTATACTGTACACTGTGCACCGCGCACGTGTCTGGGACATGGGATAAGGATTCTGAAAAAAAGATAGATGTGTCGTCACACAAGTCAAACAATTTGTAATAACGGATTTCAACTAAAATTTGAAGCATCAAAACAGGTCATTAAGATTTTAATTACCAACTTCAGCATATAAAAAGGTTCCTATGCATGGAAATGAAATGGCCATGGCCACTCCGTGCACGTGCTTAATTTTGACAATAACAAAATCACTCGTGGAAAATCACGTACAGGAACAGCATTTTCTGCTTGACTGTTCATCCAACTTGACAGTTCAAGATTTCGTAATTCTGCAAAGTAAGCAGATAAGGCTGCGATTGTGTTCAAAATTAAACATTCGTAATGTTATTAGCATCTCGAAAATTGTTGATCAAAAGTCCCTCGTTCTGAACTTGTTGACCAACGCAGGGTTAAAAATCTACAAACACCTGCATAAGTTGTATGTACATACCGAGCGAGATTTGCAGGGTTGAATCCTATTAGAATAGGTGTATAAACATCTGTATGGGTCATACAATGATCAAGCTGACCTGCCACATAAGGGGCAGATAACCCACAAGTTATCCCGATATACAATACTTTGCTGCAGCCAGCTGTGGCCTAACAAAATGCAGAACAATAAAATTACAGTGTACGTTCAAGTTTGAAAACATTGCTTGAGTTTTCGCACAATATTCAGCTAAGTTTGAAATGAAGTGCGAATATTATGGTACGTCAAAATATTGCGAACGAAACGTCTTTTCTAAGTATTCAATTGCGTTGTTCTGTATTACATTTCTATTTTGGTACGTGTTATGAGGGCGCAACGATTTGAAATTCGGTTCAGCGATTAAATTTTGTTTTTCACAACATACAACTATCGTCACAGAGAAATTAAACTTTGAAGAAAGCATCCATCAGCATTTCTGGCAGTCATCACAAGGCAAAAACGTCCCACAAAGCCGGTTTTGTGGACTTATCTTTATGCGATATCAGTGATATTCTAGCATTTATCTTCGAAGCATTTTTATTTTTTTTAAGATTCTCCAAAATTAATGTGAAATTAGGTATCACATTAATTCTTTATTATTTGGCAGTGCGGTGAGAGTTAAAGTACAGGTCTACATGATGTTGACATTTTTTTGTCCATGGTGAGAGACTTTTAAATGCAGCAGATTACAATGATTCTGCCAATGGGTTGGCATTACTTTTGCTGCTCCAGCCCAACTTCAGTAATGATCAGTAGTTTTCTGACAATTTTATACACTCAAACATACACAGAGCAGAAAAGAGTCAGCGCCCAAAACTCCTGCCTAATTATCACATGGGCCCACAGCATCAAAATTTCGACCCCATGCCTCTCACATGACTCTGTGCAACAAACTGCCCCAGAAATCGTAGTAAGTCAATGGCAGGTGCATAATAACTTTAACGGAGCCAAAATGTATTGAAACCAAGTCCATGTCCGTGTCACTTATTACCTAAGACCGATGCTATTATTGAAACTTAAACTTGAAAACAATAGCGAGGCCAATATTGTTTATGACTAGAGGAAATACAGGGCATTACACCATCACTCATGAAAATGAATCATAAATAAAATAAATACTTTTTTTCTTTATGTTTCTGTGTTAAGAAAGTGTGAGAGATTGGTCTTTGGAATGCTTTTATATTCATAAAACCATCCCATAAACGTACCCTCAATAATCTTAAGCTCATCGCATAAATCCACCACAGTTCACAACAACATTACAGGGTATAAATCTGAACGTTGATGGGCCATGCCTCACATGTACGACTCACATGGGTCGGTCATCATTGATTTTTGGGTAGCAATAAATAAATAAACAATGAGATAAAAATGCAATACAATCCAACTTGCTACAAGTATATCAGAATTTTAGAACATCAACCCAGGCTCACTTATGGCTAGTTTAGGTGCTCAAACTGCTAGTGATGGGCGATGGCGCGCTATCAACGCGCCACTAACGCCTACTCAAAACAGTTTGATGATTTAACAAACTTGTATCGAACATAGGGCTGTGTTCGTTTCTACTATAAATGAATTATTTGAGTTGAAGGCAACTCCAAACCTGAATTAGATCATCAGCTCCGAGGTTGGGATCATCTTCGGGCGCTTCCTGTGATGTAAATAAAGCTTTATCACCGCCTGCTATCAAATAATCGTAGATTTCAGCACGTCCGCTCGATCGGGACATAGAGTTCAAATATCTCTACAAAAAAACTTCATACTAGAAGTTAGCCAGCTGTCTGAAAAATGTGTTATAAAATTAAGAATTTGGGTATGCTTATCTTTTACACCAAACAGTGCTGTTCAACAAACAACAACCAGGGAGGTTATTACAACAGCCTCATATTGCAAGCATTTGTGTTGCACCCTGGGCGAGCGGAGCGAACTAGAAGTAATATTAGATCAAATATCTTGGGTTTGATATGACATTTCGTTTATTAATTTTATAGATTTTTGATGAGATAGCCTAAATCCATGGATAAACCAAATAACTCACATATGGCATAAAACTGCAGATCGCTGACCTATTTTCTCACACTGTTACAATTTATTCATTCAATTACGACCTTAACCAATGCAATGATATATTTATCTCATTGGCCAATGCATCCTGGCCTTCACTAAAATCATCCCAAAGTAGTGATATCATAAAATGTTCCATTCCATATAGCGACCCCTCCCTCTGACAGCCCACTAATTCAATCACAAAACTGTCCGCCATCACAATACCACAAATACAGGGTCACAGTGTGTAATTATAGGCACAGGACAAATTTTAGGCTTCAATACCCCACAAAATATCTAATCCTAATAGGTTGGTATAGTCATAATTTGATATGATGATATGATCTCCAAAACCATGCTGAAACAGGGTTATGTAAGTAATCCGCAGGTTACTTATAAGCAGTGTCATTATGTGCTATCATACCAGGGGTATTATGGTATGAAACCTACCGACATAATGAATGCTATCCTCCCTGAGGTGCCGCAACCAGACATAATAACTCGAACGTTGCTACCCTCCAAGGCCTGAAATTTATCATGATAAGAGCACTGAATAACACAGAAAGTTGTCACCTAAAGCAAAATGCAACTGAGTACAGATTTATTGTAACAGGGTGTTAAACTGTAACAATATTTTTGTAAGATTACTGTTCAAATCTGAGAATCATCTACTTGATGTTTTACCATTGAGTACAAGATTTATGAATGAATTCACATTTATTATGGATTTAGATGGAGCACATGAATTTGCAGCGTGATTGTACCAGATTCCTTTTTCCAGGTATTGCTAGCGAGTTACAAATAAGTGGTCACTTCAAAGTAAAATATGCGGTACTGATTCACCTCAGCTCTAATCTTTTTGAGCTCCAGCGAAGCGAGTAACACATTTCTTCTGAAATCATCATCAGGAAAACCCTGAAAATACATAGAGCAATAATAGTTGGGCATAAAACGGTTCAGGGTGAAAGAGACTCCATGTACATCTACGTCTACAATGCTCTGGTCCCTGATAGGATTTTGAATAAAAATGGGGAATAGGAGGGAAACAAGCAATACATACATTCAGTGCATTTGTTCATACAATTACATGTTGAATTGCTTGGTAAGAAGGAGAGCGGTGATTGCAGCATCGGTGGGCCTCCAGTTTCATAATTTGATGTAAGCAAGTGCAGTACTAGTATGCATGTACAAGTCGAGACGTAATTACATCATTACAGGTGTCAACGTCCCCGAATATTTACTGAGAAAATAAGGAGGATATAAGAAATGATAATGATATCGTTGGAATTGGGCTTCCAGTAACATGAATAACTATAATAATGTTGAATGATGCAAAATATTCAAGGTTTTGCCAATTTAGAAATTAAGATCACAGTGTTTTTGTAAGCAATAGGGAAAATCGTCTTTTTCTTCAGAGCCACAAACATTTATTATTAGCCATGTTTCCTAATTCTAAAATTTATTGTCCTCATTAGCTCCACTTAGTAGCCATCAAAGTAGTTGTTATTTTGAGTCAATGACTCTCACGCTTCATGAGCTATATGGTCAACACCCAGAGCAGAGGCGCCTGATTAGGACAATAAAGCGCTAAAAAATCCTGTGGGTTTTCTGATATAGTGAGTGGAGTTGTCGGGGTGTAGCAAGAGATTTTGACAGGCCCAAGAGCCCCAATAATATCGCCAAGACCATGCCGTAATGGTCGCCACTGTCACTGCCTCTATCATAGCAATAGCAATAACATAACTGACTGTATCATACAAAGCTAGTCAAAAGTATCTGAAGGTCTGAGTACTGAATCCAGCTCTCAGAACCATAATAGGGATTCTACAAAACATAAAAATGTTCTGAAACTGAATTGTGACTACTCTGGAGAGCTCTTACTCACCACAAAACTTGAAATCCCTTCAAAGATTTGACAGTCACTCTGATACAGACAGCTCACAATGCCTACAACACAGCCATTCTATAATGTAATGCAAATTTGATTGCAGTTGTTAGAGGGCACCAATGGTCATGTATGGGCCAAAGTAGAGCTGGCGCAGTTGATAGCTGAACGAATGGCGGAAAACAATTTTATAATATCACCTGCAGTACTATTATTATTACTATTATTAATTTTTGGTTAAGCGGCTTAATTTGCAACACTTTTGTGACTAGTTTAATATTCCTACCTTGGCTATCCATCTGATCAATGTCTCGTGTTATTGGATTGGATTGTTCTGTCACAGGAACCAAATCATCAACACCGTCGCCCATGGCTTATCTAACAAAATGGACGAACATCAAAACACCAATACAATTACTAAGCAGGTGGAGAAGGCCTGCATTTTGATAAACTCCATTAAATATTGAATCTTCTAAAGTTTTCTGTGGTGATTACTTATTCAAAACAGATAGTCTTTTGCTGTTACAATCCGATCAGGGGAAAATCACCTTGTAACCCTACACTGGTCACTGGTCAAACCAATGGCAGGGCAACTGGTTTACCTCACAATGCCGGCAATGATGTATTGGCTTTGAAAAGCATCTCATTGCACTGAAGTGATTTGAAACGCTCTTAAATTGATGTAAAAGCACAACAAATTTCTGAATTGTACCTCAGGCATCCGATGATCATGTGTGTGTGGACTGCGTTCACCATCAACGACGCTTTAGTGTTGTCGATATAAATAATGTCTTGCAGTTTTATTATCCATTTATGTACAAAAAGAGTAGAAAATCAAACCAAGTATTAGCATAAAAAAAATTCAGCAATTAATAAAAATTCATCATTCAATATTCAGCTAAAAACCCCTGTCACAACTGGTAGAAGTATGGTAATAGTGAACTGAAAGTAACAGAAAAATAATTGGACTCCATGTAGTTACATGTATAAATAAATGCATAAAACTTGCTTTTCCACTATAATTCTATATTGCTCCTAAAAATAAGAACTGGGAAAATATTCTGTTGAGCAGGAATAGAAACATGAAGACCACCACCAAAACATCTAAAAATGACGTTGTGTGGCGTAAATGTGTTGAGGTAATGGAAGAAAAATCATATCTGAATTCAGAATGCTCATAACAGCAGCACAAAAGCTCTAGAGCATTGAACATCTCTGCTATTCTTTATAGCATGCTCACTCAGTACATTCAGCAAAAATTCCAGATTCGAAGAAAAATATTAGCCTAATTAATTGAAATTATGGTAAACGTGTTATCAATCATGAAAAATAAGGCTATGGCAAGTTATAACGATAATTAAGTATTTTACATGACCGGTTTCTTTTCAATGTTAGCAAACGGGTGCTTCAAGGGGAGTTGCATTCTCTTCTGGAATAGCAGTATTGGATGGTTTGCTGTCCAGTGTGATGCTGCCATTACTCAATGTTCGCTCTTTGGGTTTATGACAATGACCATTAGTGAGGGTAAAGTCCTTGTTGGTAGCAATGGCTGTGGCGAACTCCAGACCAGGTATGGACTGCCCTCTGGGCCTGCTTTTAGTTGACTCAGTTGAGACTGTTTCTGTAGGACCAGAAGCCATCGCTGTCATGAAATGAACAGGTAAAATCTTGTCTTCCTTGGAAATATCTACAGGTTTTTCATCACTAGCAGCCATTGCACTCTTCATGACACCCCCTACAGTGCCATCAGTGGTTTCCTCGTCGTAGTACTGCTGTCTAAGATTGCTGGCTATCCCGTTGGGCTGGCTTTGCTGTTGTCTATAAAATAAAATTATTACAGCTATCCTTAGTGAAAATCAACCAGCTACAAATAAATGTACATGTATCTTGATTGGAGCTTTGGAACAATCCAGTATAACAATAAATTTAAGGTGCCTTTGGTAGCAATACAGATGTGGGTCTCTCTAGGTCTTGTTAGCAACTGAAACACCATTAGACAGAAAATCTAGAACAGCACTGGATAATTCTAAAAAACTAACCCTATTTCTATGGAAAACAGCAAGCAGAGATATCCCAAATAACTTCAAGAGTGAGATACTCATATAGGTGGGTATATATCAATCATAGACAGACTTTTGAGCATATGCGCTTCAGAACTAAGATCAAGGGCTTTAGTTTCTCTTTCATGAGGACTTCCCATCAAACTACCCATACAAGCAACCAGCAACCGTTAACCAAAGTTCAGTGCTGATAACTTTCAACCGGCCACAAAGAAATACATAGCTCATATAAGGAACACACATCTCTGACATCTTTAAGTGTCTCAATAGGTATGTGACGTGGAATCGAACCCTGATCTCACATAAAATATGTTGTAGTTGCAACGACCTTCTACCTACTACACTCTGGCCACACTCTACAGCAATCAAAAATACTGACTGCCATGAATTATCTACCAACAGTTTAACGTATCATAAAAGCAAAGCAGCACACACAGACAAAAAGCTATACAAAAAGCTAGAAATTACTTGCCTCATCTACATCTTCTTTACTGCAAAAAAATGTGCATTTCCAATATTAACCCAAGGTCATGAATGCCAGCACCACACAATATATATCGAGCCGTGCTCTCGAATACCAGTTAGAATTTGCATGTGTGACATGCATATGAAATGGTGGATTCGGCACTTTAGTGATTGCACTTTATATTAAATCTCTGCAACCTCTGAATTATCAAAAAGGGCATTCTCCATCACAAAAACAATAATCATGTATTATAAATAACATAAACACAGAACCCTCTGTCTGGGAAAATTAACATTGCTCTACTTTTCTGTACCCGGTTAAATAATTTTTAACTTAACAGCTATAGTGAGTTTTGAAGTTTTGAATGAGATAGCTAGCTTTGTACCAATCTGTGGTCTCAACATCAATCAGAGAACAGAAAATCAATCGCGCCACATTATCACTTTTTAAGATATTAGCAACAATTCTGCTACCAATTATGGTGGAGATTTGGAGCATTGCATTGTGAAAACAAATTAATAGTGAAAACAATGAAATAATTCTGTGAGCTCTGTATAATACTTACACTTTGATATTGTTCATTCCTTGGAGAAGACCCATAGACATCTGCATCATGGAGGCCAAACCTGCTTGAGTGTTGACCTTCTTTGACTGCTTCACTGTAATTTTACAAGAAAAACAGATGTAGAGTTTTATGCTTCTACAATAGTCCTCCTAATCTGTGTCTACTGTTGTGACTGCGCAATGACATCAGGCCAGGGAGTTTTAGGTTCTCATCAAACTCCGTTATAACGCATGATCACTTTCTTGCAAGAGTGAGTTTTCTAGGGGTTTATGATGCAACCAAGCGCTTCAGTTTGAATAACATACATAATCAGCTTAGACAACTTACCTATAGGTTTACACGCCTTTAGCTCAAAATCTTTGGCATCATACCTAACTGCCAATTTTGTAAGGTTACCGATATGAATCTACAATACATACACGAGATGTCATTCACTCTGTTATTATTGCTTAGTCACAAAGGCCCCTGTTGAATTGCTTTTACAATGAGATTTCATTTGCCAAGTTATATATACAAAATACTGAATTTGCTGAGATTTGGGGTTTTCGTGCAAAGTCTGCAAAGATTATTCCCTTTTCATGCAAAGTTTGCAAAGATAAAGTTTCATAACCATCTAAATATTGCCATGTACACAGACATACATTCATGACATTCTTACATCTTTTGTATGAAGATCACCCTCCAATGCTTCAACCTTATCTTCAAGAGTTTTCCGCATTCTTTTCTGCACACGAATACGGAACTGGAGTCTCTTTTTGGCAGTAACAAGTAGAGCTAAAATTAAAACATACCAGATACTAAAATCACTAGATTTAACCAGATTTAAGAATCATAGTCGTCAATCATGGATGAGTTTCGACAGCTTTAAAAATCATCACAGCTCAAATTTAACCCAAAATCACAATAGCAGAATAAATTACTTTAATGATAGTGAACATAACAAGGGAATCACCAAATTAACATTATATATTTGCCTTTTTCCCATACCTCTGTCACCACTGACTTGTTGGCACAGAAACATGATCAGATTATTTACTAAAATGAAAGGTGGGTATCTTACCATTAAACACACGCAATATCCTCCAAAGCAGAAGTATAACTAATATAGTGGCGCCATTATTGACCCCTTCACCTCCGGGCGACACACCATCAATGAAATAGAGATCTAGAGTGAAAGATATTATTATGACAAGACCATCCACAACCTGCAACAAAATATTGCAACATTTATCAACCCACCTGTTTTGTTGCTCACTCTTTTATTTTCATTTGTACCAGGAAGGTATTGTATGAGTTGAACTAAGGGTTGCTACGGTGAAACTGAAAGTCCAGGGTCAACATTCACATTTGCTATACATAAGGTGTGCCAGATAAGAGTTTACGCCTTCATCAGCAAACTCTAACTCCTTGCTTTCATTAATTCAAACAAACTGATAGAAAAAAACAGGTTGCGTTCCGGCACTTTGGGTCGTAATAAAAAGATATGCAACAATTTGACTTACCTCAAGCTTGCCTTTGAAATATCGGAGTCCTAATGCAAAAATCTTCAACATAACCTGGGCAATTAAAAAATTAATATTTAATCATTATCAAATACAACAAAATTATGCATGTGACTTTGCAACCAATCACTATGAGCTATGGAATTCAATATAGATTGCAAGCAACCTACATGTACATGTATCTCATTTATGGAAAAAAAGAAAGCACAAAATTGATTGTATTCTTCTATTTAAGCTTATTCCACAGAGTGAGCAGTTAAGACAGTTTGACCAGTGTTTACCTCAAATACCATGATGGCGAGAATGCAAATACTCAAGATGTGGAAAGCATGGACGATGTCTCTCAATAACACAGCTGTAGGATTCTCGCCTTCCTTAGCAGGACCAGATGCTCGCTTTCTTCTATGATGTGCATCACCAATTTCAGTAATGTTATCTGCACCATTATTCAAATGTGGATCCCACACACAACCATCCTGATTCAGATATCTTTTGACAGTTACGAGGTTGGAGCCATTATAGTGAGACAGATCCTCATTTCCAACGCAGTTTTCAGATAAGAGACTAGTAATATCTTTGGCAGCTGCAATGTTGTCTTCCAAGAGCACTGAAAACAAAAACAAAATGTCAGGTAAACAGTTTCTCATCATCGGTGATAGGTGTTGGTCTATCACAAACTTGGAATTTTTTTTTCTTAAAAAAATGAGCATGCTTTGCATAGCTTTGCTTGACAGCAATGACCGAATCGAATTGTTAGTTTCGCCTACACAGCAATGTTTGTTCCAGTAGGTATCGCAGTTTCGGTTGTGTTGTGATATTGATCTATTTCTCTATACTTCACATATAAGTATTTCTGAAGTGTTGTTCGATCTGATACAATAATCTTGAGATCACTATTTTTCTTAATCAAGAAGTATATTACATAATGCATCAGCATAAGTGATCACACTTTACATGTTCATGATATACGATTAAAACTCATGTATTGAAATAATAATTGCAAGTATTTCGCTTGAACAAGAAATTCTAATACCAACATCACAGGCGGTGGAGATGGAAACATTGAGTCAAATTTGAATTTCGAAGAGAGCATATAAATAGTCAAACAGTCTGTAAAGAAACCATTTGCATTGCATGCATATCTCAAGGTATAAACTTCAATCCCCAGATAATCTACCAGGTTATACATGATGTCGTGTACCAATGGATACATAATTATGTGAATCGGACAATTTCGCTATCAGTTGAGAAATGTGACAGAGATAAGCTGTCTATCAGAAACAGTTACATAGAATTAGACAGTAATCGTTGCTCTTAGATGACCAGACTGTCCATTATGTTTTCCATGATGCGGGTCGCTCCATGCTATTTGTGAGCAATGTTCAAATATTAAAACGGAATTCATTACAAAAATTGTCCGGTGCAAAAAGCTCTATCCGCCCAGGTGCACTCTCAGAGCTGTGCTTGGTGACTTACTGTGTAATATATTGAGATCCATAAGCAGCATAGCCAACAGAATGACAACATCCACTATAACCAACACAACCAGAAATACCTCAAGTGGTGTACTTTCCAAAAAGCGTTCAAGACGAGCTCGGAATCTACAAAAATTAAATTATTTAAATTATTTTAGGATTTTGCATCTATATGTTTGCCACCCTCTGCTTATAATAAAATCTAATTATTTAAACAGGGAAAGCTGAGAAGAGTGTTGTATGAAGCAAACAAGCATCGACAAAACAAGATTGCTTAAAAATAAAAGGGGACATTCACAAATCCAACTCACTACACTATACTTACCGCCGTTTCATATACCCTAGAGCCTCAAGCAACCTAGCAAAATTGGAGCATCACCATTGTTAAGAGGCAAAAATGGCAATGTAAGATTGCTATTATGTTCAACATGATATTGACAACGGGGCAACAAAACACAGCTTCAATCTTTTATTAGAATAATAACTCAAATTACTTGTGATTTGAGTGGTCGAGGGTGTCATCGTGAGTTGCTTTGAGCTCTTCGAGCACAGCAGATTGGTCCACACTATCTTCTCTCAATGCTTTAGTTAGTTTGTGATCCAAATCGATACTCTTAGACTCCGCAGTCTGGGTGTTAGCCCTGCAAAAGGAGAGAATCTCAAACTACATTATACAACATACTGATATGGAGGAATGACGGCCCCCAATGATTTAAGCCTTATCCTACTGGAGAGGTGTGTTGTGAAGCCAAACCCAAAACCAAAATTCTTAGCAGAGGTTTCCCAACCCAATCCTGGTTTCTTCAATCCATCCCATCTCCTGCTTTTAACAACCCTCTTTAATTCTTTAAATATTTTTACGACAACAACCTACCACAGAAGAAGTTTATTACATATATCCATGTGCACCTCGCTCTTCTTGCGATGGTAGAGTAAAGTGTTCTTCTCGCCAAGTTTGTGTATGCACGCAATTTCAACAATTATGCAAGTTACATGTATTTGCTCTAGCAGTGCCCACACAAATAAGTCCTTTGACAGAGGTAGTTATATAATAAATGTTACTAATCCCTCTGTGAAAATCTCTTTGCTTGCGCTTCATGAACACTAGCTACACAGGTGACAACAAAGCAAACATTGGAATTAGATAGGAATATCCTTTATCAGGAAGCATGGTTTTCATGCAATATCACATTCATAATTTATGGAATTCTACCTAAAAATCTATGGCACTTCAAAAACCTCAGGAAACTATTGTTCAATATATCTAATAAAAAAAGGCTGCCATGGTGTTGATTGGCACAGTGGATGATGACTGCCTAATATCCAGTCATAAAAGGAATTGCAATGA
>ERZ1740070.1968-NODE-1968-length-12216-cov-9.511800_pt1 | contig 12216 bp, 11 predicted proteins | sample MGYA00581734_ERZ1740070 | MGnify/ENA primary metagenome ERZ1740070 (study PRJEB43018, sample SAMN04849744) | marine metagenome | isolation source: floating plastic debris | place: Pacific Ocean | collected 2008-09-01 | study: EMG produced TPA metagenomics... | reverse complement strand
TCTAGCAAATCCGCAGTAACATCATTTACTTCCCTGCAGGATGAAAATATATGGTGAATTCAATTTAATGACCTTGCTTAGAATGGTCAATCTCCTAGGATTCAATATTAGAGAATTTTGGATTTTGAATTTTAATTATATCAGCTAACATTAAAAGATTTGTTAAAAATCGAATTATAAAAAGCGGGATTTAAATTTGACGGGATTGACATGAAGAAAATATAAGTTCCAATAAAAGTTTTCTTCCTGTAGTGTCTGGAATTGCAAGAGTTGCTCTTCTGATTAAGACTGACCTAGTCTGTGTTGTGATAGCTTTTGTTTTAGCTGCTAGTAGTGACAACCTTCTGCATGTGCTTGTCATGTTATTATTAATGCTCTCCTACCTGTCAGATGGTATATCACTGGATGACAGCTGCGACGAAAGCGATGATTCTGACTTCGAATCGGCTGCCGACAAATCTAAATTGTCTATAGAAACGCCGCTCTCTGGAAGTGGTAAGTTCAGATCGATGGCCGTTTTTGACAGCAGTATAGGCGACAATGTTAGCTCAATGATAATGAAGATTTACACACTAAAAAGTGTTTGAAGCTTCTCCCTTTCTAAAAGTTTGAAAGGCAGCAACTCCAAACGCAAATAGAGTTGATGAAACTTGATATACTATGCGATATAATAGATATAAAACCACAACTATGCAGAACTTATGGAACCGTTTGTCAACTATTGCCATGGTAAACCATAGTGATTTGCCACAATTGATACATGGATGATGCAGTGATTTGGCCAAGACAGCTGACTTAAATTTCTATCTGTGATAAAGCTGAAATTGAATGTTGCCTCCTATCAAACCTTTCATTCTAAAAAATAATCACTAATACCTTTTTTCATTATTTCACAGCACATTTATAAGTAAGGTTTAAAGCAATAAAGCAAAAATCACTCCGCTTTGAGGTTGTGTTGTTGTCATAGTTTTTTGTGGGTTCTCGAAAGCTGTTCTCCCGCCCAGCCCGTGGATATGGTTTAATAACCCGATATGCTCTCAGGTGTTGGTTCCTAAATGTAAACAAAAAGAACTCATTGCTGTATTCCATCCCTCCTTCTCAATTTCTACAGGGATTGCTTTAAAACAAACCAGTCCTATCCTTGGCAACCGTTCTTATATTGTGTCACTTTATTATTGGTATCCAAACTTTGTGATCCCTTGTCCACTTTTCTGTTCGGTTCATTTTTCCAACTCCCAGCCCCGCCGATTCCGCTTCTATGTCTCCATCGTAATTTGCTTGTTGCAGGGATGTCACTGACATACACGTGTAATTTTGATGTCTAATGTACACACATGGCTATTATGCGCACACCATGTTGTACAATGTTGTACAAAGGTAACCACCACTAGAACACTACTTGAGCGTAATATAGGCTGAAAGCTTTGAAAACTTATGTTCCACTTGCACACAACGCTGCTAGCTAGGGTGTATACATCTCTGCCACTTCCACCATAATCATACCAACAGATTGATTATCACACACCATACCACCAAACTTTTTCCTGATTTGCTTTCAAAGTTTTAGAGCATGTGCCCCAGGCTGTTTCACAGCAAGACTGACTCAAAGCGGTAAAGACAAGGCTTTGGCAGTGGTAGTTATTAAAATATGTAAATTTTTGTGTTTTATCTTCTTGTTTGAGGGAAGTGAAAACTGTATTGTTATCTGTTGGAGCAGTGTTTCAAAGATTTAAAAAAAAATTTCACAGTAATCTTGTGGTCTATATTAATGTGTAGTATTTGTGATGTTTTAGGTTAGGGAAGGCTTTAGATTTCTTTTCAGGCTCCTATAAGAATGAAACTGCTCTGTGATTCAAACTGTTTCACTGCGCCTGCTTGTCAATGTTTCTTGTGGCTAGGTTACCTTATCTCAGTGTCCTGATCCTATATGAGTTACAATGTATAATTTATTCCATATTACTGACAAATCCACGCTAAAGACGCATCATCACCATTTTTTGTTATAGTTTTTAGCTTGCTCATTGTCACTAGTTGTTGAGTGATGTGGCCATTGCATGCTGTATTATCCAACGTTGCCTGCCACCTGCATGATGCTGTAGTGATGATTAGCACATCAAAACTTAGTAATTGTGTAAAACTGTTATATTGAATATCTAAGTTTTCTCTTGTAATCCAATTGTAAAATTAATGAACTATCCACTGTAAGTGTTTCCACACACAGCCTTTTGGTGTGAGTTACATGTAAAATTATCAAGTATATAAGACATAATAATAATTTCACTTCAGAAATGAGTGACTGCTGACTTTTGCTAATTCTTCACTCATTTGTTTATTTTAGATGGGCCAAAGGTTAGCTTATACCACACACAGGTAATGAGGTCAGCCAGCATGCCGTTCAGTAGACCGATTATTTCTGCGCCGACTGCTGAATCTATCAAAAATAACAATATCTCAAACAATAGTGTGGAGAAATCCTCCAGCGTTGAATTCAAAATCACACCACGGGCGGGAAAGCAGCCATTGGTGCTAGCACCCCAAACTGTAGAAATAAACATCGACGGGAAACCTGCGTCCGTTAAAATTAATTCATCGGTTACAGCTAATCATTCAATGACTCAGAGTAGCCCACTGTTCTATTCTCCGGGACGGGAACCTTATTCCTCCTCACCTCCTGTGAGATCTCAGTCTACCAGGTCAACGGCAGGTCGTGAGATACATTTACTTCCTGATATAGGAGCTCCGGACATAACTAATGAGATTATTAGAAATGAGCGACGAATGAGCGGTACTTTTCTCTCCTCCTCGCCTGTGAATGCCCGTGTGTCCTCTTCCACCACTCTGGAGCATAAGATTTCCTCGCCTCCTTTATTGGAGAGTGGCGACTCATCACCCAGACCCTCATCTAAACCTGTCTTTTATACTCACTCTATGAAGAAAAAATCAACTGAGCCTAAATTTGTGTAATTATTGGCTGCGAGCAGTTGTTTCTTTTTAATGAAACAGACATTTTAAATAACCATTATAATGCTATTTTAGTGAGTCATTTTTTACATTTTTCTATCCTCAATCGTCTTCTCTTGCCCTGCATGAAAGTAAAGTGGCCTCTCTTACTGGTCTCAAGATGCCGGTAACATTGGAGTTTGATATACCAGCTAGTTTGATTTCAATCCTATGAATCTAGTTTTTTTTTAGTGAACAAACTGACTACTGTAGTATTTATTGCTCTTTGGCTACAGAAGGCCAGTGATGGATTGAACGGAGCTTATAATATCCTTTCATTACCTCAGGAAACCCTTGTTTCGCTTTATTGCCATTTATACTGTATACAAATTTGTATGTCATTATTACCATGTAGTTGTCTGCTCCCTATCAAAAAAGGGGTTTTCCCAATTCATTATTATGTCAATAACTTGCCTGCTCTCCAGTCCCTACTGCACTACTCTGTGAAAACATTAGTTTGGCAGTGTAAATGTATAAGTGTATTCCATACTAACATTCTATACAATAATTCTGTAAAAGAAAAGAACAACTGATTTTTGTTTGTCGTCGGTAATGAGGTCCTTATGGATGGAGCAATTCTATGAGGCTTACAAACTTTATATGTATGGAACTGAACAAGGTTTGGAGCCATCTGCAAAAGGAAAGCTTTGTTTGAAACATAGTCATTATTGTTGTTTTTTGAACTACTATACAATGATAGTCTTACACAAGCTGATAATATTCGTTTCACACATACTTTTCAATGACCGAATTATTTTCTTTATAAAAAGGTACTACTCTGTGGTTTTTTTAATTATTTGAATTATTCATCAAAGTTATTTTGTAAATATTTTGCCTTACTATTTCAACTGATGGCCGAAAGTCACAATAAATGTTTTCACGATAAGAAATGTAGATTTATTAATTATAATTTTGTAATAGAATCGTGTTACAACAACGGCATGCTGTAGTCATTTACGAGTCAATCAATAATGGTCTGAAAGAAGCACTGGGATTCAACATTTTAAAATCTCAAAAGATCAGTTTTGATCCATTTATTACATTTGCTTGTTTGAATTATACTTAATTGCTTATCCATTATTCAATCTACAAATGCTGCTGCTAAAAATCTTTCATTTTTATGGCTGCAAATCATAGCTTATGTCAGCTTTTAGCTGCTAACACTAACACTTAGAAATGGTCTCAAAATATTTAAGCTGTAATACAGAGTTACAATCGCAAGGCTTCAGTGCTTGTACATGGTAGCAAGAACTTCCTCTCTCCTCCATCCCAGCTTTGCAACATATACCGGTAGGTGATGTACTACTTATTGTATGCTCCTTGGTACTTACTCCAGACGCTTTTTCCATGTCATATGCTGAGCTGTAGAACCGAATGCCAGAAAATTACCAGGTTATAGAACAGAGTTTTAGGTGTAAATTTCATGTTAAAATTTCATGAATCGCTGGCTTTGATAATTAGCATAAGAAGAAATTTGACCCTCATATTCACTGTTGATGGTCATACGAGTGTTAACTTATAATCTCACAGCTCAATTTAATGAGCTTAACTCTTTCAAGCAAGAAAACCGATAGGTATTACTGCTGTTGTTTCAAATAATCAAATAGCTTATAAGTAAAAGGGAGTTTTTTTATTGATATTTGTTAGTTAAAATGTCGTGACGCCTGAAGACACCAGAGAAGATTTGCGATGAATCGTGGTGATAGAATTCATCCAGTCAATAAGTCGCCAACCAAGCAGGCAAATTCTGAAGAGAATCACAAATCTTCAAAAAGAAGAATGAACCACCTTACTGTACCAGAGCCTACCCGAGGCGTAAACAAGCGAGCGTCCACACCGCTGTCCGCCATTGCTGAATCAGACAAAGTTCGTAATAGGACCAAGTCTCAGGATAAGTCCAAGAGCAGGAAGAGCTTTACTGGGCCACACCAGCGAGCAGGATGGAATAATAGTAGACACCGAGCTCAGTGGAGAGTCGTCGGTGCGCTCGCCATCATCACTACCACAGCTACTGCTGTGCTTGTAGTGTTAGCATTCACACTTGAGGAATGGGAGGTATGAAACGTTGTAATACTATCTGTTTGTATAATTACTGTGATATTAGTATCTTTTGTAGTTTTCTCTGACAGCTGTTTTTTGCGACTGCGGATACTCCAAATTTACTCATCAGTGGTCATCATCAAGGTACCCTGGCAGATATGTGATTGGTGTCACCTTTTGTCTCGATTGTTTTATTTTGCAAAAACCTCTTACCAATTACATGTATTTTTTAGGTTTTTACTTATATATGAATGGAGTGGCCAGTCCCAGTCAAAAAATTTTCCATCTATCAACCCCCAATACCGAAATAACTGCGCAATAAATGTGATTGGTCATCACAGCACAGTAATATTGCTTCGCTTTTTGCAGATTATCACATATAATGGGGACAGGATTCAACTTTTGTCAGAGGTGTCAGGTATCAATATCACGACATATCCTTCATATTTCCTACTGGAACATTATGACCCTACCATGGGAAACAACATCACACAGCTGGCAGTATCCAAAAAGGTCATCAACGGAATCCTGGGATTATGTGACACCGTCAACAGTAAGTACACTAACTAGCACCAGCAGTCCAGTGTTAGAAGTGAGAGACGCAAGTTATTAACGTTGATATCAGTTTTGGAGGTTCTGGAACACCAGTATGAATGGTTATAAACGACTTTTTTTGTCTTTTCATTTCTTTTCGTTTTTCATCTTTTCCCATCACTGTTCTGGGTAGGCGTTAGTGGTGCAAGCTATCAACCCCCAACCTGCCTTGCGTCACTAATGCTTACCCAGCAGAGTTTTAGCAAGCAAAGCTAACGTCAAATGTTATCAGAATCATCCTTGCTTTGTAGGGTACCCTAACATTAACTCAATCTGATCTTGAGTCAGTGCACTTGAATATAACTTAAGTTCAGGTTTTTATGTGTCTGAGCTGCCTGTCGGAATTGGAACTCATAATATTTTCAATGCGTTTTATTTGACCATGTTTTTTGTGGTCAACTGGTCAAGCTCTTCAAATCTACTATTCATTTACATATCAACTCATTGCGATGGAAAGTCCTTGACAAAAAGTTAAATACTTTGAATACAGATACAGCAGTGATTGATCTTAAAATAATCATGCACAATTATCCATTTTACCTTCCTGTATTGGAATCATTACCAATATCATCAAAAATCATTTTCCTGCCCACATAGTTGAGTAATTTCCATTCAGGTGCACTCTGTGTGGTTCCGCCAAAACCTGGACGTTAGTCATGGTCCCGTTCAGAATGCCCTGGAAAATTTGATTTGCTTTTCACATTATTTCAACTGAGTTGATATAATGCCATGCTTCATGTTAACAAGAAATAGAAAAAAATATGCTCTACGTAAATGAATAGTGTTTCAATCTGACTTCATAAAAACAGCTTACATCTCATTGAAAAATTCACTCAAAAATTGAATTTGAGATACATGCATTTGAATTTTTGATGGATGTTGCAGCGACAGTTAAAGCCACACTTAGAGCGAGTGGTGTTACTTGGCTGTCACAGGAGTGTATTATATACTCATTGTCTGGTGTCAGTGAATTCAGCAAAGGTAGTCCTGAGTATTTCAGTAAGTAGTATACTTTTTGTCTCTTCTAACACCCTCCATGTAGTTAAGGAAATTTGGTAGTGTGAGTTGCCTCCACCTAGGCTCCACTTCATATTAATAATGTTTCTTCTTTGAAGTTCTGTCCACCTATTCATATTTAAAGATTTATCTATGATTTTCTTATATGTTGCCTTAACCATACCCTTTCATGAGTCCCTCTGTTAATATCTTTGTTATGGCTGGACACACATGTCTGTTACATATAGCCGTATCTCCTTTGCACGCTTAGGAAGTAAGAATGTTCCTGTTTAGGATAACTAATACTACATAATTTCAAATGTGTAACCTGACTGTATAGTACTTGCAAATATTCCTAAAATTTGGGATATATAAATTTGTTCTCATTGATTAATTTTAGGTGTTGTCCCCTCTTTTCCCACAGACCCTTGTTGAAGCCTAGTTGAAACCAAAAAGAATTTCAATAGCAATAATTTGTTAGCTGATAGCCCAAGATGGCTTATAGAGTGTATCACCTTATAGTCTGGTGCAGACTTGTGCAAATCGATCAATAATCGTCGATCGATGAGATTAAATTAACCATTTTCCTGCATTCTAGGTGTCATCATTAATCTTAGCGCTTTGATGGTTAATTGGGTCATGATCTTAGTACTGGAGCCAGTACACATCTAGATGTTAATCGTAAATCTTGTCAATGTTCTGTTAACTTACCTATTAGCCTGCCTACCAGGGTCACGCTGTAAGGTCAATCCACTATCATGTAACTTAGTCACAGCATTTTATGATTGTTTTACAGGGCATACGATGACTCGAATGTCGTTCACATGTCTCATCGTATCATCCGTTTGTCTGTCAGCCACTTGGTTTCTCGGATTATTCAGTTTTATAGGAGGACAGGTCTTACTCTGCATCGTAACCTCAACCCTCTGCCTAGCCGCAGGTACGTCATGTCACACTTTATCACCATTTCTTTGACTCAAGTCCCACACATACATGTCTACAGCTCGTTTTGAGCAAGATTGGACAACTATGCTGAAAACCTGCATCAATACAAAACAAGGGTAAGACAATTCAGCATAAACCAAGCTAGATTACCTTGTATGGCTAGATTAGTCTTGCATCGTTTTATATTGATGAAGGTTTCAGCATACATGTAATTGTCCCATCTTGCTCAAAAGGAGCTGTAGTTATCAATGTGTAGGACATGAAACAGATATTTCCGTTTGATAGAAGTAAGAGCCATGGTAGTGGATGCCCAGATGCCCTTAGCAGAATGCACTGCTATCTTTACCATGTGTATTGTCTAACACCCCCTACTTCTCTGTGCAGTGACAATACCCAAAACCTGCACATATCAACAGTGGATTGGATACCACAAAAGTGCATGCATCTAAGATCAAAGGTCGATGTGCTGGCGATGAGCGGAGAAGCATCGGGTTATTAAATCAAGTTTGGTCCGTTTTGCCTGCATTCGAGTTGCTTCCCCTCGACTGGCGTAACAACAAACGGCAAATACATGCCACAATGTAAATAAGGGAGACACATTCGGCTCGGCTTGGAGTTGCATATACCATACTTTGTTTGAGCTAGGCGATAGCCGCACTCATGTATTGACTATTAAAACTGTATACCCGCCCGACAGGCTTGCATCAGTCAATTGCAAATGTGACTAAACAATACCTGCGGCTCAGACCTGCGCACAAGATGGAGAAGATGTGAGAGAAAACATCACTGTGTTTACGACAGACATACAGTGTACACCATTGTTTTGTTTATTTGATTGTTTGACTTGGTTGGTAGAGAGAAGCTCTTGGAAATTAGTACTTATGAAATTACCGTTCGAAAAACACATGAGGATACCGCAAAACATGAAATATCTTTATGGGATATATGCTATAAAGGGAGGTCTGAGGGGAAGCACCATTGACCTGAACCAATGGGTCGAACCTATATACTCCTATAAGATATCATGAAGTTCAAGACTATTCGAAAGAAAGATCAGAAACCTTTAGGCCAGGTGGAATCATATTTTAGCCATTTCGCTATGAGAGCTCTCTGCCCCTCTGTCTATGCTGGAGAAAGGCCAGGTATGATGAATATTTTTATCTCATTTTTTATCTGTATTTGTAGCACTCTATCAACTATTCACCGGATTAGCAATGTGGAGACGAATGCATGAGGCATTATCCCCCTTTGAGCATGAGATACTGATGAGTGATATTCCTATACTGTTGTCGGAGAGCAGTGCCGGCCAGTCGCTCATATACTCTTGGATAGCTACGGTACTCGCAACCATATCAGGTTTTCTATGGATATCTGTGTATCATACCCTGAAAAGAAACATCAAGGTTCTTGAAGGCCAAAGCTCTGGCGCTTACAACTACAACGTTTGCTGCACGAACACCATGTAGTGCTAAGAACGTCATGGTATTTTCTCTGGCTTTTCTAATCGTTTGACTTGCTTTTGATATTTTATGTCAATGATACCAATGAAATTTACATTTTGAAGTGAGGCATATGGAGTTGCCTACCCAGTGTAATTAGGTGGATAACTCCTGTTATAATAGTGAGAATTTTTTGCCTAGTCTTTTCTGTATCGTTCATTTATCTTTGCATACACTTACATTCATCTTTGTTGGGTGGGATGAGACAGTTGTTTTTGTCATTCTGAGTTGTGCTACCCTCCAAGCCTTATAAGGTTATCCCCAATCTAGTCTTTTTCTCCGAATAATATGATTGCAACTTATCGATATTCTTAGTAGTGATTTACTGATGAAATACAGGTACAAACATCAAGGAAGATACACAGGCACTTAAGCATACTTGCACCCCAAAATGCACATGATGCGCTTCTTTATGACCTGTTGAAATGATCCAACTCTTCAACTATCGGTACCCATCATAATTGTCAAGGATTGTATATTCCAAGACTCTCCTGCATAAGGACATTCCACCCAGGCAGTATTTTCCCAGACAGCTATCTAACTAGTATATAAAGCAGCTAATCAGTGATATTGTGCTTGTTGTGTGGGATATGTCTACAAGGTTGTTTTGTTAACAACAGTAATGTGCCAACACAACAAGTGCCTCATTGATTTTCAATATAACTGCGTTATAATAACTCCTTTGAATTGTTCAATTAGAATCGATATACTGCATGATATGAATAGTTAGAAGGTAAATATTATATTACATTTCAGTCGCTGCCCGCTGATTGCTGACTAACTTTAATAATCAGCCTGTTGAAAAGGACTGATTTTAGTTTCCTTGCCAGCTGTGAGAACTAAGCCAGCTCTGGCATAAGTATTGACTACGGCCCAAGGCATGGCAGCACTTACATTCAACCAGACTGGTGCGCTGTCTTTCATATCAACCATACTAATTAGTATACTGCTAATTTTATGTTATACTATAGATAAGTGGGAAATGGTGACTTTTAACGGGTAAGTTCTTTGTTCCAGATACATATTCAAGTTTTCAAATAGCTATCAACTGCATAACTGGCTGGTTCTAATAAGGATGTGATGTTATGTTGAGAAACCTTTGGGTTCTGTAAGAATTAAATCTGGCGTCATTTTGTACCATAAATTTCTTTCCTAGTGTGGCCCTTAATGATAGAGTTCTCATTAGAAGTTTTCTGTGGTTTATCTCAGAAAATAACAATAAGTATGCATACATTGGTACCTCCTGATATATTTGACTTGGTTGTTTGCTGAACATATTGCTTTGCTCATGTTGTGAGGCGACATAGAATGAAACACAGATCGGTATCTATCAATACTTCATATCGCAGATACTATACAATCATATATATATATATATATATGTCATACTTTTCAGTACTAATACATTAATATATTATGCTAGCCTGTCCAGGCTAATAATATGCCCTACTGAATGTTACAAATACAATGATCTTTATGTCCGCAAACAGATTTTTGTATGGTAACAGTCATTTTGCAGCTCCTCTTTAGAGACATTGATGGACGGAGCCGGCTTGAATCTCACCACTATGGATGGATATTATATCGTAACACTGAACAGCACGGTTATGGTAAACGGACAGGAAGTCAATGAACAGGTAGCTCTGGCTCAGTCACTAGAGGGAGGCATGTGGAAGAGCTGTTCGGTCACTCCTGGTGAGTTTGTGACACAAAAACTAGGCTATGTAATACCCCTCAACAACATCCCTGACCACATGCTCTTTCAAAGCACAAATGACAATGTATTATGTGTTTTTAAGTATGCAATTCCACTGTTTCTTGGCCTTCAACTTACACAGGGCCAGGCATTTGAGACTTTTTATCGTATGATGTGTTTTTCAATCATTAATTTCAGAGGAGATGATAGCACAGGTTGATAGTGTGAAAGGTTTGGAACTAGCTACTAACACATGTGTACATTACCATACTACTGGTCAGTCACCGTACCCCTACGCTAGTGACAGATATATAAGTAAGTCATGTCAATATACAGTAACAATGAAATAAATGAATATAGGGAATGTTGACACTTGAATTGTCTGCTCCTGTATTGGAAATGCCCAATGATGCTTATACCTTACTCAGTCAAATTCTGATTGGCTGTTCAACACTCAACCAAGAGTGCTGCAAGCTGTTTAGTAGATATGAAAAGTTAATGAATAGCCAGCTTTGAACATCCACATGCCCTACAGGGAATGTTGCAGGGCATGTGAGCAGAGGGATACACTGGGTGCCAGAATTGACAGCCTACGATTTAAATTCCCCAACGTTTTTTTACACCCGGAGACAAATTTTCAACTTTTACGGCCAACTCCATGAGGACATTTGAACTTTGGTAAAATACCTATCACTTCGGGATAATTTTCATGCGATGTCACGAGTCTGGTTTCATACTAAGCCAAAATGGTAATTTATATAGAAGAGTTGTAGTGGTAAATTGGTGAATTCTGTCAGAACTCATTAAAGAGTTCTATAAAAGTTTGTTTGTTTTTCAAAGGCTTCTTGAAGAGTGCCCCGTTGTGAATTATTGGAATAGGAATTCCCTGGGCAATTTTACTATAAGATTTTGACTGAGAATTTCTCAGAATTCCAGTCTTAAATTGCTTGTGGGAATCATGTTAACGTGATCTAATCTGGTTCTGTCATTTGTCTTAGTCGGTTGACTTTGTTCCGGTCATCCATTCTCTCAATATTTCACAAAGTCATCAGGGCCGGAAAAAAATATTCATAGCTTGGAATGTTGGAAACCCAGTCAATGCATACACCCTTTGAAGATTTGGTGAACTTGTCTAGTCTATGTACAAGTCACTAGTATTAATACTGGTCATGCCTGCCTGGTTTCTTGTTGTTGCTGGCTTTATTCGATGCTTTACTACACCAAAGATTTCAAGCTATAACAAAATTTTCAAATACTGGATTTCCGATGCATGGAAGACATGAGCAACTTTTCAGATTGTGGATTGTAAGCTGAAAACTGATTTAATATTAGCCATTTTATAATTATTGGTCTCCAGGGTCAAAGACCCGGTGTTACCAGAAATTTATAATGAACTAATATTGATTTTGTTTTGATGAACTCTAAGATTCATCCTGTCCATTGATC
>ERZ1740070.1967-NODE-1967-length-12219-cov-6.130138_pt1 | contig 12219 bp, 8 predicted proteins | sample MGYA00581734_ERZ1740070 | MGnify/ENA primary metagenome ERZ1740070 (study PRJEB43018, sample SAMN04849744) | marine metagenome | isolation source: floating plastic debris | place: Pacific Ocean | collected 2008-09-01 | study: EMG produced TPA metagenomics... | reverse complement strand
CCCTCCGTGCCCCTGCTGTGGGGGTCTTCTTCCTCTCCCCTTCTGTGGCCGTCCTGGGTTGCCCCCGGCGCTGGGTTCACCTGGATCCGTCGTTGGTGTGCCGGGTTGGTTAGGCGGATCCCCTGCTACTGGCGGCGCTGGCGACGGCCCAGTCGGTGCCACCGGCCTAGAAGAGCGAACTGGAGCCGGAGCTGGCTGTTTGACCGTGGCACTGACTACGGTGCCATCGGCAATGCCGTTATGGCGTTGTAAAAAAGCCGCCGCCGGTGACATGGCAAAGTCAGGAACAGTTGTGACCGAAGCAGCGACAGCCGGTCTGGCTGAGAGAAACGCTGGATTTTCAATCACCTCCCCCTGGTCACCAAAGCTTTCCTGCTGACCCAGGGCGTCCAAGATTTCTTGCCGCACCGCGTCGAGATCAGCATCCCCGGTAAATGCCTCAGGATTATGTAGCTCTAGGTCAGCCGCTAGACTGCTGGTGCTGTAGAACTCTTTCAGGTCAAATGCAAACCGCTCTATGGGTTGATTTTCCCGCAGCACAGCCATTTCGCCAGCATACAGCGGTCTTTGCTCGGACCCATTCTGGTTAAAGGCCATCATCGGCCCGTCGGGATTGTTGGTGAGAGCACCAATAATCGTGGTGCCGGTCTCAGGGACAAACCGAACAAACAGTGCGGACCCGTGGATGCCAGTCACAGCATTGGGGGTTTGAATCGTGGTCCCCCCCTGCCCAGGAGGGATCAGCAGTAATACCGTGCCGTTGGAAAGGCGAAAATTACGAGTATTTGGGGTAAACCGAAAAACAGCCCGCTCGCCAATACGGGCCAGTGACCCATCGTTAAAGCGCAGCTCTGCGCGAGCGTTGCGAGATGTGCTCAGGGCATCGTCAATACTCAGAATATCCGAGACGTAGGCTCTCCGGGACTGGCCATTGGTAAATAGCTGTACCTGATTGCGGACAAGCTCCACCTTGGCCCAGGTCAGTGTGGACTGAGCGCTGGCGTACCGGGGCAGCAGCAGTAGCATGCCAACAGATGCGCCCACCAGCGATAGCCAGCGGCCAGCGGTCGCTATTTTCGATTTTTCCATTACAGTCAGATTGTGAACCAGCTAAGCAATTAAGAACGATTACTCAAGCATCTCAGGCCAACCTAGTTCTTAAAACATGTCTAAAGACTGAGCTGTTGTGGATTTGGTTGGTTAGTCGTAGTTGTGGTGAGATGCATTGTCCCCTGTGCATATGTTCCTGACACACCTGTAAATTTATGCTATCCGTGTTGTTCGCTAAGGTGGGCAAGATTTGATGAAGTGTGGGGCGCTGGGACCGTGCTTTCTTTAAAGATTTTGCGTTTGTGCTAAAAATCTTCCAGCAGCGGGCCCAAACGGTTAAGAATGGGATCGACTGGCACAACGGGGTCTTGGCTAGCGGCATCTGGTTCTCCTGGGGCCGCTGTCTGAACGGCTGATTGGCCAAAGGCCGCCGCAATGCTGGTCTCATCCTCCAGGGCCGCTACGCGCACCCCTAGCTGGGCAATCTGGTGCTGTAGCTCCATAAACAGCAGCACAGACTGGGTGGGCTCTCGACTCAGTAAATACTGATGCAGCGCCTGCTTACACAGATCGCTAAAGCTTTGCTGGTGCTTAGACTGTTGGGTTGCGATCGCATCCAACAAGGCTTGGTCTCCATCGCTATCATCGAAGGAAACGCTCTTACGGATGGATTTAGCAGCCATGATTTACCTAAGGAGCAGAATAACACTGCCCCTAATAACGCATAGCTGGGGGTAGCCCGTCAATCTAGCCAGCCGCTGCCGCCGTAAGGTTAGCCAACTGGGCCTCTCCATAAATATATTGACCCAGCGCATTCGCCTGTCGAGATGGCTTAGCCAAATGCCCCTTAAGCTTGGCCTCCTTTAATAGAGGGCGCAGGTCGCTCCAGAAAAATTCACCACCACCACCAGTTACAATCACATCCGTAGAGCGCTCCGGCAACCAGTTTAGAAATCGCTGAGACAGCTCACGGGCAAAGCTCTTGCGCAATGTTGGCAAAATCTCATCCAGGTCTGTTGGCCGCAGTGCCCCCTTCGGACGATAAAACCGTTCACCCTCAGCCTTATGAACAGATTCAATTAACGACAGAGACTGACTGTCAGCCCCATCAATCTGGGCGGCCACCCGCTCATAGAACTGAGCCATCCCAAATGACTCACTTTGAGACGCCCCGCGAGCAAACCGAAACCGATCAATGGCCAAAAAGTCAGTCGTCTGATGGCCAATATCTACAATAGCGACAGACAGATTTGGAAAATCAGGGCTTGAGGTGCGCTTATTTTGAGCCTCACTCCAAATCAAACTGCCATACCCTTCAGGCATCACCCAAACCTTATCTACAGTTATCTCTCTCGCCTGCCCCCGATAGACCATCACATGAGGGGAACTCAGCAAACTTATAATTTCTGACTTCTCACTATCAAACTGCTCCTGAGAGTGATAAGGCAGGCCTAAAACGATGCCAATGTTGCCCTTCAACCCAAAGTAACCGACACAGGCCAACGTTTTTACCAAGGCATCATCCACCTTGGATTGCCCAACTCCTAGATCAGCCCCAAAGTCAGCTGCCAGCTGACCCACCGCAAAGCCCTTACCCTGGTACTCCAACCACATATCCAGCAGCGGATCGCTTGGCTGCGACTCAAAACTACCACGGCGCACCTGCTCCACTGTCAGATGGGCAACATTTGCAGGAATGAGTGCCACATCACTTTGATTGCGTTTAACACAGGTTTTAGTGGCTGTACGACCTAGGTCAATGCTAAGGAGCTTCATCTTAGGAGTAGGCATAACGCAAGTTGGGAGCTAAAAACCTTTAACAACGAATAACTAACCAAAACCGATACTAACTGTGAAGGGACCGCTAAGCAAAAGCCCTGCGAGAAAGCGACAGCTCAAGTTCTGATACATAATGCCGCAAGCTTGACCAACGGTGAGTCGCCTTCGTGACAAAGTCAACATTGAAATTAGTTAAGAAATATCTGAACCTAGCAAATCAGTTCAATTGTACTATAAAACACACATCCTATCAACATGTCCATAATTAAAGTCAACTATTTTGGTAGCAAATGAAACCTCTAATACATGCTATCCGGCGGAGTTTGAAGAAAACCTATGAGTCCGTCCACCTTTTAGAGAAATGTGTCTAGGCTGGTAGCCAATACAGCGCCCACATCACAACCAGATTAAACATTGGGTTTTTCCTCTACGAAGGATCTAAAGTCTGGACGTGGCCACAAATTAGATACTAGGAAACAGGTTATGGCACAAAGTTTTGGAGTAATTGGACTGGCGGTGATGGGGGAAAATTTAGCCCTCAACGTCGAGCGCAATGGTTTTCCGATTTCTGTTTACAATCGGTCGCGCGAAAAGACTGATGCCTTTATGGCTAATCGTGCAGGTGGCAAAAATGTCGTGGCGGCCTATTCCCTAGAGGAGTTTGTGGCTTCCTTAGAGCGACCTCGACGAATACTGCTGATGGTCAAAGCCGGTAAGCCCGTAGATGCTGTAATTGACCAGCTCATGCCGCTGCTTGATCCCGACGACATGATCATTGACGGCGGTAACTCTTTATATGAAGATACTGAGCGTCGTGTGAAGGTGCTAGAGTCTGCTGGCTTCCGCTTTATCGGTATGGGTGTTAGCGGCGGTGAAGAAGGTGCGCTCAATGGACCTAGCCTGATGCCCGGTGGTACGCAAGCCGCCTATGAGTCGATTGAGCCCATTGTGCAGAAGATTGCAGCTCAAGTCAGCGATGGCCCCTGTGTGACCTACATTGGCCCTGGCGGTGCCGGTCACTACGTCAAAATGGTGCACAACGGCATTGAGTATGGCGACATGCAGCTGATTGCCGAAGCCTATGACCTGATGAAGAATGTTCTAGGTCTAAGCCATGAGCAGCTCCATGAGGTGTTTGCCCAGTGGAACACCACAGAAGAGCTCGACTCCTTTTTAATTGAGATCACAGCTGATATTTTTACTAAAACCGAAGGGGATGTAGCCTTAGTTGAAAAGATTTTGGACGCTGCCGGTCAAAAAGGAACCGGGCGTTGGACCGTAATGACTGCTCTGGATATGGGTGTCAGCATTCCCACCATTACGGCAGCCGTAAATGCTCGGATCATGTCTTCTATTAAAGAAGAACGGGTGGCCGCCTCTAAAGAGATTAGCGGTCCGAGCGGTCAGATTACAGAGAACACCACCCTCTGGATCAACAAGATTCGCGATGCACTGTACTGCTCCAAGATTTGTTCCTATGCTCAGGGTATGGCACTGCTGCGTAAAGCATCCGAGACTTTTGATTATGGTCTCAAGCTAGACGAATGTGCCCGTATCTGGAAGGGCGGCTGCATTATTCGTGCCCGCTTCCTAAACAAGATTCAGCATGCATTCATCGAGAATCCTGAACTCCCTAACCTGTTGTTGGCTCCTGAATTTAAGCAAACAATTCTAGACCGACAAGCCGCCTGGCGAGATGTGGTGGCAATGGCCGCCCAATATGGTATTCCGGTCCCTGCCTTTAGCGCGTCATTAGATTACTTTGACAGCTATCGTCGGGCTCAGCTACCTCAAAATCTCACCCAGGCCCAGCGCGATTACTTTGGGGCTCATACCTACCAGCGTATTGACAAAGACGGTACGTTCCATACTGAGTGGACAAATGATACAGCTGCTGTGTAGCACAAAAGAACTACATTTATTCCACTTATTATACGGGGCTCATGTGTTTAATATGCATGAGCCCCATGTATCCTTTTTAGTTTAAATTTAGGGTTTTACCTTGACACCATCTGTAAGGTAGTCAGCAAGGGCATTGCCTAACTTTTTCTCCTTTGAGTCAGATGGAGGACGGTAAAAAACACTTCGTGTGAAAAAGAACAAAACGATTGCTCCCATAATAATGGGTTCCATTATGTTATCTCCCTGATGTAATTCGAAAAGGATAATTACTGACCCGTTAAAGTCAGACTGGTCGGCGTTTTTATGACAAAAGGCTCTAAGTGCTACATGAGGTAGTACTTGCTTCTGTGACTTTGAAAGCTTTGTTTTCAAGAAAAATGTGCGTTCCCCAGTTATCAGCCTCTAGTGAACTAAAGGCTTAAAAGGAAGTTGCTCAAAGTGACAATGACGGCAAATATAACCATCTCGATCTGGCCAAATCTAAATGCCTATATCCTAGGAACCCTCTACAGGTTGCAACTCCGCATCTTGTCAAACTGTTCAGCTTGACGAGCCCTTTAACAGAGCCAGAGGGTTAGATACTTGATGAATCGCTTTTATTAATCTTGAAAGGTGTTGTGATTAATTAATTTGCCCGTGTAATACAAAAGTCCTCAGACATCTAACCAACCATCACACCAATAGCTATCAGGTCTAACGGAAGCTAGGTGAAATCCCTCAGCCTTTGTTTTTCAACGTTCGCATTTATACATATTCGCTCACTGGAGTATAACGTGATTTATTTTCTTGAAGTTGTTAAGCTTGGATGAATACAAAAAACCCTTCTATTAAGATAATGTGAGCCTCTAAGATTTCCGCTGATTATCCCGGTTTTAGGCTGTTTCAAGAGAAATTCAAATGTCCAAAACTATACAGTGTTGTATGGTTTTCAATTTGACTGAAAAGGGGATTGTCTCATGCATGAGACAATCCCCTTAAACTAATATTCAGTAAAGATGCCAGGAGTTAGAGGTGCTGCAGGTTCTGTTGGAGAGAGGTTAAGTGTGTTGTCTATCTACCTAAAAGTGAGCCATGTGATCTTCTAGTATCACGGCTGCTCAGTTTGTGTTTGGGTAAGCTGCACAGGAGCGTTAATATCCACAACAGATAAGTACAAAAAGCCAAGGAATAAGCTAATGCAGCTAATGGCAAACCAGAACCATCTAATGCGCGGTTGTTCGACGTTTGGTTTTTGAGGGTGTTGCATATAGTCAGGATGGGTACAGGTATCAAAAAACACATTTATGTCAATCTAACGTGCCCATTTAGTCTCACTGATTATCGAAATGGTTTACTGACGGCTCAATGGTTAGGCTTTTAGGCAGTATTGCAGTCATTGACACCAGGCCAGCATAGTTTAGTGGTCTGCAATTACTCTGAGATTTCTTAGGCGGTTGATGATAGCAGCGAGTTCATGACGTCGGAATTCGCTGCTATCGGCCATAGGGTATGGAGTAAGCGCATCGAAGTCCTGACGCTGCACCCCAACCATAATATCGTCTAAGAGATTTTGCAGAGAATGAGGGCGATGCTGTTGCCAGGTGAGAATTGCGTAAGCAATGGCTCGGACTTGATTAGGTTCTATCAATTGTTCGATACCGCGCAGATCAATATATTCTTGGCCAATGGTTAATGTGGTGAGACTTTGGGTTTTGACTTTGGCTGGTTTGCGATCGCGACCAAACTGAGGCAGCCAAATTTGTCGTGGGGTGATAGCGCCAAAGTGTTGACCACCCTCTGCTTTGCGATCGCTAGGGTAGTTGGCCGCAATTGTCTTGGCCTGAGCGGTGACATCGTGGGCTATGTAGTTATCTAAGGCAATCACACGATCAGCAACTTCGAAGTAGTCGCCGCTGCCACCCATCACCAAGACAGTAGAAATACCGTGGTCGGTGTAGAGCTGTCGCACTTTATCAATAAACGGGGTGATGGGTTCTTTTGCTTTAGCGATCAGCGCTTGCATGTTGCGATCGCGAATCATTAAATTTGTCGCAGCCGTATCCTCATCAATTAGCAGTACTCTGGCTCCCGCCTCAATCGCCTCTAAAATATTGGCCGCCTGGGACGTACTACCGCTGGCATTCGCAGTACTAAACACTTGAGTCGATACTCCCTGAGGCAACCGCTCGATAAAGGGCGAAATATCCACACCCGTCACACTGCGACCATCTTCCGCCCGGACCTTGACGGTCGCGCCCTCGGCCACTGCCCGCTCACGACCGTCGCCAGGAATATGATTATAAATACCCTGGGCAATCGCTCTGAGCACCGTTGATTTGCCATGGTAGCCACCCCCGACGATCAGCGTTACTCCCTCAGGAATACCAAGACCGGCAATCGGGCCAGCATGGGGAGTTTGCAGAGTCACTTCTAGAGACTTGGGAGCCTGAAACGGGATGGCCGTCACCAAGGGTCGAGCATCAACACCGCTACGTCTAGGTAAAACCGAGCCGTTGGCAATAAAGGCCACCAGTTTTTGAGCAGACAGCTGCTGTCGCAGAGCATTGGTATCTTCGACGGTGGCAATGTGTCGCTCTAGGGCCTCGCACCACTCGGGCTGGTGGTATAAGACTGAGGCCACCAGCTGAGGTAAATCCTCAGTCAGTAACTCCTTAGCGGCTTGGCCCGCAATCCGTCGACCAAAGGCGGGTAGTCCTACTCCCAGACGTAGTTCTATCCCCTCGGGGTTAACCTGCAAAGCCGTGCGAGCCAAAACAGCCTGGCTGTTAGAGGCCATCACCAGACGACCGCTTTTACCGGAACCTCGACGCTGTTGAATCTTTGAAATCAGGTCATTGGCTTGCCGGTGTAAAAAATCTGCTAGCACGACGCATCGAGTTTGATCATGCCAGTAGGGTTGAGGCCACTGGCTGTGGTGATGATTAATCCAGATAGTGACTCGGCTCGGCGCAGCAAAAGGGTCACCCTGAATGTGAGCCAGGGTCAGGTCAAACGTAGAAAAGCGATAGCGCCCCTTAAGGCTTTTGTAGGCAGAGTAACTGCGTCCATCCAGCTGCTCTAACGTTTGTTCAAGAAATGCTCGTGATGCCATGACCCCTGAATATGAGCAGGGGTACTCCGTCGGACCTAATCTATCCGAAAGAAGATGACACACTGCCCCTATTTAATTAAATTCTGTGTAAGTCTAGCGTTTCAAGCACCGTATAAGTCCAGCCCTGCAGGCAATACAGGAAGTTGTGACTTTCATCACATGGCCATGTGTCAAATGTCATGCGCCAGGTTTAGAGGTGTCACTTTGCTAGACCTGCGATTCATGAATACTAATTGCATAGAGGTGTAACCACATATCCCATGGCTTATCTGTCAGTCCATCCCCGTTGCCTGAAATTCGTCAAGTCTGCCCTTGTTTTATTCGGCGCTACTTTGCTAAGTAGTCTGATGCCTGCTGCGGTTTTGGCCAGCCCCGTTACCAATGCTCCACTAGCCGATGGTGTTTATCTCTATGGTCAACAGCCGGTAGCCGCTCAGCCTGGTTCGACCTACATGGTATTTGAAGTGACTGACCGTCGTGCTGTCGGGGCGTTTTATATGCCTAGCTCCTCATTCGACTGTTTTTACGGGGATATTTCATCTACACGCTTAGACTTGACCGTTATCGATAGCTACGAGCAAACGACTCATCCTTACTCCCTTGCAGTTCAAAACCAGCCTACGTTAGCCGCTGGGCAAGCAGGTGCCCAGTTCAATATCAGTGGGTTTACTCAAATCAGCTCCCTATCCGAATTAGACAAGAGTATTTTAGAAACCTGTCAGACTGTTCAAACCAATATTATTTAAGTCTAAAGCGCTGTCTGACTTTACCTAGATCCGCTCTGCTCAATGGGAAACGTGGTGCAGGCGGTCCAGTCTTCATCTCAATGCAAGGTTTGATCCACCACCCTATCGGTGGCGGATCATTTTTTTGACCTTAATTTTGAGCAAAACGTCAATAACCTGCCCACGCAGGGGAGTACTGAGCGTGCATGAAAGCACAAATACAGGCAGATAGCTCGATTTCTTTATCAATTTTTTATCCACGCTGCGTGGATCATGGAGATTCGATACTGCTTAATTCATATTCCTATAAATTTCTTTATCCTTCGGGCAAACTGAAACCATATCCGTTGTCTACTGGGCTTTACGGATGACCCTACCTACTCAAATTCGGCTCTCCAGGCTGTCGGGATGCCTCGAAGATGGGTATATTTTTATTACATAGTTAAAAAACTTAATGTCCTTAGTAACCCTGGTTAATACCAGATTGCTCAAGTTTCTTTTATAGGTTTCGACTCCATATCCTGGCAGAGGTCCACAAAACATGTTTGAACATTTCACCAATGCGGCAATTGCGGTGATCATGCAAGCCCAGGAAGAGGCAAGACGCCTGGGTCATAATTTCGTTGGTAGTGAGCAGCTACTGCTTGGAATTGTAAAGGAAGGCTCTAGCATTGCCGCCCGAGTACTCAGTGATTTTGGAGTCAACCTGGCAAATTCTCGTGCTGAAGTAGAGTCCATTATCGGGCGCGGCTCCGGTAATGGCCCTACTGAAATTCCCTTTACACCCAAGGTTAAGCAAGTTTTTGAACAGGCGTTCCAAGAGGCCCGCAAGCTGGATCATCCCTACATTGAGCCAGAACATTTGCTGCTGAGTCTGACTCAAAATGTAGAAAGCGTTGCTTATAGGGTTCTTAATAATTTGGGTGTAGACCCCACCCAGGTACGTACTCAGCTGATTCGTACTATTGGCGAAGTATCGGCTGTTCCTGCAGGTGGTCGCTCTAGAGAGACTGATAAACCGAGACAGGGGGGCAAACGCAGTGGTGTTTTAGCTGAGTTTAGTACTGATCTAACTGAGCTAGCAGCGTCTGGCAAACTAGACCCCGTCATTGGTCGCGCCCAAGAGATTGAGCGGGTCGTACAAATTTTGGGGCGACGGACAAAAAATAATCCTGTGCTGGTGGGTGAACCCGGTGTGGGTAAAACTGCGATCGCAGAAGGTTTGGCCCAGCGCATCATTAATCAGGATGTCCCTGAAGCCTTATTTGAGCGTCGGGTTATTAGCCTTGATTTAGCAATGCTCGTTTCGGGTACTCGCTTCCGGGGTGATTTTGAAGAGCGTCTGAACCAGGTAATGGCTGAGGTGCGTGAGGCCCAGGACATCATTTTAGTAATTGACGAAATCCACACCCTGGTAGGTGCAGGCTCTTTAGAAGGCAGCATGGATGCCGCTAATTTGCTCAAGCCCGCTCTGGCGAGGGGAGAGCTACAGTGCATTGGTGCTACGACTCTGGATGAATACCGTAAGTACATTGAAAAAGATGCGGCTCTAGAGCGTCGTTTCCAAAGGGTAACCATTGCACCACCGTCGGTTGACGATACGCTGCAAATCTTGAGTGGTTTGCGGGGTCGCTATGAGCAGTTCCACCGTCTAACCATTACCGATGCGGCCCTTGAAGCAGCAGCGACACTATCAGATCGCTATATCAATGACCGTCACTTACCCGACAAAGCAATTGCCCTGATTGATGAAGCTGGCTCACGAGTTCGGCTGCGCGACTCCCAAAAAATCTTGGCTGGAGATAAGCGCACAGAGCTGCGTAAGGTCCAAACTGAGATTATGGAGCGTCTGGAAAGCCAGTCATTTAAGGATATAGGAGCGCTACGCACTCAGGAGCAAGGATTACTGGCGGAGCTACTGCCCAACGGCACTCCCCATCCAGAAGTAACCGATGAGGATATTGCCGATATCGTTGCCTCTTGGACCGGCGTCCCTGTCAGTCGTTTGACTGAGTCAGAATCTGCCATGATTCTGCACCTGGAGGATACGCTCCACGAACGAGTAGTAGGTCAAAACGAAGCGGTTGAGGCTGTTTCTAAAGCCGTTCGACGCTCCCGTGTAGGGATGCGCAACCCGAATCGTCCCATTGCCAGTTTAATTTTCTCAGGCCCTACCGGTGTGGGTAAAACTGAGCTTGCCAAGGCACTGGCAGCTGCCGTCTTTGGGGCTGAAGATGCCATGATTCGTATCGATATGTCGGAATTTATGGAGCCGCAGTCAGTGTCTAAGCTGATTGGTTCTCCTCCGGGATATGTCGGCTATGACGAAGGTGGACAGCTGACTGAGGCCGTGCGTCGTAAGCCTTACACCGTGATTCTGCTAGACGAAATTGAGAAAGCTCACCCGGATGTGTTTAACATTTTGCTGCAGCTGTTGGATGACGGACACCTCAGCGATGCTAAGGGCCGCAAGGTGAGCTTTAAGAACACTCTGATTATCATGACCTCGAACATTGGTTCGAAGGTAATTGAGAAAGGTGGCGGCGGTTTGGGCTTTGAGTTGAGTCTCGATGACGAGATGACCTCTCGCTACAACAACATTCGCAACCTGGTGAACGAAGAGATGAAGCAGTTCTTCCGACCTGAGTTGTTGAACCGTATCGATGAGATTATTGTCTTCCGTCAGCTAATCAAGAAGGAAGTTGCTGAGATTGCTGAGATTCTGCTGACTCAGGTAACCAGTCGTCTGGCCGAGCGCAACATCACGTTTGAGCTTACCGATGCCTTTAAGGAACACCTGGTCAATGAAGGCTATGATCAGACCTATGGGGCGCGCCCGATGCGTCGAGCCATCTCTCGTTTGGTAGAGGATTACCTGGCTGAGGCCTTGCTATCAGGCGCCATCACCGATGGTGATACGGCTATCTTTGACCTGGATGACGATGCTCAAGTTATAGTGCGGTCAGCGAAACAACCTGCACTGGTGGGTGTTAGCAGCTAGATTCATAGGTGGCTTCTACAGCAATGGTTTAGCCAACATCCAAATAATTTGCTTGTGTTAGCAACTAAAGCGACGGCTACCTGAAAAGTCTCAGGTAGCCGTCGCTTTAAGGTAAGGATGATTAGAACTCGTAAATCTTATTCTGATATGGAACCTCTAAACGGAGCCGATCCGTGGGTTGTTCGGACCGATTTTTCAAATGACGACATATGGATGAGAATCTGTAATCTAATTTCGGCTCCTCAGATCGAAGGTGAAATGCAATTCTTCGCGTATGTTGACTACGTGAATGATGATAGCCATCGAGAGCAACAACCGGTCGATTTGGTTAGGTCGCTACCGGATACCTATCCAGATATGGTTTGCTTTGCGGTTGACCGTGACTGTATCGAAAATCCAGAGCATCCCATTTTGGTCATTGGATTCTACCCATCGGATAACGAATCGTTTGAGAGATTGCCACATGAGACACCTGCCGCTGATATTGCTACATTTCGGGCAGTACCCTCACAAATTCAGGGAATTCAAAACAACCTGTCACTGGCAAATATGGATTTTGAAGATTTTGCGGACTCAGTGGATAAAGATGGTGTGTTTCGAGGCTTTTCTAATTAACCTAGGAGTTACGCATTGACAAAAGCGCCATCAATAGGGTCAAGCGAAGGTAGATT
>ERZ1740070.1966-NODE-1966-length-12219-cov-15.886386_pt1 | contig 12219 bp, 10 predicted proteins | sample MGYA00581734_ERZ1740070 | MGnify/ENA primary metagenome ERZ1740070 (study PRJEB43018, sample SAMN04849744) | marine metagenome | isolation source: floating plastic debris | place: Pacific Ocean | collected 2008-09-01 | study: EMG produced TPA metagenomics... | reverse complement strand
TCAAAACAAAGGGGCATAACGGCGGCAAATTCATCCATGTCCGCAAGACTCAGCTGGATACCCGCCACAATAATGTCGATCGGTCCTTGTTTTGATTGCTGCAGCTGCGCCAGCTGATCGTCTAAGCCAGCAAAAAACAGATTAAAGATCTCCTTGGGCAAGGCTTCCTTAGTGGGGAAATATTCGTAGAGCGTACCTTTGCCCATACTCGCTGCCACGGCGATATCCGCCATTTTGGCCCCGTGGTAGCCCTTCTCTAGGAAAACTGCGATCGCAGCTTCCAAAATCTCCTGCCGCTTGGCCGCCTTATCCACAATTTTAGGCATCCATCTCCCCTTGCCTCATCAAGAAATAACCATACCATCTTGACATTGACCGACTGGTCGGTCAAAATAAAACCATCGGCCATTACCACAACAGACAGCCGCCATCATCAAGGAGTACTCTGATGACCCACCTCAAGCGTCCCTATTTTCAGTCTGTGACCTGGAGCTTGCCCACAGCCCGCGCTGTTCTGGCGGCGATGAAAACCGTCGCCACCCTCCAGGACACTCGTCCCTTGGATGACATCTCCCGTGAGATGTTAGAGGCCACCCGCGACTGGGTATTAAAAGAGACTATCCCCATCGCAACCCTGAGCAGCATTTCCCCCTCAGACTTTGCCCAACAGGTTCAAGATCAGCGGCAGCGGCAACAGGCCCTACAGTTTTTGATTTTGATGCCCTATCTCGATACCCAAGTTGATGAGTCTGAGGTGGCACTGGTGAATGCCTATGCCGAATCACTTCAACTGGCCCCCCATACGCTGCGGAGTTTACGGCTGGTGTGCGATCGCAAACTCCGCCAGCTCCTAATTGGCTATACCCGCCGCTCCATCACCACCGTTCTGCCTGGGCAAGGGTTTTGGCAAAAAGCCGCCATTGTCCTTAGTATATTGCACCAGTATTTAGGAGATGCCCAAGTAGCCCAGCAATATCAGGCACTAGAATCATTGCCCGACAATACCTTAGGAAAAGAACTGTATCGGTATTATCGCGATCGCAACTTTCCCTTACCCGGCGAAGAGAAAAGCTTTAGCGAAGCGCTGGTGGGGCACGACCTGATACACCTGCTCAGCGGGATTGGCACCGACATGGAAGGAGAGATTACCGTTGCTGGCTTAGAGGCCGGCATGAGTAATAGCGAATTTGGATTTGAGCTGTTGTTGGAGGTAATTCTAGACTTTCACATGGGGCTAACGTTCACCACCATGGGGGTACTAGAAGCCGGTGTGAATCACCTAAAGCCAAAGGCTCTTATGGAAGCCTATGCCAGGGGGCTGCAAATGCCGTTTGACCTGTTAGATTCAGACTGGGATTTTCAAACAGTTTTAGAACAGCCTATTCCTAAGCTGCGCCAGCAGTATCGGCTACAGCCCAGCCAATACATGGCTAGCTAGGGACAAACCCATGTATTAGCTCAGCGGTCCTTAGCTGAGCCAATACCAGCCTCATACCACTTGAAATACCCGATCTCCCCCAGTCCAGTCGGCATATAGCTTTTGAATTACGGACCGTTTCCGGTGGAAAACAATGGCCCTACCCGAGCGACTCTCTAACCAATCGAAGAGAGCCTGATGATCGCTGGGGTCCCAAGCTACGTTGTTCCACTGCTGCACGTAGATTGGCGGTGCATTAACCACGAGGGTGTCACTCTCCGCCACGGCAAAATCGGTATACTCGCCCAGGCTCAGCTCCCAGTTTTGCATGAGTGCGGCGGCAGCGTCCCAATCTATGTCAGGTAGCTCACCATTAGGATCATGGACACCAATAAAGGCCCCATTTGTCCCATAGTTACAAAACCGTGAAATATGGCTCAGGTAGAACGTGAGCTGGGCAACCTCTACCGTGTCAATCGTTCCTTTAGAAACAAGCTTATTAAATTTAGTTCTGTTTTTCGCCCAGTTATTTAGATCTGTTTTTTGCGTAATCAGCCAGTCATTTTCCAAAAACTTGCCGCTTTTTACCCAGCGATACAGGTTAATAATGTAGGGGTTGTTATCGTTTAGACTACAATTTCCAATCTCACGCTCAAACGGAATTTCAGCCAGCCCACAGAAAGGCTCAATATACGTCATCCCATCGTCAGGCAAAAAGTCTTCAACCGCCGTCAACATAATGTTTAAGGCATCCGCTGATCGAGTTGTTCGTAGTAGGGGTCTCATAGGTTCCTCTGGTTTATGCCCTGTAGTATTAATCAATGGTTAGGACAAATTTCCGGATATGCTCTGAAATCCAGGATTTTTGGCTGATATGGCAATCGACGCGTGTGTTCGTCAATTGGACGTTGCTAATCCTCAATTGTGAGTCGAACTAGCTGTTATGGGCCTTATAGTAACCAATATCCCATGTCAGGCAAGGTCTAATTCGTCGAGAAACGCCAGCGGACGGCTCATGTTGGTGGCAAAGCCTAGAATGTTGCGAGCTGACACAGTCAGCGCTGCGCGAACGCAATGTTGATAAATTACCTTACCGTCATAATTAAGCCAAATTTAGCTCATCTAGAAACGCCAGCGGGCGGCTCATGTTGGTGGCAAAACCCAGAATGTTGCGATCGCAATGTTGATACATGACCTCACCGTTAGCAATCACATAGGTGGCCCCTCGCTGGGTAATGTGGCTCACATCCGGCACATAGGTCTGCCACTTACCCAAAACTTCAGCCATGTTGCGCAACCGCAGGGTGGCCAGCTCAAAGGGTCGTTGAAAGCCTTTCCCTCCAGCCCGTTTGAAAAACTCCCCCTTGATGGGCGGGAGTGGTGTCGCCTGAACCACCTCATCATCCTTAATTAACTGGGGAGCGTTGCGATCTCCCAAATAACCACGAAAGACCTCCGGCAGCGTGCCAGGACTACCGATCCCCGCACACATCAGCAGCAGATTTAGCCACGCATTTTGGCGCTGATTTAAGCCGGGGACCGACAGTGTGAGACCGGGATAGAGGCCCAACGCCTGATGCAGAGAGCCATCCGGATCTAGCAATAATGACTCTTCAGGGAACCCCGTATAGGCACAAAAGGCCTTGCCCGAGTTGCGATCGCCAATGCCCACCGCCCTAACGGTTAATCCCTTGGCTGCCAACTCATCAGCCCCTCGGCGTAGCCACCAGGCATATTCCAAACTGTCAAAGTCACCCAGCTGGGGCCACACCAGCACCAACTGCTGAGTGGCCGTCGTGAGCAATGGAGCATCGGCACCATCACTCACCCGCCGTCGTCGTGTCTGTACTAGGAGGTCATAAACGGCTGCCGCTGTCTGTGTGTCTTCTGTCAACGTGTTTACAGCCATTGTAATGTTTGCTCCAACATAGCGGATTATTAAGCCAAAATTGTGAATGGTAACTTATGGCCAACGTCCTGATGCATTAGGACGTTGGCGCATCACAGTGGTTCAAGTTACTGTAAATTTTACAGCAGTAAAAAAATTGGTGTTACTGTTCCTCGGGGGATTTGATCTAAAAAAGGTTGATTGACTGCCCCTGATCGGGATATCCCCCATGGCAAATGCCCTAATGCAAACGTCCTAATGAATGACGGCATTTGCCCATCAATTAGCCCGCCGCTGCTCTATTCCATGCCAAAAACTGATGGATAAAAACCTGGACAATAATCAGAAACGAATGGCTGAGCTAGAGGCGGCTAATCGAGCACTGCAAACCCAATTAGCTGATGCTCACCAGGCACATCAGCAGACAAAACAAGCACTGCTGCAGCTGCAAAGTCGTTACCCACAACCGTCTAATCAGACGGTACATTTGGTCCTCGACAATATGCCAGAAGCCGCATTCTGGAAAGATCGCAACTCCGTTTACCTGGGCTGTAACCAGCATTTTAGCCAGGCCGCTGGCCTCTCCTCCCCAGAGGAGATTATCGGCAAAACTGACTTTGATTTGCCATGGAAACCTGAAGAGACGGCATGGTTTCGGACATGCGATCGCCGGGTGATGGAGTCAGACACGCCTGAGTTAGGCATTATTGAACCCCTACGACAGGCAAATGGGAGCCAATGCTGGCTGGAGACCAATAAAATCCCCCTACACGATGGCCAGGGCAACGTCGTTGGCATTTTGGGAACGTTTATGGAAATTACGGCCCGCATCCAGGCCGAAAATCAGCTGAAGCAACTCAACGAAGAGCTAGAGCAACGGGTGGATGCGAGGACACAGGAACTGAAAACCAGCGAAGCTCGGCTGCAGCGGCTAGCGGACAATTTACCCGGTCTGATTTTTCAGTTTCGTCTAGAGGCTGATGGCAGTCGTTCATTTCCCTATGTGTCTGAGGGCTGTCGCGATATCTATGAGCTGGAGCCGGATGAATTTCTGCGCTGTTTTGACCTGGTGCACGATTGCGATCGCAAGGCCCTAGAGCAGGCGATTCAGGTTTCTGCTCTGACGCTGTCCGGTGTGCACCACGAACATCGCATTATCACCCCCAGCGGTCAGCTGAAGTGGGTACAAACCATCGCCCGTCCAGAACAAACGGACCATGGCTCGATCCTATGGGACGGTCTGATCATTGAGGTTAGCGATCGCAAACAGGCCGAAAAGGAGCAGCAGCGGTTACTGTCCATCCTCGAAGCCACCCCCGATATTGTTGGCATTTGTAACGCCCAGGGCAATCACCTCTATCTAAACCAGGCCGGACACACCTCATTAGAAATTGCCACCGAGGATCTGGCAAAGGTCAATATTCAGACCTGTCATCCGGTCGAAACACTCAGAAAAATCGAGACCGAAGCCATCCCAACGGCGATCCAAACGGGTATGTGGCAGGGAGAATCTTACCTACGCAGTCAGAGTGGACGAGAATTCCCGGTTTCTCAAGTGATCCTGGCCCATCGAGATGAAGATGGCCGTCTAGAATTTTTATCCTCAGTTATACGAGACATTAGTGATCTAAAGCAGCTTGAGGCCGAGCGCAAACACCAGGAACAAGCCCTGCGATCCATTGTGCAAGGAACAGCAACCCAAACGGGAGAAGACTTTTTTCGAGCCTGTGTCAAACACCTGGCCCTGGCCCTTGATGTCCGCTACGTCCTAATCTCTGAAGTCATCGACAAGGAAGGGCAGCAGATGGGGCAAACCCTGGCCTTTTGGAATGGTTCAGACTTTGGTGATAATTTTCAATACAACCTGGCCGGCACCCCCTGTCACAATATTGTTAAGACCCATGCCCTCTGTCGCTATGGTCATTCGGTCCAGGCGCATTTCCCTGACGATGCTGACCTTGTTGCCTTTAATGCCGAAAGCTATGTCGGCATTGCGATCCTAAACCCTGCTAAGAAATTCTTGGGCTACATTTCGGTGATCAACACTGAGCCCATGGAACATGATCTGGAGCTACAGGTATTTATTTTAGAGATTTTTGCTGCTCGGGCTGGTGCAGAGATTGAACGTATGCAGGTTGAGAAAGCGCTGATTGCCTCAAATAAAAAAATTCAACAACAGGCTCAGCGAGAGCAGCTACTCAACCAAATTGCCAACCAGATTCGGACATCCCTGGATCTAGACAGTATTGTGGACACTACGGTTCAAGAAATTCAACGATTTTTAGGGGTTGATCGGTGTCATTTTGCCTGGTATGTCGAGTCTGATCACGACAATAACGCCCATTGGCAGGTCACCTCAGAAGTTCAAGCAGAGGGGCTCCCCAGTTTTGTCGGCAGTCATACAGCTGAGAGCTTTGGCGGTCTAACCGACATGCTTTTACGCCAGAAAATTTTACAGCTGGATGATACGTCTACCGTCAAGGATGCTGAGGTCAGAACGGTGCTCAACACCCTGGGCAACAAGTCTATGTTGGTGCTACCGGTTCATGCCGATTCTGACAAAATGGGCATTATCGCCTGTATCCATCATCAAACGGTTCGTCCCTGGCAACATAACGAGGTTAAACTCCTCAGGGCCGTGGTTGCCCAGTTAGAAATTGCCCTCAATCAAGCTGATTTATTAGCTCAAAGTTTAGCCCGATCTAAGGAGCTAGAAACCTTACTGACCCAGCTCCAAAAAACCCAATCCCAGCTGGTGCAAAGTGAAAAAATGTCTAGCCTCGGGCAAATGGTGGCGGGTGTGGCCCATGAGATTAATAACCCCGTTAGCTTTATCTATGGCAACCTTACCCATGCCAAGGACTATACCCAAGACTTGGTGGGTCTGATTGAACGCTATCAGCACCACTATCCCCAGGTCCATCCTGACATTCAGACAGTCATCGACACTATTGAACTGGAGTTTCTAAAACAGGATTTACCTAAGCTGTTTCAATCCATGGAGGTGGGGACCGAGCGGATTCGAGAGATTATTAAGTCCCTACGCCTGTTCTCGCGACTCGATGAAGCAGACATTAAACAGATTAATTTGCATGACGGCATCGATAGTACCCTGACTATTTTACAAACGCGGCTGCGGGCCCAGCATTGGCGGCCTGAGATTAACGTGGTCAAGACCTATGATGACTTGCCCCAGGTTGAGTGCTACGCAGGCCAGCTCAACCAGGTATTTATGAATCTGTTGAGCAATGCCGTAGATGCCCTAGAAGAACGGGATCAGCAGCGCAGTTGGCAGGAGATGGAACAGGAGCCAAGTGTGATCCAAATCCAGACCCAATTGCTAGGGAAGTTACCCCATCCGGCGGTTGCGATCGCAATTACCGACAATGGTCCCGGCATCAGTCAACAGGCCATGGAAGACCTGTTCAATCCCTTTTTCACCACCAAACCCGTGGGCAAAGGCACCGGTCTTGGGCTTTCCATCAGCTATCAAATTATTACCGAAACCCACGGTGGCACCATCACCCATAACTCAGCGCCAGATCAGGGAACCACCTTCATCATCACCCTTCCCATCAAGCAATAAGGCCAACAACTAGCGTCGTCCCAGCCAGGCTACAGCCAGACTACAGCCAGGGCTTAGTCACCGCATCAATCTTCCCCTGCTCGTCATCGGTCAGCATCCACCCCAGGGCTCCGGCATTTTGTTCGGCCTGCTTAGCATTCTTCGCCCCTGGAATCGGCACCACACATCCCTGACCTATGAGCCAGTTAAGCGCCACCTGGGCCGGTGTCTTGTCATAACGCTGCCCCACCTCTTCTAGGATGGCGATCACGGGCTCGATCTTACGCAGATTATCCTTGCTAAACCGTGGATCAATCCGCCGTGCCCCCGTCGGCGACTGATAGGTTTCCACCGTATATTTCCCCGTGACCAATCCTTGCGCTAGGGGGCTATAGGCCAGGATTGTGACCCCTAAATCTTTGGCCGCACCCAGCACACCATTGGACTCAATTTTGCGATGTAAAAGAGAATACTGCACCTGGTTAACCGCCAGGGGAATCCCTCGCTCCGCCAGATAGGCATGGGCCTTATGCATTTGGCTAGCCGAATAGTTGCTGACACCAATAGATTGAATCCGGCCCTGGTTTACTTCGTCCGCCAGGGCATTCATCAGCGTCTTTTGCCCCATTAAAAAGTCAAAGGGCCAATGGACCTGATAGAGCGCCACCGTTGGCAGCTGCAGTCGCTTTAAACTCGCCGTTAGGGTATCGGCCACGGCCTGGGCATTAAACCGCCAGGGTAGGGGGAAATATTTGGTCGCCACCGCCACAGGCGCATCCGTCCCCTGGATAAACTGCCCCAGCAGCTCCTCAGATTTGCCCAGACCATAGACTTCAGCCGTATCAAAAAATGTGATTCCCGCCGCTAGGGATGCCTTAAACGCCTGTTGCACATCGTCGACACCATAGTCTTTGCCATACTGCCAAAACAAAGAGTCCCCCCAGGACCAGGTCCCCACTCCCAGGGCGGGAATTTCAGGACCGTTGGGACTCAAGGTCACCGTTTGCGATCGCGACGATTCTGCCATAGTCTCCATTAGCTCTAATCTGCATGCTCACCCACAAAAATAAAGGATGCGCCAGAAACGCATCCCCTATTCACTAAATTCTAAAACTAAACGCTAAACACAGGAACGAGATAACGCCTCTGCCCTAGCTGGCCAAATACTCACGCATGTCTGACTGACGCTTACGCAGACGGGTAAGGGCCTCGCGCTCAATCTGACGCACACGTTCACGGCTAATACTTAGCAGCTCACCAATTTTAGCCAAGGTCATATGCTTGCCGTCATCTAGACCAAAGCGAAGATGGAGAACCCGCTGCTGCTGCGGCGTTAACTCAGCCATCAGCCGGTCTAAATCCTTACGCAGCAGTGACTGGGTGGCATAGGCCTCCGGAGACTCACCGGGATCTTCCAACAGGTCACCCAGGTTTGTATCCTGGTTGTCGCCAATGCGCAGATCCAATGACAGCGGTGTGCGAGATTTTTCTAAATAATCCCTAACCTGCTTAGGCGTCAGCTTCACCTCATCCGCCAGTTCAGCGATGGTGGCGGCCCGACCCAGCTTTTGAGAAAGCTGACGCTGGGCTTTTTTAATTTTGTTAAGTTTCTCAGTAATGTGGATGGGCAGACGGATGGTGCGGCTTTTCTCAGCAATTGCCCGGGTAATCGCCTGACGGATCCACCAGTAGGCATAGGTAGAAAAACGATAGCCCTTCAGCGGGTCAAACTTTTCTACACCGCGCTGCATACCGATGGTGCCTTCCTGAATCAGGTCCAGCAAATCGACGTTGCGCTTAATGTACTTTTTAGCAACCGAAACAACCAAACGAAGATTGGCTTCAACCATGCGCCGCTTTGCCAGCTCGCCAGCGTCAATGGTCTGCTTTAGTTCATCGACTGAGAGCTCGGCTGCCTCAGCCCATTCGAGATCGCTAGGTTCGCGGTCCAGGCTCTCCTGCAGCTCAGTGCGACGGGCCTGCAGGGCAACAAACCGTTGAACCTGCTTTCCATAAACGACTTCCTGTTCGTGGGTTAAAAGAGGTACTCGCCCAATTTCCTTTAAATAGGTGCGAACCAAATCGCTGGACGTCTGAGGAGCTTTCATAGTGTGACAGAGCGCAAAACTACAGAGGAATCGTAAAACTGCCCCTCAAGCTAGAAGGGTGGAAGACACAATGTGTGAACGTAGAGCGAATAAGTGTGCTGAAAAGAGCAAATCCATAAACCCTTGGTGAATCTGTCGAACTAAGCTACCAGGATGTTTCTTCACATAGGTAAAAGGAAACAAATATGGGTCGATACAGATGGTTAAGACGACGGGCCATCAACCTTGAAACAGGGATGAACCTCCATGAACTGCTCAATAAAGTAGTGATGCTGCGTTTGTATGAACCCAGATTATCATAATTTTAAGTAATGTAACTTTTATTAGAAATACTTTTTAATCTTCTCCGCTTAATTTTCTAGCGGCTGTCCAGTATCTCTTAAACCGTTAGAAGTTAGACTAATTGATTTGTATAGGCTTAGCTGCATCAAACGTGACAAAATCTGACCTAGGTGCTCGATTGTTTTTGAGAGTCCTGTCTGAGGGATGGTGAGTTCCATTAAGTTTTTAGACGTTTATGGTTGCTAAATTGAGCCAGACTATGCGTCATTGGCTCTCCAATGAGGTCTCCACCATGCAGTGCGCCCTAGCCTAGCAGCAGGCTATCGTTGTTGAGGGCATCGCCAGCAAAGCGGTTGAGTAAATCATTTATGGTGAGATTGCCCTTTTCTGAGCCAAACGTATCAAAAACGATACGGCCTTCGTGGAGCATGAGTAGGCGATTGCCCACCGCCAGGGCCTGACGCATACTGTGGGTGACCATCAGCGTGGTTAAGCCATGCTCTGTCACTAGCTGCTCGGTAAGCTGCATGATGTAGTGGGCGGTTTTGGGGTCCAGGGCCGCCGTATGCTCATCCAACAGTAGGATTTTGGCCGGGGCTAGGGTGGCCATCACCAAACTGAGGGCCTGCCGCTGTCCACCGGAGAGGAGACCGATGAGATCGCAAAGTCGATCCTCTAACCCCAGCTCTAAGCTTGCCAGCCTGGCTCGAAACTGATCTCGAAACCGATTATTTAGCGCCGGTCGTAGCCCCCGCGACTGCCCCCGCCGAAAGGCCAGCACCAAATTTTCTTCGATGGTTAGCTCAGCACAGGAGCCCGCCAGCGGATTCTGAAAAACCCGCGACACCAACGTCGCCCGCTGTGCCGTTGGCCAAGTCGTGACATCCTGAGTCCCGACAGTGACCCGACCGCGGTCGCTCAAAATGTCACCGCTAATAATATTGAGTAGCGTAGATTTACCCGCCCCATTGCTACCAATAACCGTAATAAATTCCCCAGCAGCAATATCCAAATCAATCCCCAGCAAAGCCGGTTTAGCCAGGGGCGTCCCCGGATTAAACGTCACATGAATATCGGTCAAAGAAATCATTGATGGCGGGTGGGTATGACCCACCGAACAAGAGAAAATCGGGCGTTGCTGATCCCCGGCATGAATTTATCTGGCAAACATGGGCACATCGCGTATCTCACAGAGCGGTTCATCCCACAAATCAGCAACGGCAAAAACCGCAAACCCCAATGGGGAGATGGGCACAGCCCATTATCGTTTGAATTTTGCCAAAAGATTTGCCTGGGGTAGCACCAGCGCCAACACCACAATTAACGCCGTTACCAAGTTCAGATCCTGGGCCCGTAACCCCAGGAAATCGGCATTTAGCGCCAGGGCAATCACCAAACGGTAGATCAGACAGCCTAAGATTACCGCCAGGGTGGCCCAACGCACGGTGCGGCTAGGAAAAATCGCCTCTCCTAAAATCACCGTGGCCAGCCCCACCACCACCGTACCCACCCCCAGGGCCACATCCGCAAACCCGTTAACCTGGGCAAACAGCGCCCCCGATAGGGCCGCCAGGGCATTACTCATGGCCATACCCAGCAATATCAGCCGGTCGGTATAAATCCCTTGGGCCTTCGCCATCGTAGGGTTTAGCCCCGTTGCCCGCATGGCCAACCCCAGGTCTGACGTCAGAAAAAAGTCGATGGCAAGTTTTGCCAGCCCCAGCCCCACTAATAAAATCACCCAGATCGGCAGCACGGTATCTAAGCCATCAAACAAAGTGGGCTGATTGAGCAGCGGGACATTGGGTCGCCCCATAATGCGTAGGTTAATGGAGTAAAGGGCAATCATGGTGAGAATGCTGGCCAGCAGATTGAGGATATTAAACCGCACACTGAGGCTGGCAGTACACAGACCCGCTAACGCACCGGCCACCATGGCCACAGCAGTGGCCAGCCAGGGGTTAACGCCCTGGGTGATCAGGGTGGCAACAACGGCTGCTCCCAAGGGGAAACTGCCATCTACGGTCAGATCTGGAAACTTGAGCACCCGAAAGGAGAGGTACACACCCAGGCTAAGAAAACCATAGAGTAGACCGGTTTCAATGGCTCCAAGAAAGGCAACGAAAGACATGCAGAGAAGTCAGTGGAACGTAGATGGGCTAGCCTCTTAATATATATACCGTTATGTATCCGATGAGTTTTTGGATAATAGTGTGAACCTATGGCCTACAGCGACTTTACTCTACGTAAGGTAAAGGACAGTTTCTCCCTCAAGCTGATTGAGACCGGTTCTTTTTTGACTGGCTTTGCGCCCGTTCAGCCCAGTGACTATCTCAGCCAGACATTAGAACGAAACTTATCGATGGCGATTGCCGTGGGTACAGAAAAAGCTAGGTCTGAACTTTTGATTAGTCCGATGTTGGTGGAAGTGCGTGAACGTTTACAGCGTCAGATCAGCGTATTTTCAGGGACAGATTTCACGGTGGATGCCTCGGTTGGTCTCAATGGCATCTGTGATTTTTTGATCAGTCAATCTCAAGAACAGCTACTGATAGAAGCCCCAGCCGTCATGATTGTTGAGGCTAAAAAGGAAGATCTCAATCCGGGTCTGGGGCAATGTATTGCTGAGCTGGTGGCAGCACAGCGATTTAATCAGGCACATGCTCGTCCCATAACGACGGTCTATGGTGCCGTTACGACGGGAAGCCTGTGGCGCTTTCTGCGTTTATCTGACCAGACCGTTGAAATTGATTTAGCTGATTATGCAGTTCCTCCGGTGGAAACCGTTTTGGGCATTTTGCTAGGTATCGTCTCCCCCATGTAGAGACGTTCCATGGAACGTCTCTACACGCGAAATTTCCCTATTCAAATACCTGGTCGGCGCTGTCTTTAATCGCGTCGGGTATGGTGACGCCCATGGCTTCGGCGGCGGCTAAATTTACGGCCAAATCTACGGTGT
>ERZ1740070.1965-NODE-1965-length-12220-cov-5.062968_pt1 | contig 12220 bp, 14 predicted proteins | sample MGYA00581734_ERZ1740070 | MGnify/ENA primary metagenome ERZ1740070 (study PRJEB43018, sample SAMN04849744) | marine metagenome | isolation source: floating plastic debris | place: Pacific Ocean | collected 2008-09-01 | study: EMG produced TPA metagenomics... | reverse complement strand
TCGGGAATCTCTTTGGTAACCTTGCCGATTTCTTCGGCTTCGATTTGCTGGATCAGGTTCACTGGTCCGTTTCCTTGTTTTTTCGCCGCGCGCCAGAGGCAGACTGGACCCGAGCGCTCTCATAGCGCTCCCACAAGTCCGGCCTGCGTAACCGAGTGTGATCTTCCGACATGGCTTTACGCCACGCCGCGATCTTTGCGTGATCCCCCGATCGCAGCACTTCAGGGATCGCGCGCCCTTCCCACAATTGAGGCCGGGTGTATTGCGGGTATTCGAGGAGGCCGTCTTCAAACGACTCTTCGGTCCCGCTAGAAGCCGCGCCCATTACGCCGGGAAGCAGCCGAATGCAAGCGTCGAGTATGGCCAAAGCCGCAGGCTCGCCGCCGCTGAGGACGATATCGGCGAGGCTTACCTGTTCCACCTGAGGGCGCGCTTCGAAGAACCGTTCGTCAAATCCTTCAAATCGCCCGCAAATCAGCGTGACGCCGGGGCCAGATGCGATGGCTCGGATACGCTCCTGCGTGATCGGCTTTCCGCGCGGGGTCATGGCCAGCACGGGCCGCGTGTCGGCGACACTATCCAAAGCGGCGCCCAGCACATCGGCCTTAAGCACCATACCCGCCCCGCCTCCTGCGGGCGTGTCGTCCACGGTGCGGTGCTTGTCGGTGGCAAAATCGCGGATCTGAACGGTCTCGCACGACCAATCCCCCCGCTCGAGCGCGCGGCCTGCGAGAGAGACGCCAAGTGGTCCGGGGAACATCTTTGGGTAGAGAGTCAGGATAGTCGCGGCGAAGGTCATTCGAATTCCGATAGTTCGTCATCTCGGTGAAAGTGATCAGAATATCGGTCCATTACCGTGAGATGCGCAGTCGCGATAAATACGATTGAGCCAATCCAGATGCGAACTGTTTCCACAGACCCAAGCAACAAAACCAAACCGTCGGCTGGGCTGTCACCCAAATCACGCCAGTCAAACTCCAGACGAGCACCGAGAGTCCCAAACGTAATCAGGGGAGAGGCAAGCACCGCGCTGCAAACGGTGAGCGCCAAAGCACGTTCTTTTGACTGTGTGACCCGATACCAAACCAGAAGCGCCGTGATCGAAATAAGCGCAGAAACGGCGATGACGAAGGCCCAGCCAGTCATTTTAACCCCAATTCACCCCGTCCTTAGCCCGCGTGTCGACGGTAAGCTCAAACACATCGGGCCGCGAATAGTGGCCGTCTGTGTCGAGGCTGGTCAGGTTCTGGCCACGCTCGTCTAGGTCCAGTTCGGCAAAGAGAATCTCCTCGCCCTCGCCCGCCTGCGCCACCACGCGCGCGTCGGGAGCGGCAATCATCGAGCCGCCTTTGTTCAGAACATCGCCCTCGATGATGTTGAACAGCGCCTCGGCCTCGGCGTTACCGCCCACGCGCTCCAGCCCGTCAAACAGGTCCGCCTTCGTTTGCACCAGCCCTGCAGCCAGCACAAAGCACCGGCCCTCCATCGCGTAATGGCGGCTGGCGAGCGCGTACTCCTCGCGCACGGTGGGCCAGGAGGCGATGTGCACCGCCTCTCCCAGATTGTGCATCGCCGCGCGCGCGAGCGGCATCCAGTGCTCCCAGCAGATGAGATTGCCCGCCCGGCCCCATTCCGCCTCTTGGACGTTCAAAGTCGACCCATCGCCGCGCATCCAGATCAGACGCTCGCCGTGCGTGGGCACCAGCTTGCGGTGGTCGAGCGGGTCTTGGCCCGGGCGAAACAGCAACTGGTTGTTGTAGAGGCTGGAGCGCAAACGCTCATGCGCGCCAATGGAGATCAGTGCACCGCTTTGATCGCACAGCTCTTGCAATGGCAAAAGCCGCTCATCATGAGTCACAATCGCCTGATCCAGGATGATCTGGTGGCACGCGCGGGTGCCCGGATGGTCCCACAGCGCCGCGCCCGGCGCCTCATCCAGCCATAGCGGATAGCCGCCCAGAAAGGTCTCTCCAAAAGCCACAAGCTGCGCGCCGCCCTCAATCGCCTCGCGCGCCAAACGCGTCGCTTTCTCGATCCCATCGGTAATGGCGAGCGGGATCGGCGCGGCTTGGCAGATAGCGACGTTGAGCGTGGTCATGGGTGCGCCCTAGACGCGGCGGTCAGCCCCCGCAACCGCCACAGCCGCCACCGCAGCCGCCACCGCCGCCGTCGCTATCTCCGCTGCCGCTGTCGCCGCCGGACGCGGCCTGGCGCATTGCATGGACATGGGCGTAGGGCGTGCCTGCCAGAACTCCGGTGCCGAAGAGGCCGACAGCCAGCGGCACTTCGCTGCCTTCCGGGGCGCGCTTTATTCGCGAGGAACGGTCGCGCCAATTCTTAAGCACAAGGTTTCCCGCCATTGTGCGAGGATGGATCGTACCCGCGCGAAACAGCGCGATCACCACCGTCGCGATCAAAAGAGCGACAAGATAGCCCGTGGGCTCGCCCAGATCCTTGCCCGCCTGCTGACGGTAAAAGCCCACCAGAACGAGCGCCACGTAAGGCGCGACGCACATGAGGCGCAGCTTCATCACCTCGCCGCTTTGCATAAGCAGGCCGCGTTTGATCAGGTGCGCTTCTATCTCTTGCGCGTGATCCTTAAGGGTACGCATCGTCTCGCTGAGGGAGAAGTCACCAACCTTGCGCAAAACCGCCGTTCCCGCCGATGTCGTTGCGATAGAGGTGCGCGCCACCGAAACCCGGGTTTTCTTGGCCTTCTCAATCGCGCCTTGGACATAGAGATCGGCCAGCACCGTCAGCGCGTGACGCTGCGCGCCGCCTGAAAGCAGAGCCAGCTCTTCGGGATCGTCCAAACTTCCTTTGCGCCCCTCAGGCCGCAGATTGGCCGGGATCCATAAGCTCAAGCCCACGCAGGTGAGCAGCATCACCGCATAAAAGGCGAGGAAATCCGCTCCGGTGTAAGTCTCAAACAGGTTCACGCCACGATCCCTCTTAGCATCCAGCCTAAAATACCCGCGAACACGCCAACGGCCAACAGGGCCGCGACAAGTTCGGGTCGGCTCAGGATCATTACATCCTTTGGGTTAACGCGAATTCCAACCGGGTCGATTTCAAAGCGGCGCTTGGCGTCGGGCCAGATATCGGCCGGGGGCGCTTCACCAAATGCGTCCTCATACGCTTTCAGAGTGGCGGCGTATTGGTCGTAGTAGCGCGTGCGCTCAACCTCGCCGCCAGCGGTCGGCCCATGGTGAAGCGGCGCGTCCAGCGCCTTGGGGCAAAACTCCTCCCAATAATCGCGGCTGTAGGTGAGGTGCAGGTGCCAGGCCTGATCGACCGAGTCGCTCGGCGTGACCTGCTCGCCCGGCGCGGCGGTGCGCGCGAGGTAGCAGAAGCGCTTGTATTCAAGGATGACGCGCGCGGCGTATTCGGGCGACCAACGGTTTTCGCGCGCAAGGCGATCGGTAAAAGTGAGCGAGGCTTCCGGCGGGCCGATGGTGTGCGCTTTAAGGCGTTGCCACAGACCCTCGTCGAAGGCGCTCATTCAAAGATCTCTTGCGCCTTTACACCGGCGCGCTCGACCCGCCGTTCCAGCGCGCGCAGGGTAAGGAAGGCGCAGGGCCATCCGACCAGAAGGCCGGGCGCGAATAGAAGGGTTACCGCCCCAATTACCGATGCGGGGACATCTTGGACGGGATCAAGCGTCGTTGTGACGACGATCACGAGCGAAAAGAAACCCGGCAATGGCAAGCAGGAGAGAAAAGCCTGAACCGCGCGCGAGACCTTTGGAAGCCATAAGAAAACCAGAGCAGAGCCCCCGACGGCTCCAATCGCGTAAAACAGCAAGCCGGATACCAGGAAAAGGGCGATAAGAACCCACTCTTGCACGCGTTTACTCCAAGCGCCGAGACGTCTTACTCAGTCTTCTGCGAAATCCTGCGCGATCACAAGCCTTTCGCTGTCCCATTCGATCACGGCTTGCTTCGTCATGGGGACCATAAAGCTGGCCATGCCTTACGCCGGTTTGGGGTCTTTCTCGATCTCTAGGATATCTGTCGCGCCGTATTTCTGGACCGCCGTGATCGCGCCGACGGGCTCGCCCGCGTCGGTGATCACAACAAGCCCAATCAGATCGGCATGGTAGTATTCGCCCTTGTCCAGCGCAGGCAAAGCCTCGCGCGGGACAGTGAGCACGGTGCCGCGCAAACGCTCGGCCTCGGTGCGGTTGGTCGCTTCGGCCAGCCGAGCAATCGCGCCGCCTTTGGTGTCCGAGCGAACCTTCTTGAGAGTGAGGACGCGGTCAGCGATCTTGGCACCCTTGGCCTTGGCGCTGAGGGTCTTGTGCTTGGAGAGGGCTTCGACGCCCTGCCCGAACAGTTTGAGGCGCACTTCGCCGCTTGTGCCATGCGCGCCGGTGATGGCGGCGAGTTCGATATCGTCGTCCATCACCGATGCGCTTGGGATCGCAGCAAAAGCCTCGGCACGAAAGGCTTAGCCTTCGGCCTTTTCTTCGCCAGCATCGTCGGCGGGCGCTTCCTCGGCGGCGGCTTCTTCAGCCGGAGCTTCGTCCGCAGCCGCTTCGGCAGCGGCTTCTTCCGCGGGAGTCTCTTCAGCAGGAGCCTCTTCAGCGGGCGCGTCAGCGGCGGCCTTGGCTTCTTCTTCCGCGGCCTTCGCGGCTTCTTCCGCTTCCTTCAGCTTCTTAGCCTTCTCTTCGGCGCGTTCCTTAGCTTTCTCGCCCGGCTCGGCCTTTTGCGGGTTGTTGCGCGCGGCGCGCTCAAGAATGCCGGCGGCGTCGAGGAAGCGGTGCACACGGTCCGACGGCTTGGCGCCAACGCCGAGCCAGTGGCGCACGCGGTCTTCGTTCAGCTTCACGCGCTCAGGATTGTCCTTGGCGAGCAGCGGGTTGTAGATGCCGATCTGCTCCAGATACTTACCGTCGCGCGGACTGCGCGAGTCCGAGACCACGATGCGGTAGTACGGACGCTTCTTGGCGCCACCGCGCGAAAGTCGAATTGCAACTGCCATTGTAGATTACCTTCTTTTTGAAACTGTGTTCGGTTGTTGTGTATCGTCGAAATCTGTGAGGTTATTTCTTTGGTCCACCAAGGCCAGGAAGGCCGGGCGGAAGGCCGCCGCCTCCCATGCCGCCACCGGGTCCACCGAGACCGGGCAAACCGCCTCCGGGGCCACCGGGGCCGCCCATTCCGGGAAGGCCTCCGCCGCCACCAAGCATGGAGGCTAGGCCCTTCAGCCCACCCATCTTCTTGATCTGCTTCATCGCGCGGCTCATTTCCTGATGCATCTTGAGCAACTTGTTGACCGTCTGCACGTCAGTTCCGCTGCCCGCCGCGACGCGTTTCTTGCGTTTGGCGTTCATCAACTGGGGCTGCGCGCGTTCCTTGGCTGTCATTGACCCGATGATGGCGTCCATATGGATTAGGACCTTGTCGTCCATGTTGGAGGCCGCCATCGCCGCCTTGGCCTTCTTCATGCCCGGCATCATGCCCGCCAGCATGCCTAGACCGCCCATATTCTGCATCTGCTTCAACTGCATGCGCAGGTCGTTTAGGTCGAATTTGCCCTTTTCAAAGTTTTCAGCAAGCTGGGCCGCCTCTTCTTCCTTGATCGTGGCCGCCGCCTTTTCGACGAGGCTGACCACGTCGCCCATGCCAAGGATGCGGTCAGCGACCGAATTGGGGCGGAAGGTTTCGATCTGGTCGAGCTTTTCGCCCGTCCCGGCAAACTTGATCGGCTTGCCCGTGACCGCGCGCATTGAGAGCGCTGCACCGCCACGAGCGTCGCCGTCCATGCGGGTGAGCACCACGCCGGTGAGCGGCACTTCGCCCGAGAAGCTTTGCGCAACGTTGACCGCGTCCTGACCGGTCAGCGAGTCGACTACAAGCAGCACTTCGGTCGGCGCGGAAACGCTCGAGACCGCCTTCATCTCGGCCATCAGCGCTTCGTCAACGTGCAGTCGTCCCGCAGTGTCGAGCAGAAGGACGTCGAAGTTCTGCAGGCGCGAGGCTTCCATCGCGCGGCGCGCAATATCAACCGGCTGCTGGCCCGCAACAATCGGCAGGGTTGCAACCTCAACCTGCTCGCCCAGCACCGCCAACTGCTCTTGCGCGGCGGGGCGGTTGACGTCGAGCGAAGCCATCATCGCCTTCTTGCCGTGCTTTTCGCGCAGCATCTTGCCGAGCTTGGCCGTCGTAGTGGTTTTACCCGAGCCCTGAAGGCCGACCATCATCACCACAACCGGGGGTTTAGCCTCGAGGTTCAGCCCTTCGCTTGCCAGAGCGGCCTGCGGATCGTCCGGATCGCCGCCCAGCATGGTGACCAGTTCGTCGTGGACGATCTTGATAACTTGTTGGCCCGGCTTGACCGATTTGAGAACTTCCTGGCCGATCGCCTTTTCGGTGACGGCGTCGATAAAGCGGCGTGCGACCGGCAGAGCGACGTCCGCTTCGAGCAACGCCACGCGAACTTCGCGCATCGCGTCGCGCACGTCCTGCTCTTTAAGAGCGCCGCGGCCTTTGAGCTTGTCAAAGACGCCGCCTAAACGGTCGGACAGATTGTCAAACATCGTCTTCAACTCCTCGCTCAGGCTTTTGCCTTCGCTGTCATTTGTTTGGTCGCATGCCGAAACGAAAAAATGGAAGCCACTTTTCCTGTCATACTCCCCATCTTAGACATCAGTCCAAGATAAACGCGAAAAACGCCGGCGGACGAAACCTCGTCGGCCAGCGTGTGGTGTTTGTAGAAACAAACGCCTGAATATCGTTGATGGTGGAGCCTAGCGGGATCGAACCGCTGACCTCAACACTGCCAGTGTTGCGCTCTCCCAGCTGAGCTAAGGCCCCCCGATAAAATCGGTGTCCATCAATGTACGACCCAAAGAAAATAGGGCCTGTCCCCTGCTATCGCAAGGGAGCGGGCCGCTTAAGCCCCTCCCCAGCGAAACGCAAGATCAAAAATCAACTGTCATCGTCGCCCTCGTCATCGCCTTTGCCCTTGGACACGCCAAGGTCATCGTCGCCGCCCAGGTCGACATCGTTATCGGGCGAATCATCATCATCGTCGATGTTCTCGATGTCTTTCAGATCATCATCGTCATCGCCGCTCAGATCGCTGTCGGCTTTGCCGTCTTTCTTGGCAGTTGGATCGTCAATCGGAATTGGCTGCTTGGACTTGAGCACCGGCTCGGGATACCATTGGTGACCGTTCGGGCTGGTCACCGGATTATCGTTGCCCAGGTCGTAAAAGCGCTCACCGGTTTGAGGGCAGGTGCGCTTGGTTCCCCACTCGGGTTTAGGCATTGTCGTGTTCCTTCATAAGCCTGCGCCGCGCGGCAGGCGAAACGTGAGAAGCGAGTTTGTGGTGCTGGTTCGCGCGGGAATCAAGGGCGCGCGATCCGATGAAGCGGGCGCGCCTTGCCAGAAGGGGGGAGCGCTGTCAAAGACCGCCACCTTATGCCAAGCTATACCTTTGCCCCTTCCAGCCCTTTGCGCGCAAGCCTGCGCGTGCCCGGCGATAAATCCATCAGCCACCGCGCGCTGATGTTCGCCGGGCTGGCCGTGGGTAAAAGTCGTATCACCGGATTGCTGGAAGGCGAGGATGTTCTCGCCACCGCCGCGGCGATGCGCCAGCTGGGAGCGCAAGTGGAGCGCGTTAGTGAGGGCGAATGGGTCGTGCACGGCGCGGGCCTTGGCAGCCTGCTGGAGCCCAACCAAGCGCTCGACATGGGCAATTCGGGGACCTCGACGCGCCTTTTGATGGGGCTGCTTGCCAGCCACGGCCTGCGCGCGACCTTTGTTGGCGATGCCAGCTTGTCTGGGCGTCCGATGAACCGCGTGATTGGCCCGTTGAGCCAGATGGGCGCGGCGTTTGACGCGGCGAGCGGCGGCACCCTGCCCTGCACCTTGCAAGGCGCCCTGCCCGCCATTCCCATCACATACCGCTTACCGGTCGCGAGCGCGCAGGTGAAAAGCGCGGTGCTGCTCGCTGGCCTCAACACGCCGGGCACAACCACCGTCGTCGAGCCGGTCCCGACGCGCGACCACACCGAGCGGATGCTCAAGGGCTTTGGCGTCGAGCTTGATATCTCCGAAGACGACGACGGCGCGCGCGTCATCCGCGTGCACGGCGAGACGACGCTGACCCCGTGCGACGTGATTGTGCCAGGAGACCCTTCCTCCGCCGCGTTCTTTATTGTGGCCGCGCTGATCGTGCCGGGCAGCGATCTGGTGATTGAGAATGTCGGCCTCAACCCGACGCGCAATGGCATCGTCACTGTGATGCGCCAAATGGGAGGCTCCATCGACGAACTTAGCCCACGCGAAGTGGGCGGCGAACCGGTGGCCGATCTGCGCGTCCGTCACTCCGCGCTAAAAGGCATTGATGTCGACCCCGCGCTGGCTCCCAGCATGATTGACGAGTTTCCCGTCCTGTTCGTTGCCGCCGCGCTTGCCGATGGCGTCACCCGTACAACCGACCTTGATGAGTTGCGCGTCAAGGAAAGCGACCGCTTGGCCGCCATGGCCGCCGCGCTGACCTCTTGTGGCGCGCGCGTGATCGAGCATGAAGACGGTCTTGAGATCACCGGCACGGCTGGCGAACCGTTGCGCGGAACGTCCAACGCCTGCGTTGAAACGCATCTAGACCACCGTATCGCCATGGCCATGGCGGTGGCGGGCCTCGTCAGCGCCGACGGCGTTGAAGTGGACGACACCGCCCCCATCGCCACGAGCTTTCCCACTTTTATGGAGCTGCTCTCAGGAGCCAGCGCATGACCGCCCCTCTCGACTGGGCCAGCTATGTCGGCTTTCTTGGCACGGCCTGCATCATCGGCGCCTACGCCTATCTGACGTTCACCAAGGCCCCCAATCTGTTTCTGCTCCACGGCACCAATCTGGCCGGGGCCGGATTTTTGACGGTCTCGCTGCTCGTCCACACCAATTGGGCGAGCCTGGTGCTGGAAGGGTTCTGGGCCAGCATCGCGATCATCGGCCTGATGAAAGCGGCGCTGGCGTGGCGCCGATCGCGCAGCAAACCTGGCGAAAGCGGCGCGTGATCAATCGCCCGATCCTCCGCCGGGCGCTGGCCGCCCTTATCTTGCTGGGGTTTGCGAGCGGATCGGTGCTGTTCTGGAACCGGGGCGCGTTTGACATAGTGCAATTCGCGATCAATCTGACTGTGGCAACGCTGGGCTTGGTGTGGCTCCACATCCGCTGGCGCGCGCAAGAGCGCCGCGCGCTGACGCCCAGCAAAGCGAAGGATATTTTCTCATGATTATCGCCGTTGATGGCCCCACTGCGTCCGGCAAAGGCACGATCGCGCGCAGGCTGGCCGACCATTTCGGCGTCCCGCATCTCGACACCGGGTTGCTCTATCGCGCGGTGGGGCGCCAAGTGGGTCTGGATGAAGGCGATCCCGACAACGAAGCGCACGCGCTGGCGGCCTGCGCCTTTCCTGATGCGCTGCTCGAGGATGAAGCTCTGCGTTCCGAAGCCGTAGGCTCGCTGGCAAGCCGCGTTTCGGTTCACCCAGCGGTGCGCGAAGCGTTGTTCAAACGGCAGCGCGCTTTTGCCGAACAAGCCGGCGGCGCGGTGCTGGACGGGCGCGACATCGGCACCGTGATTGCGCCGGATGCCGACGTCAAACTGTTCATCACCGCCAGCGTGCAGGAGCGTGCGAAGCGGCGCTGGCTGGAGATGACAGGGCGTGAAATGGAGATCTCGCTCGACGAGATTGAGCGCGACATCGTGATGCGCGACGAACGCGACATCACGCGCAAAGACGCGCCCCTCAAAGCCGCGTCGGACGCGCTGGTCATCGACACGACCAGCTTCGACCGCGAACAGGCGTTTGAAACCGTGCTGGAAGCGGTCAAGGAAGCGCTTTCGCGCGCCTGATCTATTACTCCAGATGGAGTTTATGCAACGATAGCGCGATTGCTGCGCCCATCCGCAATGTTTCTCGCCAGCGCAATCGCCCAAGCGCTTAGCTTTCGCCCTTTAATCGCCTGGCGACGTTTCCCAACCAAGCGAGCGAGCAGCGCTTGCCCGTTCGCCAGCTGCGACGTAGCTTTGAACCCATGGATCGGCGTGGCTTTATGACCGTCGCGGCAGCGACCGCCGCCCTTGGAGCCAGCAGAGCTGCGGCGCAGCGCGTGTCCGTCAGACAAGGGATTGACCGCGATCGAGCCGCCTTCGTGATGCGCGAATTGGCACTTGATGCGCTGGTACTCACGGACCGGGTCAACATTCTATGGGCGATCGGGATTACGCCCGTAACCGAGAAGATGGGCGTGACTGGCCTGAACGCGGTTGTGATACCACGCGATCGGGCTGCACCGATTGCGATGATAACTCCGCAATTTTCGTATTATTACAACATGGCAGAAACGGGCTTGCTCGAAGAGGTAGCGCCGGTTCTGTACACTTCCCCCACGCTCATGGCGGATAGCGTCGATCGCGCGGTCGCGGCTGATCCGATATGGTTTGAGCCGCATGAAGGGGCTGAACTCACGGGCCGCGAGCACGCGCGGCGCAATGCCACCTTGTCCGCCACACCCTTTTTGGCCAGTCTGAAAAACGCGCTCGACCAGCAAATTCGATCTCTTGGCAACGGCGCTATGAAGCCAAATGTGCGCGTTGGCGCGGACAGCCCGGCTGCCATGCAAACGCTGGCACAGCTTGAAGGCCCCGTCGCGCGCTTTGTTCCTGATGCCGTGCGGCATTGCCGGTTTGTAAAGACCCCGCGCGAGATTGCGTTGATGCGCCGCTCTTCAACGGCCAATGTCAAAGCGGCTACCGATGCAGCCCAAGCCATGGCTGAGCTGGGCACTCATGAAGCCGTGCGCCGCCGCTTTAACAGCGCTGCGGGCGCGCTTGGCAATGAACCGCGTTTCCTTGTTCTTGACGGCAAAATCGAAAGCGGCCCGGAAAGTGAATTCGTTGAGGGGAGGGGCGTGCTGCTTGACGCTGTGAGCCATCATGAAGGCTATCACGGCGATTATGGCCGCACGGTTTTCATCGGCGATCCGCCCCGCGCGCTGGCGAGCCGTGTGGCGAGTGTAAACGCCGCTTGGGCTGAGCTGCGCGAGGAATTGCGACCCGGCCTACGTTTCTCGCAAATACGCGAGCGCGGGAACACGATACTGCACGCAATCGACCCGAGGCTTTCGGTGCCGTTTAACCCGCACGCCGTAGGTCTTGCCCATACCGAGCAGCCCATGACGGATTTGGATGGCAAACCGCTTGATCCATTGCTTGAGCCGGGCGTCATTCTATCGGTCGATATGCCGATCATGCATGACGATCCCGAAGGAACCGCGCATCTGGAAGATTTACGTCTTGTAACCGCCGATGGCAGCGAACCCATCCACAAAGACGACGTGCCCTACTACGTCAGCGCTTAGGCTCCCCGTGCCGTTGCAATTTCCTTGCCTACCATCGCTATTTCGCTTAAACGCGCGCCCGTTCTAGAAATCGACGGATGGACAGGACCTTCGTGGCAGCATTCGGCCTCACGGAGAGACACGGCCTCTTGCCCCGTTAGCCCCCGCAATAGTGCGGCGGAGACGGTGAAAGACCCGGGTAGAACCCGTGGCCGGTAGCAAAACGAAAACAGGAACCGCCAAACCTATGGCAACTGCACCTAACCCCACGCGCGACGATTTCGAAGCGCTCCTTAACGAACAGCTCGGCGGCGCCGGCGAAGACGGCTTTGAAGGCCGTGTCGTCATGGGCACCATCACCGCAATCGAAGCGGGACACGCCGTCATCGACGTCGGCTTGAAAAGCGAAGGCCGCGTCAATCTCAAAGAATTTGCCCGCGGCGAAGACGATCACGGCCTGTCGGTCGGCGATGAAGTCGAAGTCTATGTCGACCGTGTCGAAAACGCCGATGGCGAAGCGATGCTCAGCCGCGACCGCGCCCGCCGCGAAGCCGCCTGGGACAAGCTCGAAAACGAATTTGGCGAAGGCAAGCGCGTCGAAGGCCGCATCTTTGGCCGCGTCAAAGGCGGCTTCACCGTCGACCTCGACGGCGCTGTGGCCTTCCTTCCCGGCAGCCAGGTCGACATCCGCCCCGTGCGCGACGTCACCCCGCTGATGGAAGTGCCCCAACCCTTCCAAATCCTCAAAATGGACCGTCGCCGCGGCAACATCGTTGTCTCCAGGCGGGCCGTGCGTGAAGAAACGCGCGCCGAACTGCGCAGCGAGCTGATCGACATGCTGGCCGAAGTTCAGGTGATCGACGG
>ERZ1740070.1964-NODE-1964-length-12235-cov-6.486207_pt1 | contig 12235 bp, 7 predicted proteins | sample MGYA00581734_ERZ1740070 | MGnify/ENA primary metagenome ERZ1740070 (study PRJEB43018, sample SAMN04849744) | marine metagenome | isolation source: floating plastic debris | place: Pacific Ocean | collected 2008-09-01 | study: EMG produced TPA metagenomics... | reverse complement strand
AATTGTGTAGGTGTAACCCAATTAAATGCAGAAATGCAGCCTACAAGGTACGAAAAAACAATCTGGCAAAAAGTCCCAAGGGCATAGGGCTTCAAAGCTCGGTCAATGTCTTCACAGAGGAGTCGCCGAGAAGCCTACATCATAATCAAAGATTATGATGTGGGTGCGTCACGAAAGAATATAAAATGAATGTAGAGACGTTGCACTGCAACGTCTCCTATTGTTTTAGGCACAAAAGACTTAATTAATTTACTTTAATCTACCAACTAATTTACACACTGAAAAATATCCGAATGTCACCCCTTCACCCAATTGCAGACTTCATCGACATTAATTCAACAATTAATAATTCATCACCTGCTTACCACTATCAAGGATATTCTCAGGATGGGGAATTACTAAAACTTCCTCGTACTTCAGAAGCAGAAGCAGTTGCTCGTGGTTTAATGCGTCAACTGGCTAAAAATGAAATATATTCCCGTGAAGGCAAAATGTATGGGATTTTATTAGTAGAATTACCAAGCAAAGAAAAAGCAATTCTCAAAGCATTTTCGGGGTTGCTAAATAGTGAGAGTATTGTCGAAGGTTGGGTACCACCAATTCCCGGTAGAGAAAAAGTTGTATTAGAAGAAAATCGTACTTTGGCAGAGTTGGAAGCTATTAAACAAGAAATTATTCGACTTAAAGAATTAAATCAAAGAAAAGAATATGAAACTGTAGCACTAGAGTTTGAAAAACGTTTGCAAGAAATGAGTAAACATCACCAAGATAGTAAGCAGCAACGGGATGAAAAACGCGATTTAATCTATAAAAGTTTGACGAGAGAAGAATTAAATCAAGAATTAAATCAAGAACTACATCAAAAATTAAAAATAGAGCTAGAAAAACTCAAAGAAGAAAGTCGTCAGCAAGGAATTGAGCGAAAGTTACTTAAGCGACAGCGGGATGAAGTATTACAACCGCTTCAACAGGTAATAAAAGATGCAGATATGCAGGTTCGGGAATTAAAGCAGCAGCGAAAACAAATATCTCGAAAACTACAAGCGCAGATGCATGATGCTTATTCAATCATGAATTTTATGGGTAATTCATCGAGTTTACAGCAATTAATGCCACAAGGTTTACCTACTGGTACGGGTGATTGCTGTACCCCCAAATTACTTCATTATGCTGCGACTCATAACTTAAAACCAATTGCGATCGCAGAATTTTGGTGGGGAAAATCTACTCAAGATAAAAAACCGGGAGAATTTTACGGAGCTTGTGTAGAACGCTGTCAACCGTTGATGGGTTTTTTATTGTCAGGTCTAAACTCTGGGAGACAAGAAGAAATTTTCAACCCCTCCCTTATTACAGGAGAAATTCCCATTATCTATGAAGACGAATGGTTAATTGCTGTAGATAAACCTTCTGGTTTGCTATCGGTTCCGGGAAGATACCATCACAATCAAGATAGCGTTGTCAGTCGCTTAATTAATTTATTACCCGACAGCAAAAATATTACAGCAGTACACCGTTTAGATATGGATACTTCTGGTATTTTACTTTTAGCTAAAAATAAAGAGATTTATCGTTTACTAAGCAAGCAGTTTGAACAAAGATTGGTGAGTAAAATTTATGAAGCAGTGCTTTCAGGTGATTTAGTTGTTAATGAAGGTGTGATTGAACTACCGTTGTGGGGTAATCCCGATAAACGTCCCTATCAAGAAGTTAATTACCAGCACGGTAAACCCTGTATAACTAAATTTAAGGTTTTAAATAAGGTTTTAACTGAACAAGGAAATTACACTCGCATCGAATTTATTCCTTTGACTGGAAGAACCCATCAATTACGGATTCATGCTGCTAATAATAAGGGTTTAGGTATAGCTATTTTAGGAGATAAGCTTTATGGGTGTGAATTCAAAGAAGCAAGTCGATTACATCTTCACGGAAGAGAACTTACATTTAAACATCCGTATTTGAAAGAAAATATATGCTTGAAAGTAGAAACACCTTTTTAAATTGGTAATAGGTAATAGGTAATAGGTAATTGGTAATTAATCCTCCACCTCTTTTCTCCCTTTTTCTTCTACTTGCCACTTCTTACTCATTACTGGTTACTCTTTCACACACAACATGTTCCCAAAAAAAGTAAATCACACTACAATATAGACTTCTTGCATTAATTTGTTTCTGTTGTATTAGCGAAATTGATGTAGCTGCTTTTTTATCGCTACTCCCTTTTCCTAATCAATTATCATTGTGTAAATATACTTAAATTCAGGAGTTAAGCCGTGAGCATAGAGACTCTTGTTCAACAAGCCGACTTATCATCTACCGCTTTTAATAAAGAAAACTTTGATGAAGTTGTAATGTCCACCTATGGACGCTTTCCGATAGCTTTAGAGAAAGGTCTTGGATGTCGTCTATGGGATACCGAAGGGAAAGAATATCTCGATTTTGTTGCTGGAATTGCTACTTGCACCTTGGGACACGCTCATCCAAAAATCATAGAGGCAGTTACCCAGCAAATCCAAAAAATACAACACGTTTCAAACTTGTATTACATTCCCGAGCAGGGAGAATTAGCACGCTGGATAGTTGATAATTCCTGTGCTGACAAAGTATTTTTCTGTAATTCTGGTGCGGAAGCCAACGAAGCAGCAATTAAGTTGGCGCGTAAATATGCTCATACCGTTTTAGATATCGATAACCCAATTATTTTAACCGCCAGCGCGAGCTTTCACGGACGTACTTTAGCAACAATTACCGCTACCGGACAACCTAAGTATCAAAAAAACTTTAATCCTTTAGTACCGGGGTTTAATTACGTACCCTATAACGATATTGATGCGGTGGAAGCAGCAATTGGTGAGTTGGACGAAGGTGATTACGCAGTCGGCGCTATCATGTTAGAACCTTTACAGGGAGAAGGTGGGATTCGTCCTGGTGATGTAAAATATTTCCAAAAGCTGCGTTCGATTTGCGATGAAACTGGCATTTTATTAATTTTCGATGAAGTACAAGTCGGAATGGGACGAAGCGGTAAATTGTGGGGTTACGAGAACCTCGGAATTGAACCAGACGTTTTCACCAGCGCAAAAGGCTTAGGTGGAGGTGTCCCCATCGGTGCCATGATGACAAAGAAATTCTGTAACGTACTTCAAGCAGGAGAACATGCTAGTACTTTTGGTGGAAATCCCTTTGCTTGTGCCGTAGCCACAACAGTTTGCCATACTTTAAAGAAAGAGAATATTCTCCAAAACGTATGTGATAGAGGGGAACAACTGCGCGAAGGTTTACGAAATATTGCAGCCAAATATCCCCAGCATATAGCTGAAGTGCGCGGTTGGGGTTTAATTAACGGAATGGAATTGCAAGCAGATATTCAGTTAAACGCTATTGATGTAGTGAAAGCCGCTATGAATGAAGGTTTGCTGTTAGTTCCAGCAGGTACTAAAGTTATCCGTTTTGTTCCACCGCTAATTGTTACCGAAGCTGAAGTCAATACAGCACTGCAAATTATTGATAAAGTTATGATGCAGATGAAAGGCTAATTCAATTTTGGATTTTGCGGAAAGTTGAGCCATTGCGGTCTTGGGGAGCCATTGCGGTCTTGGGGAGCCATTGCGGTCTTGGGGGTTTCCCCCATGAGCAAATGGCGTGGTTTTCCCCCGTTCACCGAAGGTGTGGCTCAGTTTGGGGTAAGAACATCTCCACCCCAAGCTTTCCTTAGAATCCAAAATCCAAAATCCAAAATCCAAAATCCAAAATTGAACTAGTCTTCAAAATTGAAAAAATCTAAATTATGATTTAACAATTGTCGCGGGCACTGATATTTAAGAATTTTCTCCACGAAGCGGAATTATTTCCGTTCAAATGCTGATGACAACAGGACTATATCGAAGCAACACAGCCGTACTATTTATGCTATGGTATTAGGCAGAAGATTGAGTTCGGTGGTTCAGTTTGTTTGATTATGTATTGCAGACTTCTCCGGATGTAAATCTCATCAAATTGTTAATTCTGGAGACGTTGTATGTCGATTTACGTAGGCAATCTCTCTTATGAGGTTGTAGAAGATGAGCTAAAGCAAGTCTTCCTCGAATATGGAGAAGTGAAAAGTATTTATTTACCAATGGATAGGGAAGCAGGACGCATTAGAGGTTTTGCTTTTATTGAAATGGGTTCTGATGCAGAGGAAGCTACAGCAATAGAATCCCTTGATGGCGCTGAATGGATGGGTCGTAGTCTACGAGTAAATAAAGCCAAGCCTAAGCCAGAAAGAAGCGCTTCCGGTGGTGGTGGCAGGTGGTAAGTGAGTAATGTCGAACGATATTATAGACATTACCTTACTCGATTGAAACATTATTTAACTTTTGAGTATAAAGGGCATACAATTAAGTTTGCCCTTTTTTTGCTCGCGGTTAATGCTACTCTTGACACTTGAGCATTAATTGTCATACTGGACAGCGTACTTTAGATTAGGAGAAAGAATGACCCAAATAGTTGTTGGCGAAAACGAAGGAATCGAATCAGCATTGCGTAGGTTTAAGCGCGAAGTTTCTAAAGCTGGTATTATGCCGGATATCAAGAAGCATCGTCACTTTGAAACACCTCTACAAAAACATAAGCGTAAAGCAATTGCTAGATCCAAGCAGCGTAAGAGACGCTTTAAGTACTAAAAAGCTAATATTCACAAAAATTTTCTTGTAAAAATTAAGAAAATTTGTTATCCAAGCATTGTGGTGGGTCAATTATCAGTCATCAATTATCAATTATCGATATTTCATTGATAATTGTTCATTGGTAATTGTCTTCCCTTTTTACTCCGGGACTATAGTGACCCAAAGAAGATGTACCTACAGGACAAGTAGGAAAGTTATTTTGAAGAGTTGGTTTGCGAAGTTTAATTGAACCGGGAATATCGGATTCATAAATAATTCTTACAGTTGTAGATTCACCTTTGATATCATTATAAGCAAAAGTCGCTCCAACAAAGCTTTTGTACTTGAATAATTTTTGATTGAAAGAAATATTAGATTAACAGTCACACTGCGCTAACAGCAACGTCAAACTTTAACTACAGTAAACTTTAACTACAGTAAAAACAGATTTTACAATTATAATTTTGATTCGGGTAAGACTAACTCCAATTTATGATTAGGTAATCAGGTTTTAGCTACTTTGAATCAGGTAAATAGCAGTTTTTGAGCAAAGTGATTTTACTTCTGTTTAAGCTAATAGCAGAATTTAATTTGAGCAAGTAAAATAAACCCGGTTTTTTCAAAAAGCCGGGTTTTTAGTATACCTAATTATGATAAATATCTACAAAGAAATTCCTTTGAGCTTCTTAAATAAATTCTTAGCGTAGGAATCAGTCATTCCAGAAATAAAATCGGTGACTTGAAGAATTTTGCCATACAAATTTTCACTTTCACTAAGAAGATATTGCTGGGGTATTATTTGTTTGAGAATTTCGGCTTTGTCTCCTTTGGATAAAACAGCATTAGCAAATTCATTAAACAAATGCACTAACACTTCATGTCCAGCGATACGAGTACTAACAACTTCTGGATTGTTTATTACTTTATTTCTAGTTTCAGAACGTATATTTTCAAGTATGTCAGCATATTGACTCAATGCTAATAATTCGGTGTCAAATTCACCGGTTAACATTTCTGGTTCTTTTAATAGAAATATCTCAGCAATATCTTTTACTAGTTTGCTAATAGCACGAGCGCGTAAATATTTAATTTGTTCTTCATCAGTATTTGTTTGCGCTTCTATGTCAGATTCCGAACGTTGAGCTATAGCGTTGAGTAATTGTTTTGCACTCTCAAAAGAAATATATCTCATACGGAAGCCATCTTCTACATCTACAATTAGATAGCAAATATCGTCTGCTGCTTCCATCAAAAAAGCCAATGGATGTCTAGCCCACCATGCAACTTGATTATGACGACGAATCAGTCCTACTGTTTGTGCAACTTCTGTAAATAGCTCTTTTTCGGCTTGAAAAAAATTATATTTTGCAATACTTTTACCTTGATAACCATTAAGTATATGTTCGGGTATATATGATTCTTTTGGATACTTTGCAAAAGCTGCGAGAGTTGCACAGGTAAGCTGCATTCCCCCTTTTCTAGGCTGCATTTCCAGATTGCTGATAATCCGGAATCCCTGAGCATTACCTTCAAATAAATTAAAGTCGCTCTCTTGTATTTCGTTGAGAGACATTTGTAGAGTTGCATACCAATTCTTAAAACCGCTTTGAATCGCATCTTCCCCAGCATGACCAAAAGGAGGATTACCAATGTCGTGAGCGAGACTTGCAGCGGAAACTATATCTCCAAAGTCTGAGGGATTATAGTCTTTAAGATTATGTCTTTTAATAATTTCGGTTCCGACAATTGTACCTAGCGACCGACCGACACAAGAAACTTCGATACTGTGAATCAAGCGAGTACGTAAATAATCGTTTTCTGATAAAGAATAAACTTGAGTTTTGTCTTTTAATCGACGAAAGGGAGAAGAAAACACTAGACGGTCATAATCTCTTTGAAAACAAGTCCGTACAGACTCGGAATCAATTGGACTATTTTTACCCAATCTCTGTCTTGTTAAAAGTCGCTGCCATTGCATCATAATAATTTTAGATTTTGGATTTTAAATTAAAAATTGTAGAGACGTAGCACTGCTACGTCTTTACGAGAGTTAGAAATTATAAGTAATATAGCAACCTTATTTAATTTTCGTAGTCAGAGCATCTTGCTCTCTTGTCCCCTTGTCACCCTCTCTTCATTCTACGGAGCTTTGACTCGATTCAAATAGGAATGCAATTCTTCACCTTCTAAAACTTCTTGTTCTAAAAGATGTTGGGTCATTTCTTCGAGTAGGTCGCGATTTGTTTTGAGAATCAATATAGCTTGATGATGAGCATTTTCAATTATTTCTTTGACTTCTCTATCAATTGCTGCTGCAACTATGGAGCTTACTGAACGACGAGCATTTGGTGAACCTAAAAATGAAGATTGTGGTTTTTCCATTGCAATCGGTCCTAGTTTCTGGCTCATACCGTAAACCGTAACCGCTTGTTCGGCTAAATCGGTTGCTTTTTGAATGTCGTCGCTTGCTCCTGTGGAAACTTGACCAAACACTACTTCTTCAGCACTACGTCCACCTAACAAGGTAGTAATTCTACCTCGTAGTTCACCTTCTAACATCAAAAATCTGTCTTCTTGTGGTAGCTGCAATGTGTAGCCTAAAGCACCTACACCTCTGGGAATAATGGAAATTTTTTCTACTTGACCTGATACTAATGCACCGACTATTGCATGACCGCATTCGTGGTAAGCAACTATTTTTCTTTCAGTTTCGTTGAGTACGCGAGATTTTTTCTCTAATCCTGCTATGACTCTCTCTAAAGCTTCGTTAAAGTCTGCGATTGTTACCGCTTCTCGATGATTTCTAGCTGCTAATAGTGCTGCTTCGTTTACTAGGTTAGCTAAATCTGCACCTGCAAAACCTGGTGTACGTGCTGCAATTAGGCTTAAATCTATGTTCTCTTGCAACTGAATTTGTCGCGTATGTACTTGTAAGATTGCCAAACGTCCCAGCTTGTCGGGACGGTCTACAACTACCTGTCTATCAAAGCGTCCTGGACGAAGCAAAGCTTGGTCTAATATTTCTGGTCGGTTGGTTGCAGCGATAATAATTATTCCTGTATTCGCTTCAAATCCATCCATCTGAGTTAACATCTGATTCAGGGTTTGCTCTCTTTCTTCATTGCTGGAAGCAAACACCCCACCATCACTTCTAGATTTACCTATAGCATCTAACTCATCGATAAATAGAATACAGGGAGACAACTGCTTAGCCTGTTCAAACATATCGCGAACTCTTGCTGCACCTACCCCTACAAACATCTCGATAAATTCAGAACCAGACACATTGATAAACGGAACCCCAGCTTCTCCAGCAACTGCTTTAGCTAGAAGAGTTTTACCTGTTCCTGGTGGCCCGACTAATAAAACTCCTTTGGGAATTTTCGCTCCTATTTGAGTATATCTATCAGGATTTTTAAGGAAATCAACTACTTCTTGTAATTCTGCTTTCGCTTCGTCGATTCCAGCAACATCAGCAAAGGTGATAGCTCCGTTAGCATCTCCTAAGTATACTCTAGCTTTACTTTTAGTAGCGTCTAGAGGGTTAGAGCCACCTCCACTTTGAACGCGGCTAGCGAACCAACCTATTATTAAGAAGAATAAAAGTGGTGGAATGAACCAGCCTAAAGCTGCAAAAATCCAGTTTCCCCCACTACCATTGGGTCGAACCCCAAATTTGACGTTATTATCTTCTAGCAACTTTGGTAAAGTTTGGTCTTCTGGTAAAGGAACGGTTACGTAAACTTGCTCTGGACGAGTAATTTTACCAGATTGAGATTTTTTCGCTTTTTCTAAATCTGTTTTGAGAAAGTATTCTACTTTATTTTTTCCGACTATAACTTCACCGACTTTACCTTCTCTTATTTGACTCCGGAATTGACTGTAAGGAACCTCTGTTTTACTAGGACTATTAAATAAAGGGAAAAAACCTAAAAATATGAATAACAATACAACTGTAAACAAACAACCACCAAAGTTACCTTGTTTTTCCGGATTTGGATATCCATCCTTTTCAATTTGCATTTTTAGGTTTTACTCTTAAGTCAAAAGGCTGTATCGCGAACCTTATATTTAGCCCGAACAATGAAATAAAGGGCTATTTACTAGTATAATTTTAATTATGCTATTTTAATGTTAACCTGATGACTGTTAGAATTTACTGAATTATTTTTATACTAAAATCGAGAAGTTTGTAGCATTATTTGCATTTCACTGTAAGAATTAAGTCTTTTTTTATTGTTTGATATAGTGATTTTATAAGCATATAAAAGACGCTTATAACTTACAAAGCTGCCAGTATTTTTGGGAGCATCCCAATGCAGGTAAAAATAAAATTCTTAGTGAAAGCGTCTCGCTCCCTACTAGCTGCTAGTGAGCAAGATGCATGTCCTGTCGGACACACTTATAACGCACTACTAAAAAATAAATTTACATATTTGGGATGCTCCGGTATTTTTATCTATAAATAATCATCCAGACAGTAGTTGATAATTACAGCTTGATGATTAATTCACTCCCATTCTTTAAATTCAGTATTAATATTGCGAATCAGGATATTTAACTGCTGACGACGACCTTCAAAGTTGGCTGCGATGAAAATCAATGTAATTCCTACTAGTAAACCTACTACCCATTTAATAAAGGGATAATCGAAGGTAAATATAACCAAATGATAGAAAGCTGTGATTAAAAATGATGTCGTACCAACATATAAAAAAGCACGTATTTTTAATCCTAAACCCGCAAATATCGCCAGCAAACTCAAAATTCCTGGTATCCAAAATACATTTTGATGGAATACAGTTGCATATCCACAAATCATTACAGTAGCTAATATTCGTAACCCGTGACGATATATTTTGTTTTGCGGTAGTTTCAGTAGCGAATCAAATTGAGCGATATACAGTAAAGATAAGCTGACTGAGGAAATATACCATAGAGCATCAGTTAAGTTTAAATCGATATACCAACGCCATAATACCCAATTAACTAACGCTAAACTGAGGTAGGTAAAGCGAATTTTATGAGCTATTTTAGCAATCAAAATATAGTAACCGGCTACAAGTAATAAAGAAATAGAATAAATTTGTATTCTGGTTTCCCATAGATAAAATAACGGGAGAATATATGCAGTTATTTGCCAAGGTCTTTTGGGCCAGCCCCAACGCTGCCAAGGTAACATGTAGAGTAAATAACCAAAAATACAAGAAACTCCTGCTATCCAAGGACGTATTTGTTGCAAGAAAACGCTAACTACAGAAGCTGGTGGGATAAAGTATCTGAAACAAGCGATTTGTATTAAACCAATGTAAACCCAAATATCTGCTTCTGTAATTATTCTCGAATTTGCTTCTGATAGTGATAAATTGCGACGATTTGTTTGTTTTCCTTCAAATATTGCGTAGCAGCTTAATAATAATCCCGCGAAGAGTGCTAATTGATAAGCTGTTACCGGACTCCTTAATGTTGCTGCTAGCAATACACTACCCAAACCCCAATGAAAATGAGCAAACATTTTCAATTCTTGGAAACTCACCTTTAAATAACTTGTTAACCAAGGTGATAAGAAACGATAAGCGTAAGCAATACCTGTAGCTAAGGTAGCGAAAATAATCCAACCATCACCAACCGTACCGCTACCCGCTGCTTGTTGGAGTTGATAGAATAATAGCTCATATGCTGCAATTGATACCCCAACTAGTCCGAAATACAGTAGTGGCTTTAACTTTTTGTTGCGCTTTCCGATACTGATTACAATCCAAGCAACAGCCAGGGTCGATAAACCAGTCCAGCTATCAAAGGTGTTATAGCGCAGCAACACCCCAAAACCAGCATATAGCAAAGGTAGAATATGCCAGCGGTCGGGTAGGAGGTCTTCAGAATAGTGCTTACTTTGCAGCCATTCACCGATATATTGCGTAATTAAACCTAAACCAATATTTCCAACCGCAAGATAAATAAGTTGAGGTGAACCATTGTTAGTAACCTCATAAATTCCGAATTCAAATATCTCAATCAAATACAATTGCAATAATTCCACACTCCAACCAATACCGTAAAAAGTCCAGTTTGTGGATTCGTAGAAATGACGAAAAGCTAAAGCTAATAAAGTAATAACTGCGGAAATCGCACATAATAAAATATCGGATTCACCAAACCAGTAAATCGATATTGCGTGAATACTTAACAGCACCAACTCACAACCGCAAATTCCACTACCCCAGAAGTCTGTAGCGACTGCATATATGTTTGCTAATTCATTTCCTCGCTGCAAGAACTTACGAGTAATCCACAAACATAAAGTAGTAACTGCAAAGAATACAAACCAACCCGCGTAAGATAAAGAAGTAAATTCCCACAGACCAGCAGCAATAAAGCTTAAGCCAAAACCTACTGTAATGATTGCAGACTGTTTATTCCTTAAGTATCTGGTATTTACAAACATCGTCACCACACCTACCGCTAAACTAATCAAGCTAACGGTTGATAAGGGTAAAGTTAAAAGCTGAGCAAGGATGATTGCTGAGACACTAATTATTTGCTTATTTTTTCCTGCTTCTCTATTACGACTACCTATAATCGTCAGCGTTACGGGTGTGACTAACCAAGTTAATCCCCAAGGTGATTGATTCATCAAACTGGGTTGATTGATAAAAATATTATTCCCAGCAAATTCAAAATCCATAAGTAATAGCAAATAGCTCAAACCCGCAAGAGCCAAACCGATGTGCCATGCGCTACGTTGCCAAACTCCATCACTCACACTGAATAACCATTCCGCTACCATCACAACCAAGCAAATAACAGCCCAAACCTGTTGTGAAATAGTTGGGAAGAATAAATTTATCCAAGAGAAAAGGGTAAGTATTGCGGTGATGTGAGTTAGGTAAGTGAGGAAGGGGTAGGATTGGGTAGAGTGGGGAGAAGAGGTAGAAAATATTTGTTTTAATTTTTGATAGGTGACTATTGCTAGGGTATTTGTAGATAAAAGTAAATTTATAGAGCGTAATGTGGGATTTTCTAAAGAGATTGTGGTTAAAGTAATTCCTAGGATTAACGTTAATATTTCACCGAAGCTTGCTAAATCAAGTTTATTTTTAGTAGTGAGAGCATCTTGCTTGCTGGATTTATAATTATTTTGCTTGCTAGATTTATAATTAGTTTGCTCGCTAGATTTATAATTATTTTGCTTGCTAGATTTAGAATTACTTTGCTGACCGGGTTTAAAATTATCCTGCTCGTTGGATTCTTCAGGAGATAAGGAAGATGCTTCTACTACCTTGAACTTCTGCTGCGTTTTTCTCAAATGATTTGTAAATCCCACCATGAAAATAACATAGGGGAATAATCCGACACTTAGTAATGTCCAATAATTTTCTTGAGAATTAGTTAATTGAACAGCAAATGTAATTATTGAAGATTGAAATTCGTAGGGTAATAATCTCCACCCCAGAAACATTGACTGCAATCCAATCGCAAAGAAAGTAGTTAAATCCTTTTTGAAACTATATAAATTTAAGCGACCGTAGAAAAAATGTAACCCCAAAGCGCTAACAGCAATTGCTTGTACAGGGTTACTCCAACCT
>ERZ1740070.1963-NODE-1963-length-12236-cov-11.079140_pt1 | contig 12236 bp, 10 predicted proteins | sample MGYA00581734_ERZ1740070 | MGnify/ENA primary metagenome ERZ1740070 (study PRJEB43018, sample SAMN04849744) | marine metagenome | isolation source: floating plastic debris | place: Pacific Ocean | collected 2008-09-01 | study: EMG produced TPA metagenomics... | reverse complement strand
GGGTCTCACCTGGTTTTACTGGGAGGTGGGGCGTTGCTGTTAGTCGCTAAGGCTATGTTCCTCGGCGGACTGTACGATCCTCTAACCCAGTCAGTACATACTGTCGCGCCCAATACCAATCCAGCTGAAATCTTTGGCTATCTGTTTGCCGGTAAATTCTGGTTGGCGGGGGTAGATAACCTCGAAGATGTGGTTGGCGGGCATCTGTATATCGGCATTGTGCTGATTGCAGGCGGTCTGTGGCACATTTCTACTCAGCCTACGGCTTGGGTGAAGCAGCTGTTTGTATTTTCAGGTGAGGCGTATCTAGCCTACAGCTTAGGTGCTCTGAGTCTGATGGCATTTGTGGCCACCCTGTTTGTATCCGTTAACTCCCTGGTATTCCCTACGGAGTTTTTTGGTCCTATGTTGACCATCGAGTTTAATCGGGTGCCCTATTTTGTTAGTACCTCGCCGGTGGACGGTTACTCATCTCGAGAATGGCTGGCCAATGCCCATTTCTGGCTGGGGTTCTTTTTCCTCCAGGGACATCTCTGGCATGCGCTACGCTCTGCCGGTTTTGACTTTGGCCAGGGCCAGGTAACCCAGAACGTGGGTGGACGTGTCGCGGCCCCCGCTGAGCAGGTGGCCATTAGCCAGCTCAAAGCTTAGATATCTCTGAAATACAAACTCAAGAACGCAAATTTATGACTGCAACTGCACTGAGTAGTCGGCCAGTTTCCCCGCGTGTGGGCTGGTGGGCTGGTAACGCTCGATTTATTGACTTTTCTGGCAAACTTTTGGGGGCCCATGTGGCCCATGCGGGGCTGATCACCCTTTGGGCTGGGGCCATGACCCTGTTTGAGCTATCTCGCTATAGCCCAGATATACCCATGTACGATCAGGGGCTGATTTTGCTGCCTCACCTGGCTACCTATGGCGTCGGCATCGGTGAGGGCGGTGTGATTGTCGATGCCTATCCATTTTTGGCCGTGGGCATGTTCCATCTGGTGGCTTCGGCTGTCCTGGGTGCGGGGGGTATCTATCACTCGTTTCTCGGTCCCGATCGGCTCAAGCAAGACAGCTCCTTTGCTGGCTTTTTTGGCTATGACTGGAGCGACGATGGCAAGATGACCACCATTATCGGCATTCATCTAGTTCTGCTAGGGTTGGGAGCCTGGTTGCTGGTCGCCAAGGCTATGTTTTGGGGCGGACTGTACGATCCTGACCTGGGTGCGATGCGCGTGGTGAATAACCCTACCCTGGGGGCAGGAACCATTTTTGGCTATCTAGTTGGCTCCCATGGTGAAGCCGGTATGGCTGCAGTCGACAATCTAGAAGACATTGTCGGTGGCCATGTTTGGGTCGGTTTGATGTGTGTGCTGGGGGGCATTTGGCATATGGCCACCCGTCCCTTTGGTTGGGCTAAGCGAGTGCTGGTGTACAACGGCGAAGCCTACTTGTCCTATAGCCTCGGCGCACTGGCCTATATGGGCATTTTTGCCGGGTATTTTGTCACGGTAAATAACACGGCCTACCCGGAGGTGTTTTACGGCCCGCTTGGTTTTTTGGGCAATCGCGAGGTGGTGCCGGTACGCACCTGGCTGGCCGCGTTTCACTTTGCCTTTGGCGGGCTGCTGCTGGCGGGGCACCTCTGGCATGCGGTGCGAGCCAGGGCCCTAGCCCAGGGCTATAGCTTTGGTCGCGGTGACTTTGTCCTCAGCTACAACCCCGAAGTTGGCAATATGAATACTCCCCTCAACAGCTCTGATTTGAGCCTGCTGTGGATTAACAACCTGCCAATTTACCGTCCAGGACTATCCCCTTTTTCCCGTGGTTTAGAAGTGGGCATGGCCCATGGCTACTTCTTATTTGGCCCCTTTGCCCTATTGGGTCCCCTGCGCAACACCGCCTCGGCGGATCTGGCTGGACTGCTGTCCGCCTGCTGTCTAGTGCTGATTTTGACCTTGGGGCTTTCGCTCTATGGCCAAGCCGCCTTTGTGCCCAATAAGCCCGTGGCGGGGGAGCTGCCAGAAAACCTTAAGTCTGCTGAAGGGTGGAGTCAGTTTGCCACTAGCTTTTTTGTGGGTGGTGCTGGTGGCGCGCTGTTTGCCTACTTGCTGGTGAGCAATGGTGATCTGCTGCTCACTATCCAAAGTGTGGCGAGCTAAGGGGAGGGTTTTTTGCTCTTTCTAACTTCTTTTAAAAAGAATAATTCTCAATAAGTGAATTCCGTGTATACTCATTTAGGGATATGTCTAATTGACTTTCATTGTCAGTTGGACAGGAATTCGCCAAGGAGACTATGACTCCGTCGCGTTGTAGTCTCCACTTTCTTTCAAGTTTGTTAAGGGAGTCGTTATGGCCAAAGTAGGTTTGTTTTATGGTTCTACTACGGGTAAAACCGCTGATGCTGCTGAGCAGGTGCAAGCAGCCTTAGGTGGAGACTCGATGGTAGATCTAGTTGAAATTGAAGATGCGAGTACTCTCTCTGATTATGAGTATTTGATCATTGCCTGCCCCACCTGGAATATTGGTGAACTGCAGGATGATTGGGCGGCTGTGTTCGACGATCTCGATGATGTAGACTTTGGCGGTAAAACTGTTGCCTACATGGGGACAGGTGACCAGATAGGCTACGCTGATAACTTTATGGATGCCATGGGGCAGCTAGAAGAAAAAATTGCTGGTCTAGGGGGTAAAACAGTCGGCTATTGGTCTGCAGATGGCTATGATCATGAGGCTTCTCTCGCCATCCGGGACGGCAATAAGTTTTGTGGTCTAGCGCTGGATGATGATAACGAGTCTGAAAAGACTGAAGATCGCATCAAGACCTGGGCTGCTCAGATTAAACAAGAAATGTCGCTTTGAGCTATCTGTTTACTCCTCTCTTTGGATAGCTTTTTCTAATGTCAGTCAATAGTTTGGTGTACTTGTTTTTGGCAATGCGACCATGAAGCTATTGACTGAAACTCTCTCTGGGACTTTGCGTTTTCTCTCTTTTTAGTTGCATGAATGTTATTGCCCTGGTTCTACCCACAGTAGGCAGTATGGGAATGCTAATTGGAATCTGTACCACGCTACTGTTTTGCGTATGGCGACTGTTTCATACCTTGCAGCAGGGGACTAGCTATGTCAGGCGATTGCATCAGATTCCTTGCAGTCGATGTGGCTATTTTACAGGTGACTATCGTCTAAAGTGTGCGGTACATCCCATATCTGCTTTAACTGAAGAGGCTATTGATTGTATGGATTATGTTTCCTCCCCTGGCTGTGGCGGCCTATGTTCTCAAGCTACACCGTCCTATTCGCCTATTAAGGAGTTGGTTAAGGGGTAAGGATGGTATACGAGCCAAAAATTAATGCTGGAGAGACGTTGTATGCAACGTCTGTACATCTAAATAGGATTCTAGATCATGCAATCTCAACCAACATTAGATGTGACCCTGGGTCAGGCGGCTAGCCGTTCGTCTCAGCGTAGGGATCTCTCGTGGCTACAGGGTAATGCTCGTCTAATTGATCGCACAGAACAGCTGCTGGGGGCGCATCTGGCCCATGCTGGTTTGATTATGTTTTGGGCCGGATCGTTTACCCTGCTAGAGATATCTCGCTATGTTGTAGATGTACCCATGGCCGATCAGGGGCTACTGCTGCTGCCTCGTCTGGTTAACTTGGGTTGGGGTGTGGACAACATGGAGGCTTGGTTTGCGATCGCAATCCTACACCTGGTCTCGTCAGCTGTCCTAGCCGCAGGTGGGTTATTCCATGTTTTTAACCAGCGCTCTACTAACTACGCGGTGGGCAATGACAAAATCATGGCTAAGGAAGAGGGCCTTTGGAGCAATCCAGAAACCCTGGGTTTTATATTGGGACAGCACCTGATTTTCCTAGGCTTTGCTGCCTCACTGTTTGTGCTCAAAGCCACTCGCTTTGGCGGCATTTATGACCCTGCTTTAGGAACTATTCATCCCGTTGACACCATTACAACTAACCCAGCCATTATCTTTGGCTATCTCTTTGGATTTACCCGCCACGGCTGGGATGCCATGGGGATGGCCGCCGTTGACAATCTGCCAGATATTGTTGGCGGACATCTTTGGATAGCTGTCATTTGTATTCTAGGGGGGATTTGGCATACGGTGCGAGCCCCCTTTGGCTGGTTTAAGCAGCGATTCGTTTATGATGGTCATGTCATCTTGTCCTATAGCTTAGCTGGCGTGGGTTTGATGGCACTCATTTCAATCTTTTTTATCTTCAATGAAACGGTCTATCCTGTTGAAGTCTTTGGCGATAACCGGTTGAATATGGCCGTTATTCAAGGTTTGCTAGGTGTTGTCTTTTTGGGCGGCCATGTGTGGCATAATCTACTCGGCCAAAAAAACAGTGGCCGTCTCAGCGATTTATCCTATTACGAGGCAGCTATGGCTGGATTTGCAACTGTTGTGGTTGTATCGTTTGCCATCGGACTTAACAGTTTTGCCTAGTTGTCTCTCACCGATGGATTCCTCTAGATCCATACAGACTCATCTCTACCTGGTGGAGATGAGTTTTTTTTAGATACCCTTTTAGACCCATGCACACATTTAAGGTAACCTTACAAAACGAGCGTTTAGGTCAGACGACTACAATAGAAGCATCAGAAGATAATTCTATTTTAGATGCGGCAAAAGAGATCGGATTGAACTTTCCCCTGCCTTGTCGTACAGGTACCTGTAATGCCTGCGTTGGCAAGCTTTTAATGGGCGATCTCGATCAAGCAGAACAATCATTTTTAGACGATGCTCAAATTGCTGAAGGATATGCGCTGTTATGTCACTCCTACGCGCTTTCTGACTGTACGATCAATACTGATTGGGAAGGAGGGATTCTAGAACATGATTCCACCATTAATTGTTAAGGATGCTTTACCCTAATGCCAGTTTCTCTTCCATATACTAATACGTTACATATGAGCCCCTATGGTAAGTCTATCCCCTACCCTAGGACTGGCCAGGGCAACTACGGCTTTAAAAATCTCAAAGTCAGACCTGACCTGATTGATACGATTCCAGAACTGTTGAGCGATCAGGGTTTAAGGTCTTTAGTAAAAGCCTTAAATACCCAAGAGAGTAACTTCTTTAGCGTTGGCTGCTTTAGCGATATCAGAAAAACCCTCAAGGGTCTTCGCCATCGAGGCTACATAGAGTTTGCTTGGAACTGTACTACCTGTGTTCAGGATGCAGTTCACTATTTTTCGCTATTTTTTCACTTCGATCAGTTTTTACGGAACCAGTGTTTTGACCATCGGGTAAAGTTGGACTGGTTGATTGAAGAGGCTCAGTTTTCTGATATTGGACTTTCTGGGTTTTGTTGTGCCATTTTTATTGATACAGCCCCCTGTCAGCTAAATGCGGATGCCGTTTGGCAGACATCACTTCAAACCATCGAATCTTTCTTTAAGTCCATTCCAAAAACGTCTTCAACGGCCATTTATAGGGAATTAACCGCAGAGTTCAACGAGGTGACCGCCTAAGATGTTGCTAGCTCATGCATTTAACCCTATTGTGTTGACTAGTCCTAGGAGCTCGATTTTGTTGTGGAAACCTATGAGTTTGATGTTGTTATTATCGGTGGTGGTCCAGCGGGATGTGCCTGTGCTCTTTATACAGCGCGTGCCGACCTAAAAACAGTTATTCTGGATAAAAATCCAGCTGTGGGAGCCCTGGCAATTACCCATAAAATAGCCAACTATCCTGGCGTAGCAGGAGATATGAGTGGTATCACCTTGTTGGATATGATGCGCGACCAGGCCGTTGAGTACGGCGCAGCCTACCAGCGTTCTCAGGTTTTTAATATTGATGTGGAAGGTCCGCTGAAAAAAGCCTACACCCCTGAGGGTATTTTTGCCGGGCGCGCCCTGGTGCTAGCAACTGGTGCCATGGGTCGCAAGGCGTCATTCCCAGGGGAGGCTGAATTCCTTGGTCGTGGGGTGAGCTACTGCGCCACCTGCGATGGAGCGTTTTATCGAGATCGTGAAGTGGCGGTTGTAGGCTCTAATCTCGAAGCATTAGAAGAGGCGCAGGTGCTGACCAAATTTGCATCCACAGTTCATTGGATCACACCTAAAGTTCCGAAGTCTGACGATATGCACAGCCAGCGGCTATTGGAAATGGGAAATGTGAAACCTTGGAGTCGAGCCCGTTTGCTTAATGTTCAAGGGGACATTATGGGAGTAAATAGCGTAAGTATAAAACCGTTGGATGAATCTCCGGTAGAACTGTCTGTGGATGGCGTATTTATCTATCAAAGTGGTTCTAAACCGATTACGGACTTTATTCACGCTCAGGTGGCGCTCAATGCAGACGGGGGGGTGCGTGTGGATGAAATGATGAATACTTCTGTTGAGGGGGTTTGGGCGATTGGGGATATTCGTAATACTCCCTTTAAACAAGCCGTTGTCGCCGCAGGCGATGGCTGTGTGGCGGCGATGTCCATAGATCGGTTTCTCAACAGTCGTAAGATAATTAAGCCTGACTGGGAGCATAAGTAATCCCCACGATTGCCCTCATCCTGGCGCAGGCAAGTATTCTGGCAGTACTGTCAGACAGGCTAAGGCGGTATAGGTGAGGGCAAAGTAGGTTTCGAAGCGGGCAATGTATTCAAATCGACAGCTGCAGTACCAGTCTCGGAACAAAACAACAACAGCTAGCTTGAGTAAAGCCACCCCTAGGGTAAGGGCTGTAAATAGGGAGAGCCATCCTAGACCATATAGGGTGGCGGTTAGCGCGATCGCAACACCGTGATACACCCAACTACCCTTAAGAGAACTGGTTTTGACCTTGCGTAGCTTAATGGTAAACACCGCACTGGCAAAAAAGAGACTGTTGAGCAGCCACAGTCCGACGGCTTGAGGGGTAAGGGTGCCAGTATTGGTTCCATAAACAAACAGGGTGGCCATACAAATAGCCGTAAACATCAAAATCTCAGTATCAATCGCCTTTTGTCGTCGTTTTAGGACAGCTACGACATCCATAATTAGGGCAATCGTCGCCGCTCCAGAAATCCATAGTAGGACCGGATGGCGATAGGTGAGATAGGCGGCAATTGCGATCGCAGCACCGCCATAAATTCCAGTCCAGAGCACATAGCGAGGTTTCCAGCTGCGCCGCTGTTTAATCTGTACGATTAGTGGATGTTCTGCCTGTAGTCCCAAAAACGCGGCGAGACCGGCTAACCAGGTTTCCCAAGTCCAGGTTTGAGCTAGGGACGCTCCTGTCAATAGGGAGCCAGCTAAGACCAGGATCACTCCATGCTCCGGAGAAAACGTAGGCCAATAGACGGGGTGTTTACGCCCGGAGGCTGAAACTAACTGCACAAAAGTAAATAAGAATAATTCCTAACTAATAGATATCACAATAGTTTCTACAGTATCCGTTAAAAATACATGACCGTATCATTTTATAACAAACCGAAAACGAAACAAAATTAACTAGGCTCCACTATTGGATGTACAGACGTTTGAAATCCTTATCCCTAAGGTTGGCTGTGGGGCATCCATCCATTCCCTGAATTATTTCTTAAGCTTTTATTTCAATCTAATAAAGTTAGTTGTTTTTACTGAGATACGAGTCATTTCTGTATGGGAAACATGGACTGGGCATCTAACAAGGTTGATTGTTGATACCAAAAAAGTAACTTGTATTAGAAAGGTCTCTGTTTATTAAAAACATTCAGCATTCGCTCGAACCATTTCTGAATATAGTTTTTTACCCATGAAATTTTTGGGTAAAGAGATTGGATATTCGAGCTTTTTTAGGCACGATCCCAAAAATGACTCCGTAGAGATTTAGGACTCGAAATCAAGTTGTATGCGTATTCCAATCTTTTTTCCCGTGTGTTCACTGTTGTATGCATCGTTGTAAGGATTGTTTGACAATGTCCCCATCTAATAATATTCTCTGCTACAAAAGAGTTCTGAAGCCATTGCTAATTATGGCTTCGGGAGTGCTTCTAGGAATTTTCAATGGAGCAGCCGTTGCCCTTGAGAAGACTGAAGACATCCTCACACACACAAGTCCTCAGAGGGAAATACTCCTTGCTCAGACAGCACCAATTATGGCTTCAGAAGGGCCTGTAGTGGAGGCTGGTCAGTCTCAAGATATATCGGCGGCTGCCAAGCTGCAGCTGCTTATTCAGGGCATTGATACATCCGCTGATACGGCTCAACCGAGGGAGACTTCCGTTGCTATCGAGCCAGCCAGCTTGGGTGAAGCGGGATCTGTTGTCGCTGAAACGTCCTCAAATAGTTTAGTTTTAGCTTCAAAACTGGATGAACCTGTTGATGGGGTTGAATCTGTTGCTACTCCTGTGTCTTTGAGGGCGGCAGACTTAGCTCCTAATCCCATAGAGCCAGCTACCTCGACTACTGTTGATAGCAGTGTGTCAGACAACGGTACGCCAGACAGCAGGACCACAGCGCAATTGCCCGATACAGAGGAGCCTACGGCTGATACTGTTGATACTGTTGCAGACCCTACTAATTCAAGTACTACTAGCTTAGAGGTTCCGGCTCGGTTTGGTGTCAACGCTGGTACATCGACCAATGGCTTTGGTGAAACAGTGGGGATTCACGGTTTTGTTCCCCTGGACCAGATACCTGGTGAAGATATAACGTTTTTGGAAGGGAATCTTCAGCTCAATGACGAGGATCCTAGCGTTAGTCTTAACCTGGGCCATCGTAGCTATGATGTAGAGCATAATCGCATTCGAGGTGGCTATATCGGAGTAGATGGTCGCTCCACCGGAGACAGTACATTTTTTCAACTGGCGAGCGGCTACGAGCGGATCGATGGGGATTGGGAGTTTCGCATCAATGGTTATCTCCCCGTTGGTGAGCGCACCAATACGACCCGAGATGTGAATGTTGATACGATTCGACAAACTTCCAGTGGCTTCGAAGGTAATCAGCTGGTTTTATCGGCTGTCCGCGATCGGCAGCGTATTCTCCAACAAGAAGATGCCCTCGGTGGCTTTGATGCTGAAATTGGTACCGAGCTGGCTAACTGGGACGGTGGCGAGCTGATGGGCTATGCCGGTGGCTATTTGTTATCTGGTGAAGACAGCAGCCTGGGGGGGCAGATCCGCCTAGCGGCAAACTTTGAGTCTAATTTTAATGCGGGTCTTTCCTTGCAGCATGACGGATTATTTGGCACAACGGTAGCCCTCTCTGTTAGGGCTACCTGGCCAAATACGCGCTTCCAAGACAAGGATGAAGAGGCATTTCAAGACGAGTTTGAAGTGCCCATTCGTCTGCGAGATTCGATTGCTCGTCGCCAGAACGTTGCTGTAAATGAGATCAGCGAGTCAGAAATCACCTCTGGAACCCAAACTGACCCCTTACGGAACCCACAGGAAGAAGAAAACTATCGCTTTATCCACGTTGCTTTAGGTGGAGCTGCGGGGGATGGTACGTACGAAAGTCCCTTCGCCACTGTCGAAGACGCCATTGCTCTGATCAATACAGACGCTGACACCTATAGCGATGGCAACACCATTGTCTATGTTGATGGAGAGAATGCGGCAGCGGCCATTCCGGGCTTTACAGTTCCCGATCGGGTGCGTGTGCTCTCCCAGGGGCCTGAGCAGACCATCGCCGGTATGACGTTTCCTGGCTTTCCCACAACGGCCACTCGGTTACCCTTTGCGACTAATCAAAACTTTAATGTGTCGGCGGATAATCCCAATGCTAACGGTATCACCGTTTCATTGCCAGACTCCAACGATGGTGTCTTTCCGACAGTTATGGGTGGGGCTGCCGACCTAGTCACCTTGGGGAATAACACGGTGTTGGCAGGCTTTCAAATTGATGGCGCTGCCCAGCATGGTGTGACGGCTAGCAACGTGGATAATGTAGAACTCCGCAACAATCTGATTTCTAACTCCGGTGGCAGTGGTATTTTCTTGAGTGATGTGGGTGGCAGTGTCGTCCTGTTTGACAACGTCATTAATAACGCTGCCGATCGCGGTATTTTTGTTGAAAATACTTTGACAGATCGATCACTAGAGTTGACCATTGCTGGGTTTGACCTAACCGCTAACCGCGTGGGTATGGACTTCTCTAATGTGGCAACAGCAGGTGCAGAGTTTCCTAGCCAGATTATTTCTGTTGGCCCTAGCTCCATGGCAAATACCAGCGTGGGGACTCCGGGCGGGACTGTGTTGACCAATAGCATTCGCAACAGCACTGCCGAGGGACTGGTGTTACGGGCTGAGGGAAATTCGCTCACAGCGAACAGTACTCAGCAGCTGTCAGTGACCGATACAACCATCGATATGAGCGGTGGCGATGGTATTCAGATCATTGCAGATGTCGGTGTCCATCAGCAATTGGTTGAATTTAACAATGTTGACAGTACCAATAATGGTGGCAATGGTATCGCCATTATCAATGGCGATACGGTGATTAACGGTGGGCAGACAGCCACTACACGGGATGGAGCCTCGCCCCAGGAGATTGTTATCCTCAATAGTGAGATTGCAAGTAATACTCTAGACGGTATCAATATCACCCTGGTGGATGTGGGTGCCCAGGAACTGGTGATTCAAGGGAATCGAATTGTTAATAATGGCGGCGATGGTATCGACTCAATTGCGCAGACGGCCGATGTGCAAGAATGGCGAACGGATAACGAGACAGGCGCATTGGGCATTAGTGGCAACACTATCACTGGCAACGGGGGGCAGGCGATTACTATTGATGTTGAAAACATTGCCATATTGCCTATTGTGGGTATTGGCAACAATACTATTTCAGGTAATGGTGCAAACCCTGCCATTGAAATCAATACGCTGAATACTGCGCCTACGGGCAATATCACGGCCTGTATAATCCTAGGTGATAATCTCGCCCCCGTTAGCATTCAGATCAAAGCACCTGATCCGCTCTTGACGGGTGGAGCAACAGTACGCGTTCAAGATTTATCAGGTTTGATTGCGGATCCTAACGTTGTCTTTTTAGTGAATGATACTACTCTAGGTCTGATAGAGAGCACAGCGGCCTATATAAATGAGGCCGGCAACTGCATTCAGTAAGAGTACATAGAAAGATGGATGGACAAATAGTAAAGTCCCGTATTTCTTCTGTCTGTCTTCTGTTGCTTGCACCCTAGACTAGTACTCACGCATCTGAAACAAGTATCATTGATATTGGAGAACCCCATGACTAAGTCTCTCGACATTCAAGAAGTTGCCATTGTCCTTCAGGCAACAAACTTGGATCCGGCTATCCTAAACCCCTCTCTCTTTAACTATGGTGCAATCTTCCCAACTGATTGGGAAGCGCTACGTCAGCCGGTTTATCAGCGCAATGGCGTGCAGATTTTGTTTAAGAACGGCATTAGCCTGATGGTACAGCCTAACAAAGTTACTCTGTCTGAGCTGGTGTTGGGCAAAGAGATCCATGAGCTGCAGGTGGCCACCCTGATGGCTAAGTGGATTGAGGCACTGCCTAATATTAGCTATCGCGCCTTGGGTGTAAATCCTACTGGCATGGTGACCTTTTCTGAAGATCAGCAAGAAGCGTCTAACTTTTTGCGGTCAACATTGCTAACAGAGGGCGTTCGCCGCGAAGGCGCACCTGAACTGTTGAAGGCGTCGCTAAACCTGGCCTACCGTTTGGAGCGGGGCATTTTGAATCTATCTATTCAGGAGGGCGTGGCTCAGCTTTCTGAAGAGCAGAAGATTTCGGCATTGCTATATTCGGGTAACTGTCACTATGCTCTGCAGGGAGAGTCTCAGGCAGACCGCTTGGGCGATCTTAAAGCAGTGCTAGGTCAGTGGCAAACGGGTGTGGATGCCTATTGCGACCTGGTTAGTCAAAAGCTGCTGCAGTCGCCAGAGCTGGTTGCTGTATAATTCCTAGCCTTATTGAGCAAGATCCCTTAGCTGCTGACGTGTTCAGAGATTGAAGATGGTAGTGGCTAAGGGCTTTTTATTTAACCAGCTGCTCTGTTGTCTTTATAACTGGTTAGTGTAAATTTTCAATTTTTTGGGTGCGATCGCATCCCTTTCAAACCCAAACTCCTCCCAACCCTCAGCGCAGCCGTTAGGGATGTGCGTGAAAATAAGAAACCTTTCTGAAGCTTGGCAATAGCTGGTTCCCCTTGGCAAGGGGAACCGTCAGGGAGGGGTCTTCGACCTCTAGCGCTAGCGACCGAAGACCCCTCCGCCTACGGCACCTCCCCTTACCAAGGGGAGGATCTTGCCCAACTGCTTCTTGT
>ERZ1740070.1962-NODE-1962-length-12238-cov-4.611836_pt1 | contig 12238 bp, 11 predicted proteins | sample MGYA00581734_ERZ1740070 | MGnify/ENA primary metagenome ERZ1740070 (study PRJEB43018, sample SAMN04849744) | marine metagenome | isolation source: floating plastic debris | place: Pacific Ocean | collected 2008-09-01 | study: EMG produced TPA metagenomics... | reverse complement strand
CGCCACAACGGGGCTTGGCGAGCCTTCGTACACATCCGGCGTCCAAACGTGCATGTGCGCGGCGGAGACTTTGAAGGCTAGGCCGGTAATCATCAGAACCATGCCGAATAAGAGCCCCATGCTGGTGTCCGCTTCGGCGACGACTTCATAGCTGGTGCTACCCGAGAAGCCGTAGACAAGCGAAATCCCGTAGAGCAGGAGGCCCGAGGCTAGAGCGCCGAGCACGAAGTATTTCAGGCCAGCCTCGGCCGACCGCGGACTGTCACGGTGGAAGGAGGCGAGCACATAGGAGGACAGGCTGAGCGTCTCAATACCGAGATAGAGCGTCATGAAACTGGCAGACGAGAGGATGATCCCCATGCCGAGCGCGGCAAAGATCATCAGCAGCGAATACTCATACCGCATCGTCTCGTGACGGCGCAGGAACCCTTCGGCCATGAGGAGCGCGATACCACCGCAGACAAAGCTCACGACTTTTGCGAAATTCGCGAAGCTGGAGGTCTCTACCAAGCCGTCAAAGGCGCGTCCGCCCTCCCAATAGTAGCCACTCAGCGCGGCAGCGGCGAACAAAACAAGCGCGCCGAACTTAAACGATAGGCTATTGAACCGATCGCCCAGGAACGCCCCGATCGTGACGCCGAGCAGGCCCGCTGCAGCGAGGAGCAGCTCTGGCGCGATCGTGGTTAGAATGGCTTCAAGGTCAAACATGTCGCTTATCCTCCCGCCATCTGGGCGAGGGCGTGGAGTGAAGACTCACGCGTAATATCGAAAATGAGGTTCGGCAGCACACCCAGCAGCAAGGTCCCAATCGCCAATGGGATAAGGCAGATGAGCTCTTTCACGTTGACGTCCTGAATATCCTCAAGCTCTGGGTTGGTGATCTGACCAAATACGGTCCGCCGATAGAGCGTCAGCATGTAAACAGCTGAGAAGATCACCCCGAGCGCGGCGCCTGCCGCGGCCCAAGTATTGGCTTGGAAGGCGCCAACCATGGTCAAGATCTCACCGACAAAGCCACTCGTGCCCGGCAAGCCGACATTCGCCATGGTGAACAGCATGAAGAAGGTTGCATAGACCGGCATGCGGTGCACCAGACCGCCATAAGCAGAGATGTCCCGCGTGTGCATGCGGTCATAGACGACGCCCACAATTAGGAAGAGCGCACCCGAGATGAGGCCGTGGCTGAGCATCTGAAAGATTGCGCCTTGAACACCAATCTCGGTGAATGAGAAAATACCAAGCGTCACGAAGCCCATATGCGCCACAGATGAGTAAGCGATCAGCTTCTTCATATCCGTCTGACGCCAAGCCACGAGGGAGGCGTAGACAATTGCGATCACAGACAGCGTGAATACGAAGGGCTGGAAGAGAATGCTGGCATCTGGGAACATCGGTAAGCTGAACCGCAACAGACCATAGCCGCCCATTTTCAGAAGCACGGCTGCCAGGATAACTGAGCCCGCGGTTGGCGCTTGCACGTGAGCATCTGGAAGCCAGGTATGCACAGGCCACATAGGCAGCTTCACCGCAAAGGAGGCAAAGAAGGCAAGCCAGAGCCAGGTTTGCGCCCCCTGATCGAAGGCGAATTGCTCCAGCACGGTGACGTCTGATGTGCCTGCTGTGAGGTACATATAGACCACCGCGGCCAACATGAAGAGCGAGCCCAGCAGGGTATAGAGGAAAAATTTGAAACTCGCATAGATGCGGTCCACGCCGCCCCACACCCCAATAATGATGAACATCGGAATGAGGCCTGCTTCAAAGAAGACATAGAAGAGTACCAGATCGAGCGCCGCAAACACACCGATCATGAAGGTCTCGAGCACCAAGAAGGCGACAATGTACTCGGTCAGGCGATGCTTGATGGAGCCAATGCTGGCAATCAAGGCAATCGGCGTCAGCAATGTCGTTAGCAGGATGAGCAAGAGCGACATGCCATCGATGCCCATCTTGTACTTAATGCCCGCAAACCAATCGACTTCCTCAACCAGTTGATAGCCGGTGCCGGTGAGGTCATAGCTTAAGAACATCACGATCGAGACGATGAAAGTCGCGACTGAGAAGAGAAGACCAGCATACATGACGCGATCGTCTTCGCTGCCATCCTGACGGAATTGCGCACCCGTTAGCGCCTTGATCAATAGGATCAGGATCGCACCTGCCATTGGCAGAAAGGTCACTGCAGAGAGAATTGGGAAATCCATTAGCCCGCGCCTCCGCTGCGCCAGAAGAGTATCGCGCCAAAGACCAGCGCCGCCCCGATAATCACGAAGGCATAGTGATAAAGATAACCCGTGTGCATGGCCGATAGTCGGCGCGCGCTCCAGCGGACCAAGGCAGAGACGCCGTCCGGTCCGAGACCATCAACGACTTTCTTGTCGCCTTTCCAGAACGTGTCGCCGAGCCAAGCTGAGCCTTTGATCAAGGTCACATTGTAGAGCTCGTCAAAGTACCACTTATTGTAAAACAGACCGTGCAGCGGTCCGCCACCCTCAGCGATGCGTTTGCCGACACCGCGATTGAACAGATAGGTGAAGGTGGCGAGCACAAATCCGGTGACGGTTACGGCCAGCGGCGCCCAGAACACCCATTCCGGCACGTTATACTTGTCTTTGAGAACTGTGTTCTCTTTGGCCGTATAGATCGCGCCATCCCAGAACGCTTTATAGTCGTGTCCGACAAACGCGTCGTAGAAATACCACCCGGCAAAGATCGCCCCAACGCTCAATATCGCGAGCGGGATCAGCATCACAATCGGCGACTCATGCGGGTCGCCATGGTGGTGATGGTCGTCATGACCCTGATCGTCGTGAGCGTGCGCGTCGTCGTGATGGTCGACTTCCGCGCGCGGGCCGTGGAAAGTCATGTAGACCAGACGCCAAGAATAGAAGCTGGTGAGCAGGGCGGCTGCAATACCGAACCAGAAGGCGAGCTGTGCAAACGGAACACCTTTCATCCCAGCGGCAAAGGCCGTCTCAATGATCGCATCTTTAGAGAAGAAGCCAGAGAAGCCCCAAACGTGCGGCATGCCGAGGCCAATAATCGCGATTGTTCCGATCATCATCGCGCCATAGGTGAGCGGCATATACTTCGCGAAGCCGCCCATATTGCGCATGTCCTGCTCATGGTGCGCGCCGTGAATAACGGAGCCTGCGCCGAGGAAGAGCAGCGCCTTAAAGAAGGCGTGCGTAAAAAGGTGGAACATCGCCGCTTCATAAGCGCCAATACCTGCTGCGAAGAACATGTAGCCAAGCTGTGAACAGGTTGAGTAAGCGATGACGCGCTTAATGTCGTTCTGCGCAAGACCTACGGTCGCCGCATAGAGCGCCGTCACCGCACCGATGAGAGCGATCATTGAGGCTGCAAATGGAGCATACTCATAGATCGGTGAGACGAGGCAGACGAGATATACGCCCGCAGTCACCATGGTCGCGGCGTGGATCAGGGCTGATACGGGTGTTGGGCCTTCCATCGCGTCTGGCAGCCAGACATGCAGAAAGAACTGGGCTGATTTGCCCATCGCGCCAATGAACAGCAACACGCCGATTAGCTCCAAAGCTGGAATGTTCCAGCTCAGGAAGGGCACGATGATGTCGCGGACATTGCCGGCTTCAGCGAGCGCCAGCGGCACGACTTCAGCATTCTCTTTGATCGCGGTCAGCACCGGCTTGAACTCAACCGATCCAAAGACCAGGAAGACCGCCATAATGCCGAGCGCGAGCCCGAAGTCACCAACGCGGTTGGTCACAAAGGCTTTGATCGCCGCATCGTTCGGCGCTTTGTTTTGATACCAGAAGCCGATCAGAAGATAAGACGCGAGGCCCACACCTTCCCAGCCAAAGAAGAGCTGGATGAAATTGTCAGCCGTCACCAGCATCAGCATCGTGAAGGTAAAGAGTGATAGGTATGAGAAGAAGCGGGCTTTGTGCGGGTCTTCTTCCATATAGCCCCAGCTGTAGAGGTGAACGAGGCCAGAGACACTCGTGATCACCGCCATCATCACGATGGACATGGCATCGACCCGGATTGCCCAGTCGGCTTTAAATTGGCCGACTTCCATCCAAGTCATCAGCTTGATAATGTGCTGTCCGACGTAAGAGCCGGCATGGCCCGTATCCGCGGCAAGCGAGGCATGCTCGACATGGCCTGCGCCGCCTGAACCCGAGGCGTAGATGAACAGTTGATAGAGCGCCATAATGCCCGCGAGCCCAACGGTTCCGGTCGTGACCACCATCGCACCACGATCGCCGATAAAGCGCTGAAACAATCCAGCGACCAGCGCCGCGAGGCCAGGCCCGAGAACGATGAACTGGATGAACTGATCAGATAGCATGCTTGCCCCCTACCCTTTCATCAGGTCGACACTTTCGACCGCGATGTCTCCGCGATTGCGGAAGTAAACGACAAGGATGGCGAGCCCGACAGCTGCTTCTGCAGCCGCAACGGTGAGCACCAGCATGGCGAAGATCTGGCCCTCGATGGTTCCGGAGAAGACCGAGAACGCGACCAGGTTGATGTTCACCGATAGCAAGATCAATTCTATCGCCATCAGGATCACAATAATATTCTTACGGTTCACAAAGATCCCAACCACGCCAATCGTGAATAGGATGGCCGAGATGGTCAGGAAGTGGTTGATCGTCAAATCCATGGATTAGATCCCCTTTCCTGGCTCGACTGAGACTTTCTCAATCGCATCTTCGCGGCGGCGTGAGGTCTGCTTGGCAATGTTCTGGCGCTTTACGCCAGGGCGCTCCCGAAGGGTCAAAACAATCGCGCCGATCATCGCCACCAACAGGATCAAGCCGGCCATTTGGAAGAGCAGGAAGTAATCGGTGTACATGACCTGGCCGATCGCTTCGGTGTTCGTGTCAGCGCCAGGCGCGGCGTCGAATGTTGTATTGGGCGCACCGCCGCGGGCAAAACTCGCAAGGGCGATCTCTGCGATGAAAGCAAGTCCGATCAGGCCGGCAAACGGCCAATAGCGAAGCGTGCCTTGTTTTAGCTCAACAAAGTCGACATCGAGCATCATGACGACGAACAAGAATAGCACCGCCACCGCGCCGACATAGACAACGACGAGAAGCATGGCGAGGAATTCCGCCCCGATGAGCACGAACAGGCCTGCCGACGTGAAGAAGGTCAGGATCAGCCAAAGGACTGAGTGGACCGGGTTCTTAGCCATGATCACGGCCAAGGCGGAAACGGTCACAATGGCCGCGAAAATATAGAAGGCGATCAGTTCCACTGCTTAAGCCCCAATTCCCTTCCGGCGGTTGCCCGCCACCTCAATCAAGGGCGCTACCGATACGGCGCGTCCAGTTCCAAATTCTTAGCGATGAGCCGCTCCCAGCGATCCCCATTCGCCAGGAGTTTGTCCTTGTCATAGTAAAGCTCTTCGCGGGTCTCAGTGGCGAACTCAAAGTTCGGTCCCTCGACGATCGCATCAACCGGGCAAGCCTCCTGACAGAAGCCGCAATAGATACATTTGACCATATCGATGTCATAGCGCGTCGTCCGGCGAGATCCGTCTTCTCGCGGCTCCGCTTCAATCGTGATCGCTTGCGCCGGACAGATTGCTTCGCAGAGCTTACAAGCAATGCAGCGCTCTTCGCCGTTTGGGTATCGCCGGAGCGCGTGCTCACCGCGGAAGCGCGGGCTAACCGGGTTTTTCTCGAACGGATAATTCACCGTTGCTTTGCGACGGAACATTTCCCGCATACCGAGCACGAAGGCCGACAAGAAGTCGGTCAGCATCGCGCCACGAATGGTCTGTACCAGGCTCATTAGATGGCTCCCAATAAGGCTGCATTGGCCGCGACATGACCTGTCATATACCAACCGGGATAAACAGATTTCGCGACCGAACCGAGAATCAACAGGCTGCTCACAATCATGCTTGCACTCCTGCATAGACGACATATCCGCCAACGATCACCACGGCGGCGAGCGCTGTCGGCAAGAAGATCTTCCACCCGAGGCGCATCAGCTGGTCATAGCGATAACGCGGCACAACCGCCTTCACGAGCGCGAAGAGGAAGAAGAACAGAACCATCTTGGCCATAAACCAGGCGAGATGCCCGAGGTTCACGATCCAGGCTGGGAAACTATTGACGAAGTCTGCCCCGAGCGGAATGGGTCCGTGCCACCCGCCAAGGAACAGAACGGTCATCATCGCGCACATCAACACAATGTTGAGATATTCGCCGAACATGAAGAGCAGGTAAGGCGTGGCCGAATACTCAACCTGGTAGCCTGCAACGAGTTCGGATTCAGCTTCTGGCAAATCAAAGGGCGGGCGATTGGTTTCCGCCAGAGCCGAGACGAAGAACATCACGAATGCCACGACCATGACCGGCAACATCAGAACATGCTGAAGTGTCAGCAAGTGCCAAGTGAACAGGCCACCATCTTGCGCAGCGACGATCTCCGTCAGGTTCATTGAGCCCGCCAGCAGGATCACTGTAACGATAATCAAACCAATGGAGACTTCATAAGAGACCATTTGCGCGGCGCTGCGCAGCGACGCCAAGAAGGGGTACTTCGAGTTGGACGCCCAGCCGCCCATGATGATGCCGTAAACTCCCAGCGATGAAATCGCGAACAAGTACAAAATCCCGACATTGATATCTGAAATCACCCAGCCCGGCGCCACCGGAATGGCCGCCCAAGCCGCGAAGGCGAGAGTGAGGGTTAGGATCGGTGCGATCAAGAAAACGGCTTTATTGGCGCCGGCGGGAATGATGATCTCTTTGAGGAGGAATTTCCCGAAATCGGCAAAGCTCTGCATCAATCCGAAAGGCCCAACCACGTTCGGACCTTTGCGCATCATCACGGCGGCCCAAACCTTGCGGTCTAGGAGCAACAGAAAAGCGATCGAAAGCGACAGGACCAGCGTGAACAAGCCGATCTGACCGAGCACGAGAAGCCAGCCCGTTAAGACGCCATATTGTTCGATCAAACCACTCATCGCGCCGCCCTACTCCGCTGCCACTGCAGTTTCAAGACCTTGTTTCTGTAGAGAACACTCGGCCATGGTCTTGGAGGCCCGTGCGATAGGATTGGTCATGTAAAAATCACCAATACTCGCGGTGAATGGCGCCCCACCGACGGTGCTTCCGCCAGAAGACATGGGTATTTTCAAGGCTTCGACCCCGGCATCGCCTGGCGCATAACCCAGGCCTGCAAAGATCGGGTTCGCCTCTCTTAGCGCGTCGCGAAGTGCGTCAGCCGAATCATAGGGAAGCGTCTTGCCGACCACATCTGAAAGTGCCCGGAAAATCGCCCAACCTTCGCGCGCTTCACCCTTTGGCTGCACGGCGCGGCGGGTCATTTGTACTCGGCCTTCTGTGTTCACATACGTCGCCGCCATTTCGGTATAGGCCGCCGCTGGCAGGATGATGTCCGCTTTACTCGCCCCAGCGTCGCCATGGCTGCCGACATAGATCACGGTCGCATTGCCTGTGTTGGAGAGATCCACTTCGTCAGCGCCGAGGAGAACGACCGTCTCCATGCCACCGCCTAGGATCGCCGCTGTGTCTGAGCCGCCTTCACCTGGCACAAAGCCAGTATCGAGCGCGCCGACGCGGCCCGCAGCCGTGTGCAACACGCCAAAGCCTGCCCAGTCGTCTTTGATCGCTTGGATCTCCAGCGCGTAATTATGCGCGGCTGCGAGAATGGCCTCGCCGTCTTCGCGCGCCACGACGCTTTCACCGATAATGATCATCGGCTTTTCAGCATTGCGCAGCGCTTCGGCGACTTCGCTGTCCTTGTTGAACAAGCCGTTCAGCGCATCTGGACCCGTGCCGAGATGCTCATAGTCATAAGTGAGGTCGGCGGCCTCGCCGATCACTCCAACTTTGAGATCATTCCAAAGCCAAGCTTTGCGGATCCGAGCGTTCCAGACTGCGGCTTCTTTTCGGGGATTAGTACCGATCAGCAGAAGCGCATCGGCTTCTTCCACGCCGAGCAAGGTCGGATTGAAAAGATAATGCTCGCGAGTGCCGCTGGTGCCATAGGTCGCACCAGCTGGGCGGCAGTCCGTGTTCTGCACGCCCATTGCACGGGCGAGGTCGAGGGCCGCTTTGGCCTGCTCCACTTCGATCAAGTCGCCCGCAACAAAGCCGATCTTATCGGCAGGCGCAGACAGCGCCGCTTTCGCCGCTTCAAACGCTTCACCCCAATTGACCGGGGTCAGCTTGCCATCCTTGCGGACATAGGGCGTGTCGAGGCGTTGACGGGCAAGACCGTCCCAGATGAAGCGCGACTTATCGGACAGCCACTCCTCGTTCACCTCTTCATTGATGACCGGCATGATGCGCATGACCGCATCGCCTTTGGCATCGACGCGAATGTTGGCACCCATCGCGTCCATAATGTCTACGCTCTCGGTTTTGCGCAGCTCCCATGGGCGCGCATTGTAGGCGTATGGCTTCGAGGTCAGCGCGCCCACCGGGCAAAGATCGATCACATTGCCAGACAGCTCTGAGGTGAGGCTCTCTTCCAAATAAGTGGTGATTTCAGCGCTTTCGCCACGCGAGATCATGCCGAGCTCTTCGACGCCCGCGACTTCAGCCGCGAAGCGCACACAGCGCGTGCACTGGATGCAACGGGTCATGATGGTCTTGACCAGTGGCCCCATATTCTTGTCTTCAACCGCGCGCTTGTTCAACTCATAGCGGCTGTCCGCGCGGCCATAGGCAACCGCTTGGTCTTGCAGGTCACACTCACCGCCTTGGTCGCAGATTGGGCAATCCAGCGGGTGATTGATGAGCAGGAATTCCATCACGCCATTGCGGGCTTTCTCGACATAATCGCCTTTGGTCGAGATATTTGGCGGCGTCCCGTCTGGGTTCATTCGCATATCGCCCACCGTCTGCGCACAAGACGCAATCGGCTTCGGCGCCCCATGCCATTGGACCAAGCACATCCGGCAGTTTCCAGCGACAGACAGGCGCTCGTGATAACAGAAACGCGGGATCTCAGCCCCCGCTTCCTCACACGCTTGCATCAGCGTGTAAGAGCGCGGAACTTCGACGTCCTCGCCATCAATGTTCAATTTGAAAAGATCGTCGCTCATCTATTCAATCTCCACATCAGTATCGTCGAGTGGTTGGTTCTTCAGAATGGGCTCAAGCTTCGCCGCCCAAAGGGCGTAGCCAGCGTCATTCAGATGCAATCCGTCTGTCGTGAGGTCTTCGCGCAGAGCTCCAGAAGAGTCCGCGAATGCGGCCGTCAGGTCCAGATACTTGATATCACGGGCCTCGACCATTTGGCGGAGCTCCACACGCAAGCTCTCAATCTCATCTTGATATTGAGCCTCACGCGGTAAAACGCTCTGCACCACAATCTTCGTTTCGGGCAAAGCGCGTTCAATCTGATCCAAAATAGTCGCTTGCGCGACCACAATTTGCGCCGGTGTCCGTAGACCGCCTTCCAAGTCATTTGTCCCGATCATGAGGATTACTTTCCGAGGCTCAGCCGCAATCAATTGTGGCAGCCGATTCAAAGCACCATTCGTGCGATCCCCGCGCACGCCAAAATTCATGATGGTTGTATCTTGCAAGAGGTTATCCCAGTCGCCCCATTGGGTGAGACTGTCGCCATAAAATGCGATGCCGTGGGCCTGAACCGGCATAGCTTCGATCTCGCGCACCCGCCGGATGAACATATCTCTACGCCAGGCATCATATGACGGCGGCACGGATATACCGTGCACAATCGTTTTCGGGCGCATTAGGTCCCACGCCGCAAAACCAAGGCCCGCCAGCAGCGGCGCCACCCCCATCCCGACAAAGGTCCGCCGCCAGAGCGGGGCGCGGTCATTTGAAGTCGAAGAGAGACCGTACATCGCCTCTACTCCGCCGCCACGGTGTGGCCTTGCACGAGCGCGCGTGGGGCGCGGTACTGCGTGATCCGGTCTTCGATTTCATGGCGGAAATGGCGAATGAGGCCCTGCACTGGCCAAGCAGCTGCATCGCCAAGCGCACAAATCGTGTGGCCTTCGACTTGCTTCGAGACGTCAAGCAGCTTGTCGATATCGTCGTGATGCGCTTCGCCTTTGACCATTTGTTCGAGCACGCGCCACATCCAGCCCGTGCCTTCCCGGCACGGCGTACACTGTCCGCAGCTTTCATGCTTGTAGAAATAGGCGATGCGCGAGATGGCGTGGATCAGGTCGGTCGACTTATCCATGACGATCACCGCCGCGGTGCCGAGACCCGATTGAAGGTCGCGGAGCGTGTCGAAATCCATGTGAGCGTCCATGATCTGCTCGGCGGGCACCATGGGCACAGACGAACCACCTGGGATCACCGCTTTCAGATTATCCCAGCCGCCACGAATGCCGCCGCAATGGGTATCGATCAGATCCCGGAAGGTGATCGACATTTCTTCTTCGACATTGCACGGCTTGTTCACATGGCCGGAAATGCAGAACAACTTGGTGCCAGTATTATTCGGGCGACCAAAGCCTGCAAACCAACTTGCGCCGCGGCGCAGTATGGTTGGTGCGACCGCAATCGACTCTACATTGTTCACCGTGGTCGGGCAGCCATAGAGCCCCGCATTGGCTGGGAAAGGAGGCTTAAGACGCGGCTGGCCCTTCTTACCCTCAAGGCTTTCCAGGAGCGCGGTTTCTTCGCCGCAAATATAAGCGCCCGCGCCATGGTGGACATAAATATCAAAGTCCCAACCATTGACGTTATTCTTGCCGATCAGTTTGGCTTCATATGCCTCTTTAACCGCCTTCTCGAGCGCCTCGCGCTCAGCAATGTATTCGCCGCGCAGATAGACGTAGCAAACGTGTGCGCGCATCGCCCGGCTCGCCACCATGCAGCCCTCGATGAGGAGGTGCGGATCATGGCGCATAATCTCGCGGTCCTTACAGGTACCCGGTTCAGATTCATCTGCGTTTACAACCAGATAGTGCGGGCGCTCACCGACAGATTTCGGCATAAAGGTCCATTTGAGCCCCGTCGGGAAGCCGGCGCCGCCGCGGCCGCGAAGGCCACTTTCTTTGATCTGATTGCAGATCCAATCCGGCTCTTGCGCGAGCATCTCGCGCGTCAGGTGCCAAGCCCCGCGCTTTTTCGCTTCTTCGAGGCCCGGATCGTGAGACCCATAGAGATTGGTGAAGATACGATCTTTATCTTGAAGCATCTTTTTGCTCCTTCAATTCGCGCATCGCCGTGATAATCAACGGCATACCGACGACAGCGCCAACAACAATCGCGCCGACCACCCAGAACATGTTTCCAGAGGTGATAAACAAAGCGACACCGATCAGAATGATGACCGAGTCGAGCGCCCCGGCGAGCATCAATTTCTTGCGCGGGTCCGGCTTTTCAACGAGGGCCACTATGCGTCTCCCTCATCTTTTGAGGATTCTACTTCGCCCGCATCAACGCGTTTGGAAAACTCAGTATCTTCGCCACCGGCTAAAGTCTTGGCTTGAGCGATCCAGTCTTCGCGCTCAATCCGGCCTGGGAAGGACATGAAATCCTCAACCCAATCGACATTGGCAGGCGTCCAAGCCGCGATCTGGCTGAACTTGTAAATGCCGAGTTCGTTCAACGCTTTCTCATTAACCGGGCCGATGCCCTTAATGCGTTTCAAATCATCTTCATCGCCCGCCGCGACCTCGACCGCTTCGGGCTTGTCTTCGGCCTTTGGCGCAGGCTTTGAGTCTTTGATCAGCGTTGTTTTCGCTTCAGGCGCGGGAGCTGGCGCTGGTTCGGGGGCAGCAGGCGCATCACTTGGCAGATTGGGCAGCGCCGATATCATGTTACGCGAGCCATCGAACAAAGTAGTCTCACCGAGGCTGGTCGCGCCGCCTTGCGGGGCGGAGTTCAAGCGATCAACAAACGGACCCGGCTTCACTTCCGCGCCATTCTCCAACTTATTGAGGATCTCTTCCAGCGTCTCCGGCGTCAGATCTTCATAATAATAGTCATTGATCTGAACCATAGGCGCATTCACGCAGGCGCCAAGACACTCATCCTCTTCCCAGCTCAATCGACCATCATCGGTGATATGCATCGGATCGCCAATTTTCTTTCGGCAGACCTCTTTCAGATCATTGGCACCGCGCAACATGCAAGGCGTCGTCCCGCAGAGCTGGATGTGGTTCTTCCCAACCGGTTGCAGGCGGAACATGGTGTAGAACGTCGCGACTTCATAGACGCGAATGTATGGCATCTCCAACCGATCGGCGACTTCACGCATGGCGGGCTCAGAC
>ERZ1740070.1959-NODE-1959-length-12240-cov-4.824046_pt1 | contig 12240 bp, 7 predicted proteins | sample MGYA00581734_ERZ1740070 | MGnify/ENA primary metagenome ERZ1740070 (study PRJEB43018, sample SAMN04849744) | marine metagenome | isolation source: floating plastic debris | place: Pacific Ocean | collected 2008-09-01 | study: EMG produced TPA metagenomics... | reverse complement strand
TTCAAGCTGAAGACGGCATTCGAGATCGGGACGGGTGACTGGAGTTCAGACGTGTCTCTTCCGATCTCGGGCTTCTCTGGCGCGGATTTGGAGTCATTGGTCGAAACGGCAGTGGACTATGCACTCGATTCCTCGCTCAGTCCGGAAAACCTGACTTTGATCACCAATGAACATTTCGAAGACGCGTTTGATGAGGTGAAATCCTCGACCCGGGAATGGCTTAGCGAAGCCAGGAATTTTGGCGAATATGCCAATCAGTCCGGCATGTATGATGATCTGCGCGACTTCTTGAAAAAGCATGCGCGCTAGCGAACTCACCGTAAAACGTTCTCGGGCGCGTGATCGAGTACGAATTGCGCTATGTCTGCCTCGTGGAGGGTGAGATAGGTCGATGGATATTCAAACAGGGTAAGCCCAATCAATGACCGCAATCTGTAGGAAAGGCTTTTAGATTTCGGAACAAATACCAGAACGGGAAAGATATGGGGGGTTTTCCATTTTGTATATTCGATGTCGGACCAGTTCAGGACGCAATTCGGATGGGACCAGTAATCTACGATGCCCTGATCCGTAATTTTCAAGATAGGCCCGTCAAAACTACGAAGTCGCCAAAGGCGCAACGTCGACCCAAACAGGGAGGCATACAACCATCCCATGACTCCACCAAAGAGCAGCCAAGCCCAGATGGGTTGATCGTCCTTAAACTTGTCGAAAAAAATCAAGTAAGCCCCTCCGAACGCAAACAGCGCCGTGATGAGACCAATCATAATCGCACCCTCAGTCGCGCTCTTTCGATCTACTTCAATTTTCAATTCCGGCATTCGGAGAGTTAAGGCAATTTGTATCGCAGTGTCTATCTGCCCAGAATGAATTGAAAAAGGCCCGCGACGATCGTCGCGGACCTCAAATTTTCAAACATCAAGTTTGCGATTAGTGCAGGAACTCAAACAGACCCGCTGCGCCCATGCCGCCGCCGATACACATGGTGACCACACCCTACTTGGCTTTGCGACGCTGGCCCTCCAGCAGGATTGAGCCCGTGCGCCAGTCATGCCGAATGGGTGGCCGATCGAGATTGAGCCACCATTGACGTTGTACTTCTCAGGGTCGATGCCGAGGAAGTCGCGGCTATACAAACACTGTGACGCGAATGCTTCGTTCAGTTCCCAGAGGTCGATATCGTCGACTTTCAGGCCGTGACGTTCGAGCAGGCGTGGCACAGCCTTGATTGGCCCGATACCCATCTCGTCTGGATCGACACCGCCAACATTGAAGCCCATGAAACGACCGAGGGGTTCAATGTTCCGACGCGCGGCTTCTTCAGCTTCCATAACCACGACCGCAGCCGCACCGTCTGACAATTGCGAGGCGTTACCCGCGGTGATGTATTTGCCTTCCTGGACTTGTTGACCACCGGAGAAGACGGGCGGCAGACCCGCCAACGCTTCGGCGGTCGTGCCCGGACGATTACACTCGTCACGATCGCAAACGACGTCTTGCTCTGTGATTTCACCAGTTTCCTTATTCTTGAGCATCATCTTGGTCTCAAGCGGTACAATCTCTTCAGCCATATAGCCTTTTTGCTGGAACTCAGCGGTGCGGCGCTGAGACTCGGCGGAATACTCATCCTGCGCTTCGCGGCTGACATTGTAACGATCGGCAACGATTTCCGCTGTTTCAATCATGGTCATCCAGATCGCTGGCCATTTCGCCATCAATGCGTCTTCGGTGTAGCGGTGAAGGTTCATATGGCCGGAGCGCGAGACCAGCGACAGGCTTTCAACGCCGCCGCCAATGGCAACCGGCGCGCCTTCATTGATAACGGTTTGAGCTGCATTGGCGATGGCCTGCAGGCCAGACGAACAAAAGCGATTGATCGTGGCGCCAGAGGTTGAGCTTGGGCACCCGGCCCAGAGCGCTGCATTGCGGGCCACATTGTGACCGGTCGCACCTTCTGGTTGGGCGGAGCCCATAAACACGTCTTCGACGGCTTCTGGCTCAATGCCTGCCCGCGCCATGGCGTGCTTGATGGCATGTCCGGCCATGGTGATGCCGTGTGTGTTGTTGAGAGAACCCCGGCCGGCTTTTGCCAAACCTGTGCGGGCGGTGGAAACAATGACGGCTTCGCGCATGATGATAAACTCCCGTAAGTGGTCTTTGTTGCAGCGCACCCTACTGAAGCGAGCAGGCCACGACTAGGGGTGACGTTGACGTAAAGTGCAACGACGTCGCGGCAACCCCTTCACGAAAGTGCGATTCCGGCTTAGTGAACGGGTTCCATCAAGGGGAGTACACAAATGGGCATTTTCAAATTTGCCATGAACAAGGGCAAAGAGATCATTGCTGACCGCAATAAAGTGGCGGAAAAGGCGATCCGAAAAGAAGTTGAGGATCTTGGTCTGGATGACGAGCTGGGCACCGATTTCAAGGTCTCAGTCGAAGGCAAGCAAGTGAAGCTGGAAGGCAAGGTACCGGACCTCGCAACCAAGGAAAAACTGATCCTCGCCGCCGGCAATGTCAGCGGTATTGGCGCGGTCGATGACTCGATGAAAGTCAAATCGAAAGCGAAAACCGCCGACTCCGTTTTTCACACCGTGAAGTCCGGCGATTCATTGTCGAAAATCGCGAAGAAATACTATGGCGATGCCATGCGCTATCCAGATATTTTCGACGCGAACACGCCGATGCTCAAGCATCCGGACAAGATATACCCGGGCCAGGTCCTGCGCATTCCTGGCGCTTAATCTAACGCATAGGCGGAACTCATGCTGCGAATTTTCGGCGTCTTTATTCTCGCTCTTGGTTTCGCGGCGTGTGCGGAAGCCCACGATCACAACGACCCGGGCGGCGAGTCCGCGACGGACTATTACCGGCCGGGTCATAGCATACCCGATACGGCTGATCTCAGCCGCGGGGACGTACCGCGGGACGATTATGGCCGTCCTTATACATATGAAGGCCTGGGCAAGCCTTTGCCGATTTTCGACGGCACGAGAACCGATGGCAGTGCTTTTTCCTCTTTGGATCTAGAGGGACGCTGGACCGTGATTGAGGTTTGGGGGATCTGGTGCCATGACAGCCGCAATGATGCGCTCTTTGCTGCGGCGCTCTCAACGGCTCTGGCTCAGGACCCGGACGTCGACTTCATGTCCATCCATACCCCTCCAAATGAAGAGCACGCCGATCGGGCGCTGCGGGGATATGAGTCCGTATCTGAATGGTTCGAGGAAAAAGGTTGGTCCTTCCCGACTGTCATGGACGAGGATGCTTCGATCCGCACCTCCCTGACCATTCGCTGGACTCCAACTTATCTGGTCATCGCACCGGATCGCAGTGTGCAGGGGTTTCGCACCGGCCTCGCCGATGCAGGCGACTTCGCCGTCAAGGATTTCGTCCAGGATATTGCCGAAACTCGGCGCGACTGGACAGGCTCCTAAAGCCCGACACTGCTCAAAATTTGGACAATCCAAACACGGCGATATCGTGGCTCGTACAGGCGTCCGAAAGTTTCGCAAAAACAAGCCCATATAACCGTTATTTCATCAGAATTTCGCGTTTTGCCCCTATCAAAGCGCCCCTCGGAACGGGTATTAACGCTTCGTTAGCAACTCCAATAGGGTGGACTTATAAATGCTGCACGCCTCAACTCGAAAGTTGATAGATCGCCTGGCAGAAATGACAGAGCTCGGCAAATTGGACTGGACGGAAGATGATGCTGGCAACATCGCCTATGCCACCGAAGGCTACAGCGTCTCCCTGACTGAAAATCCGGGTGAGGTCATCATTGCCGGCTAGGATGGCAAAGAGCTCGAGCGTGCAACCGCCGACGAGATCGCGGCCTCCCAACAGGAAGACGGCACATCCTACACCGCGGTGGTGGCGGCAATGACCAAAGAGGCCGCCCGCATTGCCCGCGGCACCGAAGCAGCGATTTCCTCCCTTCTCGCCGGCATGGACGATACCCCCAACGCATCTGAAATAGAGGCAGTCGTCACAGACGACGCCGAGACGCTGCCAGAGGATCCGATTGAGGATCCGGTTGATGACACGACAGTCATCGCCGCGGACTCGATCGAAACCGTCACTGAAGAAGAGACCTCGGCTGACCCCGTCGAAACGGAAGAGGATACGACCGTCGCAACGACCACTGCAAACACTGGCGAGGAGGCATTCACGGAGGACGAGCCAGAATTGGAGTCCGCGACCGAACTGGAAGCCTACAATAGTGACGAAGTCGAAGAAACTGAGTCGATCGAGATGGCCGCGGTTGAACCTGCCGATGAAGACGCCGAGCTCGCTGCGATCGTCGACGAAGAGGGTTCCGAGGAAACGCTTGAAGCCGAGTCTGAAAGCGAAGTACTCGGAGACACAAACACCGTAGAAACACCTACGGAAGCGACGCATGAAGAAGCGACCGTCGAAATCGAACCAGAAGAAGACGCGTCTGAAGCTTTGGTCGCAACCGACGAGACAGAGAACGACCCCGACGCCATTCTCCATGCCGAACTCGAAACAGACGCCGAGTCGGTCGCGGACGTGTTAGACGTTGAGTCTGAAACAGAGGTGACGGAAGCCGTCGCCCGCATGGCTGACGAAGTGAAGAGCCGGGAGGACACAGGCCTTGAGTCCGCAGCGGCCAGCGCGGTTGGCGCCGTGGCGCTGGCGGCAGGCCTGACATTGCAAGACGACGAGGACGCTGTCTCGGAGGAAACAACAGAGGCAATCGCCGACGAGTCCGCGCCGGATAGTTTCGCCGAGTCGCCCGACGCACACGTCGTGGAGACAGCCGAGCCTCCTGCTTATGTTCCGTTCGGTCTGACTGAGGTCGAAGAAGAGGTTCTGGAAGACGATGTTTCGGCTGAACCGGATGACGTGCTTATCACCGCCGCGCCTGAAATCGTCACAGAAGCCACGGACGTGGCGGACGATGTCGTCGAAATCGAACCGGAGATTGAAACAACCAACTCGCCGATTGAGACCCTGGAACAGTTGGCAGATGACACATTCGCATCGCGAAACGAGCTGGATGGCATCGAATCGACCTCTGTGATGGATGAAGTTGAAACTGAATCCATCGAGCTCATTGATAGTGCGCCAATCGACACTTTCGTCGAAACTACCGAATCGCCTGACGCTGATCCGGCGAAAGAACCGGATTTCGTCTCACCCGAAACCGACCCTCTCGAACTGTCAGACCCGACGGACGCACCAGATGCCGAACCGGAACTGGAACCCGTGACAGCAGCTGCTAAGACCGTCCCCGCTTCAGGCGAGACCTACAGCTTAAGCGGCATCGGGGCCGGTTTTGGCCTCGGCGCGCTGTCCGCCAGGACCGAAGCCAGCGGAATCCCCGGACCCAGCTCACCGAGCGTTGAAACGGGTGAGAAAGTCGTTATTGACGCGACGGACGACGTTCTACCCAAGCCAGAAGGCAATCTGAACGTCTCACTTGCTGAAACCGCATCGGCAGCTGTTGGCAGCGCAAATACCATGGCCGACGCCAGCGGCCCGGTAGAAGAAACGTCCGAAACTGAGTCGGATATTCTCAAACCCCGGACCCGTTTTAATCCTTGGGATTGACCCCCGTAGGCATCAATCTGGCTTGAAAAAGGGCGCGCTTTCTTCTTGCGCGCCCTTTTTCGGACCTTTGAGTTGCAGCTCGGCCACAGAATCCGCACGTGTAAACTTTTTTACAGTCACGCACGCACGGAACGCTTGCCGCATAGACAGATCAACGAATATCTCCCGTCGCGAAGGCGTCTTAAATCAAGGTGCCCCAATCTCGAAAGAAAGCGACGACGGATGGCTCTCAAAACGTCTCTTAAACTCTCTTCCGCGGCATTGATCCTGGCAGGTCTTGCAGCGGCCCCTGCCCTGGCGCAAGATAATGAAGACGCCGACGCGCGCCGTCTCGACCCGGTGGTCACAACGGCCCAACGCGTTGAGCAGGACGCTCAGGATGTCCCGATCTCAATCACGACGGTATCGGGCGAAAAACTTGATAATATCAAGGCCGGCGGCGCCGATATCCGTTTCCTTTCGGCTCGCGTCCCGAGCGTGATTGCAGAAAGCTCGTTCGGCCGTGCCTTTCCGCGTTTTTATATTCGCGGGATCGGAAATACCGATTTTGACCTGAATTCATCCCAGCCGGTTTCACTGGTCTATGACGACGTCCCCTATGAAAGTCCAATCCTGAAAGGCTTTCCAGTCTTTGATGTCGAGGGCGTTGAAGTCTTGCGCGGTCCGCAGGGAACACTGTTCGGACGAAACACACCGGGCGGCATCATCAAGTTTGACAGCGTCAAGCCAGGCGAAGACTTGAATGGCTTTGTGAAAGGTTCTTTTGGCTCTTACAATACGACGGAAGTCGAAGCGGCCATCGGGTTTCGTCTCAACGAACAGTTAGCGCTGCGTTTCTCTGGCCTGTTCCAACAACGCGATGATTTTGTCGACAACGCCTTTACAGGCGAGAATGATGCGTTCGAAGGCTTTGAAGAGTCGGCTTATCGCGTGCAGGGCTTGTGGTCACCGCTAGCCACGACCGATGTCCTGGTCAACATTCATGGTCGTCAGAATGATAGTGATGCCCGTCTGTTCCGGGCAAATATCATCGATCAGGGATCAGGCGGACTATCCGACAGTTTCGATTTTGATACAGTCTTCTTTGATGGTCAGAACGACCTTGAGCAGGATTCGTTCGGCGTCACGGTCCGCGTGGATCACGAAGTCACGGATGCGCTCGATCTGACTTATGTCTATGGTAACGAGTCCGCTAGCGTATTCTCCCGTGGGGATATCGATGGCGGATTCGGCGCGGCTTTCCTCGGCGCTGGAAATTTCGGTCCGGGATTCATTCCCTTCCCATCCGAAAGCGCTGGCGGGGTCGATGACTTGCAACAGATAACGCACGAAGCCCGTCTCGCCTTTGACGATGGCGGCCCCCTGCGTGGACAAGCCGGTATCTTTATCTTTGATGAGAAAGTGAACATCTCGTCCTTGAGCTTCGATACCCTGGGGCCCGGTCAGCCTGTGCACGGCATTGCCCTGCGCAATCAGGACACCGAATCACCCGGCATCTATGCCTCATTGGCCTATGATTTGTCTGACGAGGTCACGGTCGCCGGCGGATTGCGCTTCACCGACGAAGAGAAAGAGTTCACTGCCGGACGTTCCATCGGTCCTTTCGGCTCGGGCGCGCTCGCCCCACGCACTGTTGTCGTGGGCGATGATCAGATCAGCTGGGATCTATCGGCCACCTACCGTCAATCGGAAGATGTCTCCTATTATGCCAAGATTGCCCGTGGATTCCGTGGACCCTCGGTTCAGGGCCGCCTGGTCTTTGGTGACACAATCTCCAACGCAGACAGTGAGACCGTGTTATCATACGAAGCCGGCGTGAAGTCAGAACTCTATGACAATCGCGTACGCGCCAATGCCAACGTGTTCTTCTACACTTTGGAAGATCAGCAACTGACCATTGTCGGCGGGCTGGACAATACGGTGGCTCTGTTCAACGCGGATGAAAGCCAGGGTTACGGCTTCGAAGCGGATATTGAAGCCCTGGTCACGGACAATCTAATTGTCACGGGCGGGCTGTCCTACAACGATACCGAAATCAAGGACGACTTGCTCCTGTCGCCCGGATGCGGCGCGCCATGTACCGTCCTTGATCCCGCTGTGGATGTTGATGGTCAGACCTTCTTCAACATCTCGGGTAACTCATTCCCGAATGCGCCGGAATGGATCGCCAATTTCACGGCTCGTTACGGCATGCCATTCCAGGATGGTGAACTTTATGTCTTCACCGACAGGTCCTTCAAAGGCGAAACCAACTTCTTCCTGTATGAGAGCGTTGAATTCGTTGAAGACGGATACTGGCTCGGCGGTCTGCGTGCTGGCTGGGAAGGCAATAATGGAGTTAGCGTTTCGGCCTTTGTCCGCAACCTGACCGATGAGTTGGTGCTTGAAGGCGGTATCGATTTCAACAATCTGACCGGGTTCGCGAACGAGCCACGCACCTGGGGCATCGAGCTGGGCACCAAGTTCTAGGCTGCCTCAAAATTAATTCGAAAGGCCCCGCAGAATCACCTGCGGGGCCTTTTTTATTCTGCGGGCACGCGCGCCGGGTGTTGCCAGCCGCGCCCGGTCACCATTCTGAACAGGCGCTGTAGCGATTTCATGGTCATGATCCGGTACACGGCAGGCGTGAAGTAAAGCGCCAGGATCGCTGATCCGGCAACACCGCCGGCAATCCCGGTTGCCAGCGGCATCCAGAACACGTCGCCTTGCAGGATAATCGGAACAAAGCCGCCCATCGTGGTCAGCGTTGTGGCCACAATATGCCGCGTCGCCGCCACCACGATTTCACGCTGCGCAATGACATCATCATTGCGCGCCGCTTCATTATTGGTCAGCAGCGACAGAACAACGATCGTGCCATTGATCGAAATACCGAGCAGACCCAGCGCACCGAGAATTGCGTTAAAGCCGAGCGGTAAGTTGAACATCCAGACGCCGGCAAAAGCCAACCCCATGGCCATAAACCCGACCCCCATAACCAGGAATGCCATGCGGAACGAGTTGAACACCAAGGCCACCGCACCAAGCATAACCAGAACAAGTGGCACAGCGAGGGAGGCCAGGCTGGTGATCGCATCATTACCATTGCTCGACACACCGCCTTCGATCCATTCATAGCCAGGCGGCAATTCGAATCCGGAAGCTTCGAGATTTTCCTTGAATTTATCATTGATTGGCGCCGGCAATGCATAAGGTTGGACATAGCCGAATACTTCATTGATCCGTTTGCCATCGAGCCGCACAATCGTTGCGGTTTCCGGCTCCAGTGTCAGCGTCCCAAGCGCTGACAGCGGCGTGCCGCCGCCCGGCCGCGCATTGCTGATCGTCTTCGAGCGCAATTCAGAAAGTTCAGAGCGTCGCTCTTCCGGAGCGATAACGCGGACGGGAATTTCCTCGACCCCTTCCAGGATCGACCCGGCTTGAACACCTTCGAGTTCTGCACGAATTTCGCTCGCCAGACCGGTCAGCCGAACGCCCGACATCGCCGTTGCGGTCTCATCCGCTTGCAGCGTCACGATCGGGGCGCCCACCTGCAGTCGCGAACTTGTAAAAGTCACGCCTGGCGTTTGCGCCAGGACCTGGCGCGCCTGATTGCCGAGATCGTTCAGCACCTCCAGGTTATCGCCACGGATCGAAAACGCGATCGGCGCTGGGACAGGCGGTCCCTGCTCGAAAGGTGATGCCAGGATCTGCGCTTGCGGAAATTCCCGACGCAGCGTGGCCTGGACATCTGTCACCAGAATGCGCGTGGTCTCATTATTGGCAAGTTGGACAAACCCATTAGCATAGCCCGGCACACCTTCGGTATTGTTCATGCTGTTATAGTAGACGCGCGGACCTGGTTCACCGACGACGAAGTGCATGCTTTCAATGTCAGGATACTGATCACGCAGGAAAGCATCCACCTCCAGCACGATGTCGCGGGCTTCATAGATTGTCGCGCTCGGATTGAGCGAGATATCAATCTGGAATTGATCGCGTTCGGTTTGCGGGAAAAATTGACCGGGCAAGAGGCTGGCGAGATAGAAACCGATCGCCACCGGAACCACGCCGAGCAGGACCCCGATCAGTGGATTGCGCAGCACACGCTCGATGCTCCAGCGATATCCATCTGTCAGCAGGCTGAATTTGATGCCATCACGCCAGAACCAGCTTCGCTCTCCAGGAATGGGCTTGCGGTCCAGCATGCCGGCCAGCGCTGGAATAACGGTCATCGCAACGAGGAAGGACATGATCACCGACAGAATGACCGATGTACCGATCATGCCGATAAACTCACCGGCAGCGCCGGGCATGAAGGCAATCGGTGCAAAGGCGAGGACTGTGGTCAGGGTCGATGCGAAGAGCGGTCCAAAAAGTTTTTTCAGCGCCTCATCAATGGCTTCCAGAATGGTTCGACCATGCACCCGCTCCTGCTCATACTCATCGACGACGACAATCGCATTATCGATCAACAGGCCGAGCGAGATGACCAGGCCCGTCACCGACATCTGATGCAGCGGGTAACTGAAGAAATTGAACAGGGTGAGCACCAACGCCACGGTGAGCGGCAGCGCCATGCCGACCACGATCGCGGCGCGCCAGCCCATGACGAAGAACAAAACCGTGAATACGAGGAGCGCCGACATCAAGAGATTGAGCGCCAATCCATTCAATCTGGATTCTGTGTATCTGCTTTGATCAAAAATGGGCGTGACAGAGATATCCGCGGGAACTCCGACTGCAAATTCCTCGACCATTTCGCGCGCGGCGGCGGCCCAGACATCAACGCGCTGATTGGACTGGATATAGGCTGTCACAAACACAGCCCGCTTGCCATTGCTGAAGGCGAGCTTGGTCGGCGGATCCTCTATGCCTTTGACGACATTCGCCAGGTCTCCGACGCGCACGGCGGTCCCGTCCGCATTCTGGCTCAGCGGAATGGATCTTATCCGGGCAACGCCATCGAATTCGCCGCCGATTTCGAGACCGACATTGCTGCGATCCCCGCGCACAGCGCCAGCCGGCGCTTTCGCGTCCGCGGCTGCGATCAGGCGCGCCGCATCATTCATAGAGAGGCCGGCCGCGGCCAGCGCTTCAGGATCGGCAACGACACGAACTTCCTCTTCCGGTAGTCCCATCGTCTCGGTTTCTTCCGTCGCACCGAGGCTTCGGAAACGGTCTTCCAGGCCTTCAGCGAGCCGGGACATGACCGCGAGTTGCGGATCACCCTCGCCCTCCCAGGTCAGCGCGACGGTCATCGTCGCTGCACCGACATAGACCTGCCGAATAAAGGGTCGTGTCGTCCCGGGCGGAAGGTCAGCTTCCGCCAACTGAACCTGCTGGCGGATCAGGGTCCAGGCATTGTCGACCTCTGTCGCACTGAGATTCTCGGCAATTTCAATCGAGATTTGCGAGGTATTGGCGCGAGAGACGGCCTGTACTTCCTCAATCTCCGGCAATTCCATCAAACGGCGCTCGATCGGTTCGGTCACCGTCGCTTCCATCCGTTCGGCATCGGCGCCCGGCAAAGTCGTCAGAACGAAGCCGAACCGCTCAACCAGAGTCGGATCTTCCTGGCGGCCAAGGGTAAGAATGGCGAAGAAGCCACTGATCAACACAACGATGATCGACAGGATGGTAAGGCGCGGAAGACTGTAGAATAGCGTCGTCATGGCGCTTATCCATTCCCCGGCAGCAGGCCAGCGGAGCTGACTTCAACCGGCGTCACCGGCTGTTCAGGCGTGATCCGTTGCAGGCCATCAATGATCACCCGGTCGCCATCGCGAACCGCGCCGCGCACATAGATGCGATCGCCGTCCTGATGGATGATTTCAACAATGCCGGGCTCAGCAATCCAGTCACCACTGGACCCTCGCGCGACATAGATGGACCACAGGCCACGCTCTGCCTCGGTGAGCGCCGATACAGGCAGCCACAGACCCGGCTCGGTAATTTCCCGTTCCATGCCAAGACGCACCACGGCGCCCGCCGCTACGGAGTTCGGATCGACAATGTCGAAAAGTGTCGTGACGGTGCGATTGTTCGCATCAATGATTCCGGTCATCGATCTCAGCGTGGCCGGAACCGTGCCTTGACCGGCGATCAGATCATAGGTCTCACCAATTTCCAGCGTATCTGCGAGCACAGCCGTCAGGCCGATGCGCGCTTCCAGGACATCGTTTTCCACCAGTTCGAACAAAGGTGCGCCAGGATTGGCGATCGCACCTTCATCCGCCATGCGGGCCGTGATCGTGCCGCTGAAAGGTGCCGTGATCCGGGCCAGGTCGATCTGGACACGCAAGGCGTCGGCATTGGCTTTGGCGGCATCTATACGGGCATAAGAAGAGTTCGCCTGAGCCCGGGCTTCGTCGACGCGCTGGCTCGACACATGGCCTTTCTCCAGCAGCGTGATCTGGCGGTCGACCGTGGTCTGCGCGAGTGCGAGTGCTGCTTCGGCTTCCGCCACCACGGCATTGGCAGACTTCAATTGCGCCTGCAGACTGCGCGTGTCGAGGACGGCGAGCGTATCGCCGGTTTCGACACGGTCACCAATATCGGCGCGAATGGACGCGATCCGGCCGCCGCCTGGAAAACCAAGCTGGCTCGACCGGCGGGCTGAGACAATCCCAGTAAACTTCTCTTCGACCTGAACCGTCGACCCAAGGCTGACGCGCACGG
>ERZ1740070.1958-NODE-1958-length-12241-cov-6.104300_pt1 | contig 12241 bp, 15 predicted proteins | sample MGYA00581734_ERZ1740070 | MGnify/ENA primary metagenome ERZ1740070 (study PRJEB43018, sample SAMN04849744) | marine metagenome | isolation source: floating plastic debris | place: Pacific Ocean | collected 2008-09-01 | study: EMG produced TPA metagenomics... | reverse complement strand
CGCCGCCGCGTCCGTGACCGAGTAACGGCAACCGATACTTGTATGGTTTCCATGAATAATTCAATGAGTAGGGTTAGTAACGTGATTGGTATGCCTGGTGCAATGAACGGAGTATCTGAAGTAATTGTTATGGAGCCCCGCTCCTTTGAAGAGATGCCTCAGGCTATCCAAGCGCTGCGTGAGCGCAAGTCTGTAGTGTTAAATCTCACTATTATGGACCCCGATCAGGCTCAGCGTGCTGTGGACTTTGTTGCAGGTGGCACCTACGCCATGGATGGACATCAAGAGCGCATTGGTGAAAGCATTTTCTTATTCACACCAAACTGTGTTCAGGTCAGCATGCCAGTTGACAGCGAAGATGGTCTACCGATGGAAGAGCCTGAAATGCCTTCCGCTGCACCCACACCAGCTTGGGCAACTGAGCAAGTGGCACGTATGGCCTAGGTGGCGCACGTATGGCCTAGGTGGCGCACGTATGGCCTAGGTGGCACGTATGCCTTAGATTAAACAAAAGCTGAAACTCAAGACAATGCTTAGTATCCCTTCATCTACTAGGCATTGTCCTGGCAGTTACAGCTTCTGCTCAAGGTTATCAGCCCATTTCAAGGTATTCTTAGGGGGCTATAAGCGCGTTGGGAGGCCTTGGATCTTTGCCTGGTAAACTCGGCATTATTGGTGGCGGTGTAATGGGAGAAGCCCTGTTATCCTGCTTGCTCTCTAAACGGATGTATGCACCAGACTCCATTTTGGTGTCTGATCTGTCCCATGAGCGGAGACAGCTGCTCGCCGAACAATACGATATCCAAACTACCCATAGCAACCGCGAGGTTATTGAGCACAGCGACGTCATTGTTTTGTCCATCAAGCCGCAGGTTTTTGACAGCGTTGCCAGGGATTTTGCAGGAATTGTTGTTGGCGATCCTCCCTTGGTGATTTCGATCTTAGCGGGTGTTTCCCTCTCTCGCTTAGAGCAGGCAGTTCCTGGCTGGCCCGTCATCCGAGCGATGCCTAACACGCCTGCAACAGTTGGCTGTGGCATGACGGCAATCGCTGTTGGTAATCGCGCCATCACTGAGAATGTAGAGGTCGCTCAACAACTCTTCAGTGCAGTTGGAGATGTTGTCCAAGTGGCAGAACCCTTGTTAGACGGGGTCACTGGACTGTCTGGATCGGGACCTGCCTATGTTGCCATCGTGATTGAGTCTCTAGCCGACGGCGGTGTAGCGGCTGGTTTATCCCGTACGACTGCAAACAAGTTGGCATTGCAGACCGTGTTGGGCACAGCTCAGCTGCTGCAAAAAACAGGTATGCATCCTGCTGTGCTCAAAGATCGGGTAACTAGCCCTGGTGGTACTACCATCTCTGGAATTGCTTGTTTAGAAGAGTTGGGGTTGCGCTCAGCCCTAATTGAAGCCGTCAGAGCAGCTAGCAGTCGGTCACGAGAATTAGGAAATCAATAATTTTGTGGGGCCGTTCCATGGAACGGCCCCACAAAATTATTACCCGTTGCCCAATTTGGGTTCGGTGCCGGCCAAGAGTCTAGAAATATTGCTACGGTGGCGAATGATGACATAAATGCCGCCTAAAAGCACCAGAAGGATAAACGGCAGCGGCTGCCCGGTCAAAAGCATCAGCACTGGGGCCGCTGTCGCTGCAGAAATCGAGCCCAGAGATACCGTTCGCGATACCCCAAACACTAAGCCAAACACGACAGCTGTCCCTACACCAACGGGCCAGGCTAGAGCCAAAATGACTCCCAAACCAGTAGCGGCAGACTTACCCCCTGTAAAGTTCAGCCATATTGAGCGACTGTGGCCAAGAATCGCTAAAAGACCCGCAAAGGTTTGAATCCAGGTTGATAGGGTCAGACTATCACCAAACTGGGCCATGACAAATTGCGCTATTAAAACAGCGGTTAGTCCTTTAATCAGGTCAATGATCAGTACGGCAATACCGGCCTGCTTACCGACAACACGAAACACATTAGTCGCCCCTGTATTGCCTGAGCCGTGTTCACGGATGTCAATGCCTTGGAGCAATTTTGCGATCGCAAATCCTGTGGGCAAGGACCCCAACAGATAGGCTAACACCAGTAAAGCGCCTGCAATCCACCAAATCATAGTGACCTTCAAAACCAAACCCGATTTTAGTTTAGGGGGTTATGGCCCATCGGAAAACTATGTATCAAGCCAGCCGGCGACATTAGTAATAATCGTCCTGGGATGGATTGGCTGGATCTGGCGCGAAGACTAACCATAGGGGAAATCGCAATGCCGTCAGCGGCAGTTTGTCTTCAGACTCATCAATAATCAGCATTGGTAAATAGCCGTTATCCATCAATCGCTCGGCTCGCTGCACCATAGATTCGGGCGATTCAAACAGCATAATGCCTCGATTTGAACCAAAATCAGCCCGTGACACCCCTAAACAATCCTGTAACCAGCGTCGCCATTCTCCTAAGCGCTCCGGTGTGTTGGCTAGCACCATCGTACACAGACGATCGCCATAGATCGCGTATAGTGCTGAGACCACGGCTGACGCTACCAAGACATTTTGCAAACGACTGCCCAAACTTTTGACCGCCCCACGCCCCCCTTGGGTAAAGAACCAATTGGATACCCGATCAGCATGAATTGTTTCAAATGTGCGGCGTAGCTGCCAGGGAGGGCCGTAGTAATCGGGTCTGGTGCGGTACTGATCGATTAAACTGCGCACCCGCTCTCGATGCTCTTCAAATCGCTGTAGTGAAAACGCCGTTGCCGTAATGTCTTCAGCCGGCACCTGAGGAGGGGCAGCACGGCGGGGTGTTGGCGCAGGGGGCGGCGCAGACGGCGGCGGCGCTAGATCAAGCTGTTCAGCTGACGTAGCCAAGTCCTGTAGGCTACCAACGAGATAGTCCTTAAAGCCCTGGAGACGTACTGCCAAATCTTGAGATGCACCGGCAAACGTAGTACGCATTTCGGCTTGAATGCGATCGCGACGACGCTCAAGCTGTTCAATCTCCCGCTGTAGGGTCTGCCGACGAGCTTCCAAATCCTGCAGTCCTGAGCGCACCAGTCGAGCCACATCAGCCTCAATATTTGAACTGGCCGCTGGTCTGGGTAGCGGCCTATCTTTAGGGGACTCGGAAAACTCTTCAGGCGGCATAGTATCCAATAAGCTTGCGTCGTTGCTGATTTGCTAAAGCTGGCTGGTTGTTTCACAGTGATGGTTGAGCTGATCTAGTAGCTCAACCGGTTGAAACAGCATTGGCAAAAAGTGAATGCTATTGACTTCACGAAAATAGAACAAAATCGGCACCGGAGACCAAAATATCGTCCAAACCTGCCAATCATCATAGGGAAACTGCCGCAGAATCGTCGTGCCTCGACATACCTGAAGCTCAGTCTCGGTAAACGTGAGTCGGATGATCGTTGTTTGCACCAGCAGAAACAAACCCAGTAGAGCAACAAACGCCCCTACCCATACCTGTAGAGCAACTACGGCTAAACCGATCAAAAATATCGATGCAGCCAGTCGATAGTCTGGGCGTAGCGTTGCAGAGGATGAAGCCGAAGATAGGGTTGCCATATCAAAACCGTTTTTAAAGAGCTGCACAGCTGAACTTTAGACTACCTTACTGGCAAGGGCTCTGCCTTGACTAACAAGGTTAGGCGCAGTCTGATAGCGACTAGATTGCTCAAGCACAGTAACAGTAGCGACCGGAAATTACCTTACAGCTCAGCCCGGATCGTAAACGAATAATCTCCGCCGGGTTCTAGCTGATAATCAAATCGCTCTAAAAATCGTCCCAACGGCTCTTGAATCAAAGCCCTCCCAAGGGAGGGTTCCACAACCAAGTGTCCTCCCCGAAATTTCCACTGAAACTGCCAGGCAAATTCATTAGCGCTTACTTCGCCTTCAAGTTTGCCTTGCTGCCAAGATTGATAGGTGATGCGGACATGAGCGGTCGTTTCGGGTAAGCGTTTGGCAGCCACAAGAAAAATTAATGGAGAAAATAAGCCTTAGAGTTAAGATAGCTACCTCTCTGCTATAGAGCTACCCTCTCACGCAGAAAAATTGCATATGGGCAGCACAGCGGACTGTTCAATCAAGAGCTAAAGACGGTAGCCTAAAGGATATCGATTAGGTCGGATGTTAAACGTGCCCTCGGTTTCTAACAACCTTACTTCCCGACAAAGCTCTCCTGAAACGATTGGTAAAAAGGTCGGCATCATATATAACGATGTCAAACCTGTCGCCTGTCAGGTTACCCAAGAGTTGACGGTTAAACTTGAGGCTTATGGTTGTCAGGTGGCCACAGCAACAGGGGTTGGCGGTCTGCTAGGCTACGCTGACGCCAATAAACCCACCCAATTAATTCCCATTGAGTCCTTAGTGCCCAAGGAATTTGATGACTCTATGGATTTTGCCATTGTCTTGGGCGGTGATGGTACTGTGCTGTCAGCATTTCGTCAGGTAGCACCAGCGGGCATTCCCTTACTGGCTGTGAATACAGGACACATGGGCTTTTTGACTGAGACCTACCTCAATCAGCTGCCCCACGTGCTAGAGCAGGTTCTAGCTGACCACTACCAGGTAGAAAATCGAACGATGGTGGCAGTACAGCTAATTCGTGATGGTAAAACCATTTGGGAAGCTCTGTGCCTAAATGAGGTCGTGCTAAATCGAGAGCCCCTCACCAGCATGTGTCATTTTGAGGTAGCTATCGGGCGTCATGCACCGGTTGATATTGCGGCGGACGGTATTATTATTTCCACCCCCACAGGCTCGACCGCCTATTCTCTATCGGCAGGCGGGCCAGTCATTATACCGGGGGTGCCGGTTTTACAATTGGTGCCCATTTGCCCCCACTCATTAGCGGCGCGGGGGCTAGTTTTTCCGAGCGCTGAGACCGTGATCGTATCGTCAGCTAACCCAGACCCGTTAGTGATGGTGGTAGACGGCAATGCAGGCTGCTATGTGGCTCCGGGTGATCGAGTCCGGCTACAGGCGGCTCAGTTTCCGGCAAAGTTTATTCGTCTAAAAGATACAGAATTTTTTAAGGTATTGCGTGAAAAATTAGGATGGGGCTTGCCCCATATTGCTAAACCCACCTCGGTCGAATTGCCGTAGGCATGAACAAATACGCTAATTACCTGAGTTATGGGCCATCTTTAGAAAAGATACACAAATACTCTGTATCTTTTCTGGTTCATTAATGCGTTATGCCTTCTGATAATTTGGATTCGCCTAATCAAGGTCTAGGGTCACTAGACCTGACAGAGACAACCACCTCATCAAACCTTTTGAGGTTGTGGTTGGGGATAAATGTGTTGGGATTTGCGATCGCAACTCCCCTCAGCTTTTTGATGACCCTATCCACCCGCTACTTTGAAACCCTTTACATCGCTGGGTTTATCGTAGGCGCTATCATCGGACCGCTACAGGCATTTGTGATTAAGCGTCAGGTCCCCAAGCTAAAAAGCTGGCAGTGGATTCTGGCTAACATTTTTGGCAGCTATCTGGGCTCATGGGCTGGTTTATTAGGATTTGGCACCGTCATCCTGCTGGCTGAATCGTTTAATAACTCCATACTGGATGGCATCATTGGTAAAATCCTGACCTTTACTACCTACGGTGCTGTGATTGGTCTTTGTGTCAGTGCAGCTCAGCTATCAACGTTGCGCGACCACACACAAGGGTTACGCCAATGGTGGATTGCTAATTTTTTAGGCAGAACCCTGGGTTGGCTTTGCGCCGGACTCTTGGGCTGGACAATTTCCTCATCTGCCAGCACCACAGATCCTAGGTTTTTAATCATCTTAGGAGCACCTCTGGGGGCGGTTGGTGGAGCTATTTATGCCGCAGCAACCGCCAAAGCTTTACTAAACTTTAAACCTAAAAGTTCCGCTCCCTAGGCTAGCCTGCAATAGGCAAGCGATTAACAGCACAGCCAACGTGAAACGGACAATATCTAAATCCCTAGTGGACTGTATCGGTCAGACCTTAATTCTTGCGTACAAAGAAGAGACCGATCAGCTAGCCACGTGTCTGAGGGAGGCCGGGTGCCAGGTGGACGTGTTACGCCAAATCCATCGGTCTGAATACAAAACCTATTCCCGCAGCTATCTGTGTTTACTCAATCACCGTAAAGCTTGGGAATGGGCATTGAGATCAGAACATCCAACGCTGATCGTCGAGGCAGATTTTGTCCCCGTCGCTAATTTTGGTCAGCTGCCCCCACCCTACGATCCAGCAGATGAAAAGCTGGGCATCGCCTGGCTCTACACCTGTGCATCCCAGATCTACAACATTACAGACCAAGGCTACGCCCACGGCTATTCCACGGCCATGGTTGCCTATGTAGTCACCCAGAAAAGTGCCTGGCGATTGATTGAGCTAGCTGAGCAAGTGAAGACCACCCCTGGCCCAGAAACCTACACTCCCTGGGACTCAGGCATTGAATATTATCTGCGCGATCGCAGCTTTCATAACTATGTCCCCTGGCGTAACTATGGCGAACATGGCGGTCTGCCAAATCCTGAGCATCAGCAAAACAACCTCAGCACCACCCATCGGGCCGATGTCCTCTATGGCCCCCTTGCCTTTGAGCCAGCCTATGGTGCTGTTCTTAAAGAACGTGCCTATGGACGGGTCAAAGGTCTGGGTCGCTTGTTACTTAATAAATATTTGCGTGGTCCCGTTCTGCAGGGGTCGTCACACCCGGCGCGGCTGCTCAAGTTTGCCATTGGCAGACAGCTAACGCTGCGGTTGTAGGGACGTTCTATGGAACGTCCCTACGAGGGAATACGCTACGGGTTTTCGGCCGTCTGCCCCATTATTTTTTTGATTATGAGCTGAATCCCCAGCAAAAATAGACCCAGGGCGGCAATGCCAAACACACCTGCACCAAGAGCAACGCTACCGACCACCAGCGTTCGTACAGCGGCAGAGAGATTGATTACGGTGGGGTTATCAGAAGTGACCGGTTTGTTGGCAAAGGTCGTTGCGATCGCAATCATCATGCGATAGACCAAAATCGCCAAGGTTCCCGCTATAAAGGAACCACTAAAACACCGTAGAGGAGAAACCGTCTGCCTATCTGCGCTGGTATCAGACACCTTTGACGAATCAGCCATAACCAACCTCCAAACCCATGCACTTAAGTTTACTCGTCCTGTGCCAGACCAGACCTTCCCGTTAGGGAGCAGAAAAAATAGAGCCGCTTCAAACTCACCAATTATCCAAACTCACCAATTATCCAAACGTCTGATTCCAGACATGGCATTCTAATAATGATGTCTGGGTTTCTGCCCTCGGCCTGCCACCGAAGGGTAAAATACGAATTCCTTTTTTGTTGACGTTCAATTATGCCCCGCCCCCGTAAACGGTTTGGCCAGCACTGGCTGCGCGATGCCCAGATTTTAAATCAGATTTTGGCAGCAGCAGACCTGTCCGATACTGACCGAGTATTAGAAATTGGTCCGGGGCAAGGTGTTTTAACGAAGGGTCTAGTCCCCTTTGCCCAGTCTGTCATCGCCGTTGAAGTAGACCGAGATTTAGTCCGACAGCTACAGCAACAGTTTCAAGCATCGGAGCGTTTTCATCTGATTGAAGGAGACTTTCTAGATATTGACCTTAACGCTTTACTAGTCGACCATCCGACGTTTCAATTCCCGAATAAAGTTGTCGCCAATATTCCGTACTACATTACTGGCCCAATTTTAGAAAAGCTGCTGGGTCGTATTCATCAGCCCAACCCTCATCCCTATGAGGCAATTGTGCTGATGGTGCAAAAAGAAGTCGCTGAGCGGCTGTATGCAGACCCTGGCACTAAGGCATTTAACGGGCTGTCGGTACGCACCCAGTACCTGGCTGAGTGTGAGCTAATTTGCCCGGTGCCGGCGAAAGCGTTTAAACCAGCCCCCAAAGTAGAATCAGCCGTTGTGCGTTTGCGCCCCCGCCCCTTTCCAAAGCAGGCCACAGACCCAAAGCTGCTCAATACGCTTGTCAAACAAGGGTTTGCCCAAAAACGAAAGATGCTGCGCAATAACCTTAAGAGCCTGGTTGAGCGCGAGCGGCTGACTGAGATTTTTGCAGCTATGGCGATTGATCCCCAGGTGCGCGCAGAACAGCTCGATGTTGAAAAATGGGTTGAGCTCAGCAATCAGCTTCAACCCCCTCAGGTCTGAAATCTAAAAGAACAGGTCCATCCGTCTGATTTCAGGTCCGCAAGGTGCTACTCTGCTTGTGGCGCAGGCGAATGGGGTCTTTCTGGGGTTTATGACACGTTACACGCTACTGTCAGCAGCCAAGATTAATTTGTATCTAGAAATCATTGGTCACCGACCCGATGGCTTCCATGAAATGGCAATGGTCATGCAAAGTGTGGATTTGTGCGATCGCATCACCCTCACGAGCTTAACCGTACCGATGCGGCGGCTTGAGTGCGACCATCCCCAAGTGCCGACCGACAGCTCTAACCTTGCCCTTAAAGCCGTTGATTTACTCACCGATAAATTTCCAGAATTGGCCAATCGCGGTGTGGAAATTACCATCGAAAAAAATATTCCAGTCGGTGCCGGTCTAGCGGGGGGGTCTGGTAACGCCGCAGCCACCCTGGTGGGTCTAAATCTGCTGTGGAATCTGGGGCTGACTCAGATTGAGTTAGAAAAACTCTCTGCCCAGCTAGGTTCTGATATTCCCTTTTGCATTCGCGGCGGCACTGCGATCTCAACCGGGCGGGGTGAAGTACTCGACCCAATTCCTAGCCTGAGCGATCTATATGTCGTTTTGGCCAAATATGACAGTATTTCGGTATCCACCCCCTGGGCTTACAAAACCTATCGAGCCAACTTTAGCGATCGCTACGCCGACATTGCTGATACAGCCACACTACAAGAACGTCAGCAGCGAGTTCATGCAGGCCCCATGGTTACAGCCATCACCCATCAGGATGGTGCCGCGATTGGGGCACAGCTTTACAATGATTTAGAGCGAGTCGTACTGCCCGCCCACCAAAAAGTTCAGCATCTTCGCGATAGGATGGCAAGCCATGGTGGATTGGGTACCATGATGTCCGGCTCTGGCCCAACGGTATTTACCCTGGCTAAGACCCAGCAAGCCGCTGCTGCTATTCTGGCCAAAGTACGGGCTGATTTACCTGACCCAGAGTTACGTCTATGGTCAGCCTGCTGTACTGCTACCGGGATTCGTTTAGAGCCTTAAAGTAGTATTAATTTCAGACACATCATTTAAACCCTGTATATATTGACGGGGCAAGTGGCTCCCAACGCTTTTAGTCCCGTCCCTAGAGCCTGCATCATATGATGTCTCTTGTTTTTCGCTCTATTGACCTCGAAGCCCATGCCGAACTGTGTGTTCATTTTCGGCGTGATGCCTTTGCCTGCAGTTTTGCCGATGGTGACAAACGGTTTGCCCTAGAAAGTGGCGAACATGCTCAGGACTACATTAACTGGTTAAGTAAGCGGATCACGGCCTGCCCAGAAAGCTGTGTGCACGTATTTGATGGCCCAGAAATTATCGGCCAGATTGAAACAGAGTTACGGGGTCAAGAAAAACTGGGTTACATATATCTGTTTTACTTGATCCCAAGCCGCCGAGGAAAAGGATACAGCGACCAGCTGCACGCCTACATCATGCAGCTATTTCAAGAAGTTGGTGTGATCCGGGCTCAACTATCCGTGAGTCCCACAAACCAAACAGCCATCAACTTTTACAAGCGTCATGGCTGGCAAGACCTCGGGACACGCCCTGGACACACCGACATTAATCTCATGGAACTCTCCGTTGAAGCCCCCTGAGACAACTACGGCGAGGAGCACGCATAAGAGTCACAGCAGCATCACTGGTCAGCTCAGCATCAGAGTTTTGCACATCCTCCAAATTTATAAAATCATCTTGAAGAATTCAGCAGACTTTATCCATACTTTGGACGCTGAATATAATGATTTCAGGGCATTCAACCGTGCGGATTAGCATTGCTGACGTATGGGTGTTAAGACTTGGCACTCCCATGGGCGAGTGTGTTAGCCTGCTATGCATATTGACTCCTGACCTTTCCAAACTCAAATGGGTGCGGTTTTGCAGGCCATCTAACCACCCACAGGTACTTCCAGCTAACTTAGGAAGCTCAAACTTAGGCCGATTTCCATCAATTCGGATTGTCTTCGACCTGAGCCTACCTGCGGATGCTGTATCGAAAAGGCAACTTTTTGCATGATTAACCTGAAAAGTCGATTGATCTGGCTCACTGAAACAGTGGCAATCGGAATGGGACTGCTTGTTTTACTAGCTTGGGTCTTGGACTGGCTAATCTAAAGATTTTTTTAAACTCAATACACTCCCTAAATCCCATGGAATCTCATCCATGGGGTTCGCTTTTTGCAACGTACCGTGGTGGATTCAACTCAGATTCCCCATGGTACATATGCAAGAAATCGATGATTCTAATCAGGTCAGTTGCGATAGCCTTGCAGTGAGGGCAGTACTGCAAACTGTTTAAGCAATCGTCATGAATCTAGGGAAAATCAAGTTATCACAGTTGCGGGCCCTAGTTGCGATCGCAACCACTCAGAACTTTAGTGAAGCTGCCCTAGAGCTAAATCTCAGTCAATCTACCATCAGCCATAGCATTGCCGCACTCGAGTCAGAGCTAGGCATTGTTGTGGTCAATCGCGGTCGCCATGGGGCCAGCCTGACGCCTGTTGGCGAAGCCATCTGCGTCAAGGCTCAGCAAATGCTGCAAAGTCTTGAAGACATTGGTCAACTGGCCTCCCAGGAACGGGGGGTAGAAGGTGGTCATGTACGTATCGTTGCGTTTCGTAGCATGGCCAGTAATGTATTGCCGGGTGCGATCGCAAAGCTCCACGCCACTTATCCCAATATTCAGGTCACCATTACCGAAATGGATGAGCTGCGAGAATTTCAGCAGGCCCTAACCGAGGGCAAAGCCGATATTACCGTAGCAGAGCTGCTACCAGACGAAGACTTTGAAACCTTGCCAGTTATCAACGATCCTTGCATCGGGCTAGTTCCCCCTCACTACCCTATTAGTACCCCCCAGCTCACCTGGGATCATCTTTATGAGTACCCTTTAATTACCTCAGTCCACGGCAGTTGTACCAACCGCATCAATCGCGCTCTTAAGCAGGTCGTCCCACGGATCGACGTAGAGTATCGTGTGCGCACCGACAGCACCATCGTCGGCATGGTTACCCAGGGTCTGGGCATTGGCATTTTGCATCAGCTATCGGCCCATCCAATTCCCAAGGATGTGCGAGTCATGCAGCTACCATTCCAAGTTTTTCGACCTCTGGGCGTATCCTGGCCTAAAAATGCACTGCTATCGCCAGCGGTCTATGCCTTTCTCGATGTATTAAAAACCCTACAAGCTTATCCAGCCGCCTAAGCCCATCGCCATATTGATTGACAAAGTAAAACCGGCCTCAATATAAATTTAACGGCCACAGCACGTCAGGCTGGGCAGACAAATTCTACAGTTGGCTATGGAGTTTACAATTAAAGTCACGACTTTAGGAAAATTTCCATGACCGTCCGAGTAAAGATCGGCGAGGTCGCAAAACAAACTGGCCTTGCTGTAGGTGCAATACGCTATTACGAAAGTCTCGGCTTACTGACATCAGCACGTGGCAGTAATGGCTATCGCTACTACCCTCCCGACACTGTGCATCAGATACAGTTCATCAAAAAAGCCCAGGCTATTGGTTTTTCATTAGAAGAGATTGGTGAGGTACTCAATCTTCACGACAAAGGAGATATTCCCTGCGGATTAGTGCAGTCATTGTTACAAGAGAAAATTGATCAGCTAGGGCGCCAGATCAAACAAATGACAGAGTTTAAAACTGAACTAGAAGACTACCGCGATCATTGGGCGTTGAGCCAGCCTCAGCCTCAGCCAGGAGATATTTGTCCTCTCATCGAGACGGTCAGTCTAAATCAGTAATATCTTGTTGCCAGATAGCTCTGGACAAGAGAATCTTTAACTTAGATCGCTCCTGAGAATATATCCAAAGTATTGTATGTCAATCAATTTAGACTCAACCTTAGAAAAAACTCCCATTGTATAGCAACCGGCTAAATGCTATACAATGAGAGAACTCTATCATCACCTTAAAGACAAGATCGGTATAGCTCGTTTAGCTGACCAAGGAAGGAGCCACCATCGCCACAGGAGTTGCCTCATCTGAGGCCAGGTCAAGGGGGAAATTATGGGCGT
>ERZ1740070.1957-NODE-1957-length-12270-cov-8.622104_pt1 | contig 12270 bp, 7 predicted proteins | sample MGYA00581734_ERZ1740070 | MGnify/ENA primary metagenome ERZ1740070 (study PRJEB43018, sample SAMN04849744) | marine metagenome | isolation source: floating plastic debris | place: Pacific Ocean | collected 2008-09-01 | study: EMG produced TPA metagenomics... | reverse complement strand
ACATTTATGGATATTAGACCACCATGAAATTGGCCAAACTTTCTGTAGGATTGTGTGGGCATATTTAACTTTGCACATTTAACATTTGCGTGATAAACATTACATCCTTAACTCTTGATCTAATGCATGACAATCGCAGTGTCTTCTTTGCTAATACTGAAAGGGTAAGATTTTACACGTTTCCTGAACTATGATCGGCCATGACAACCCTAAAAAGGCCTCACAACGTGACCTTGGGTGAGATTCCCGATGGAGGCCTCTATTTTGAGAGTAGGTATTAATTATGAGAATATGGAAGATGAATTTATTGAATAATCAGCATGACCACTCCATAAATGGATTCAAATTCATACATCAACATGTTCTTGTTGAACAATAATTTGAAGGTTTCAACATCATTGTAACAGTGATGGGGGCTTTTTATACAATGATGAATGGTCAGCTGGGTCGTATAAGTCACATCGTGTGGTATGTAGCGGTATGTGTGTAGCCGGTGGCATCAAATGGCGCATCCTGGTGAGGAATTATATGTCAGTTACACAATAAAGAGACAAATGGAAGTCTGACACACCATATTACTATGAGTATGACTACGATTTCACTGATTTTAAATCTATTATTTAGGCATAAATGCAGCCAGTCTGTGGTGTAATTATAGCTCGCTATCACATCATCAAACACCATAAGGTATTCTCGTAACCTTCTAATAAAAATTCCAATCTTTGAGTGGCCATGATGATATACCCAAATTCATCTCTCAAATTCGCTCATTAGCTTAGCATCTGTACATTTGGATACAATTCAATAGAATCTAGCAGCATTGAGAATTGACATCAGGGCTTGTCAGGGTTTTTTCGCAACTTTAATTCCCAAGCCCGTCCCACCTATCCACCTTTCCCAATCCAATCACCTCAAAAATCAAGGTTCAAATACCCTAAAATTTGCCAATTAGCATTCACATGCACAACATCTATTCCAAATGCCCTTTTTCCGCTTGCACATTGTAGTTATGGCACGTTGTATGTGCAGTGCAATTACAGCTTTTCTCAGGGGAAAGTAAAGCCAGTGTTAGATTGTGAGACAAATGGTCGCCAATGTCACTTCATTGTGCAATCAAATCAACAGCTTTGCGCATATTGATGTTAAAATCCTTAAGTTTTTATGCACATGACTCCAAAAATCTAGGCAATTAAGTTTTCTTTGCATCACACTAAACCTTTAAGTCGACAAGCAGATTCCAGCGTAAAGGCATCAAAAATCAAATTTAGGTATCCAAAACAAGTTCCCCTTGTTTGCACTTGCCCCCAGTTGAGATATTCAATAGGGGGTTAACCCTGGTAAAGGCGAGAATTTGAGCACATTCCTTTTTGAACAGTCGCTGCTTTTATTTGCGTTAATGGCGAAAGTTATCCAGATGTCGAGTACTTATCACCATAATAATATTTGAAATCAAATTATTTAACATTCTTCAATTACACCACAAATCAAATTACTGTGTTGAAACACCATAGTAGTTTCTAAGAATTTCTGCAAGCAAGCTTTTTGTTTTTTTTTAAATGTGGTCAAACCTGAAGCGCTATAAAACCATTAGCAAGCACCTGCCCAGCCTAGGTGATGCCATAAAAACATTAATTGAATTACTGATGCTATAACATCAATATTATTGTCAAAGTCGGTATGCTTGGAATGTGTTCATCATAAATTGGACCCGAAATTAGCTGTAATCTAATCACATGAATATACAATTGATGCAATCAAGAATGTGCATTTTATAGCCAGCAACAAGTCGCTATCCTGATTGACAACAATCTAAACAAAATTCATGAAGGGTGAAATGCAGCATCTTACAATCGATGACTGCGATACAACTAAGAAAACAAAACAGCTTTGACACATTTCGAGTAATCCATCATCATAGCAAAGTTAGCACACCTTCATAACAAAACTTTCTACAACGCACACTAATGCACCTACACTTTGGTGACAAAGGCACAAAACACAAGCAAAGCCAGACATTGAAAAATTCTAAATATCCACAACATACAGGCAGTATTTATCATCTTTGATACAGGGTTCCTGTGTGATTGAACTTAACTAGTAAATACAGGCTATCGGACTTGTGAGAGGGACTATGCCACAAGATACATCGTACATAGTAAATAACTGGTGGTAGCAAATTTTAAGTGCATTATGGAATCCTTACATCAAAGCTAGGATTCCGCAAGGAGATCCTTGAAGTTTTTCATCAAAGCGGGCAAGAGTCTTTACTCTCAACGTAAAAACTAAAAATTGAAGTGACACTGAACTGTTATCATTTTGCATTTCGGCAGCTAACCCTAAATCCATTGTGCTTCGTAGTTTTCTCCCAACGCTAATGCCAAAAGGAATCTCCAACATCAAGGGGATTATCTCCTCCGTCAAATCGCCAAAAACATACTGTACTAGAATCCCCTCATGAGGTATACTTTGGCCTATCTTGCTACTCATTGATGTAATTGTAACTTGAACTGTTTCATTTTGAGACCAGTAGCCATCTTGTCGCTCAATGAAAGCTAAGGGCTGGGGCAATGTTGCCGATGCCAAACAGAAATACTAACATGTATTACAACTGTTGCCACTCTAATAATGAAGTATTATCCTACAAATAAACATGGCATTTTACATAATCTCATCCTATCTCAGCCTCATCATGTCTCAATCACCATTGATTTTCCACTCAGCATGTCATCAACTGCACAATGCTAGATGGCGACAAGAAATGAAATTCAGCAAGATATGCAAGCAACACATACAAGTAAGCAAGAAATTAGTTCGGAACTATTCTGAGCTAAAGCCTCAACATAGTAGCAGCAAGTGTTCCATAGGCTACTGTGATCGAGAGAAAAAGCCTATGGGTACCAACAGTGTTTTACGTTATTTATACATTTCTCCCAGTTAAAAACCCGAGCTAAAGTAGTGATCCAAAGCTTTCAGTAACTTGATGACCAGACTTGAAAACACTTTCATCACAAATCCAGTGCTTGATACATCCACTTATCAAGTGTATCATGAAATTATTTGGGCAATGACCTCACAAGGAGTCTACCTGTTTCCCTAGCAAAAATAATGTTTTTTTCTAAAATGACAACATTTGATATGGTCTTATACAACAGAGGTTGCGGTCCTTGGCATCCGATTTGAGGTTAGGAATTTGGAAAGTGCAGGTGTGCAGGTTACTGCATGAGAAACAGTGATGTCAACAGCTGCAGGGCCTAACTACACACCCCTTGTACTCAATTAGAGAAATTAGAGATATCTACAAACTACATCAAATTTGAACTGCTCACTTAAAATTCCATTCATTGCTCACAGCAGTAATTCAGCAGACTGAAGTGTTTTTCAATTCTCTAATTCAATGCTAAAACAAATTTAAATCTTGCAAAATTACATCAAATGGCTTTAATTCAAATAGCGGAATATAGTTGAGTTCGATTTATCCACTGCTGAATTAACCCACTTGAATGTGTAAATATGCCAAGGGCAGAACTAAATTGTAATACTTTCTTCCTTTCCCTGATAGTTGTGGCCAAATTTCGGAAACAGTTTTTTGGAGATGATAGCAGTCTGGTCCAGTGTCAGCTAAATTGCTTGTAATCGCCTATAAAAAGCACAAATAATTGCTACCTATGAGCCTTCAAATTACTATCACAGCTCTAAAGGTACTGACAATCACAAAATCAGCCTGTTTATCATAACATGTGAACGGCTATAATCCCCAGAAAATGGCAGGAACACCCTCTATGTGGGTGTTGGATCGAAAAGAATTTTATGTCTACTATGTGTTTTACTACAACTACAATGCCAGATGTTTGCAATCAGCATTACATTTGAATACAAGACAAATCTTTCAATTTTGATGAAAAATTGAAACATAAGACAGTGGTTTCTCACAAATCAGGCAGAGGCCACAAGGGATTAAAAAAGGCGTCACATTTCTAGCCACAATAAACCATCTCTTCAAATGATTCAACCCCTGAGACTACAGTCAGACGTGTGCCAAGTACAAACATAAACAACAGCAACTGAGCAACGACAATATGGCAATAAAAAGTTGAACACGTTTAGAAAATACTTTGTCTATCACGTTTTTTTTGGGCCGTTGCACGGGTTTGACTAAAGAATCTTTTGCTTCTTTGGTAACCATCCCAAGACCTAAATAATAATGGGGGTAGGCCTATATAGGTGTACACTACAGATTTTTTTCACTTTACTTATGTATTTTGTAGAACCATCCAATTGGGAGGAAGGCCCTGGGCAATTCATGGTCTCTATCATTCCACGATCTCAACAGCTGTCATCATTTCCACAGCTACCCTGAGGCCAGGGAAACTTGTTACTACCTTCTACATTGTATCCACTATCCAATGATCACCTAGCCATCAAGGCGATAAGAAAATTGATGTACAATTTTCATATAGATATCATTGAAAAGGATGAGATAACTTTGCTCAATTATTTACAATATTTCCAACAATTAAGGATAATGCTATCAGCTATCAACAGGCCCATCTCTCACGGCACTTTATCTGAAGCACGAGGAATGCGATGATAACAAAGTGTCAAAATCCCAGAGCGATGAGAATGTTGTTCTGCTCATCAACCTAAAGGACATTATTGCTTTGACAAGTTGTCTTAGCTATTGATGAGAAAGTTTGGTCAGTACGGGTGGATACTTTTTACAATATATTTTCCTATTCATAGCAGACAAACAACTAAAAATTAATAACAGGGATTGATACAAATCATTACTGTTAACTTTTGATGTCCTGTATATCGTTTCCATGGTGTCCTATATTTTTGTGTATTTATGTCTACTTGTTTATTTTTGTGGTACTGTATATCCATGCATATCCATGTGGTACTAATTGTACTTGTATATCTTATGTACTTGGGTATTTATTTGAGTTTATCGATGGGTATAGGGTACTATACTGTATATACCGTACACACATTTCAAATACATATTGACAAAAACGTAAGATGGGACACTTCTTTTCTTTTTCAACAATCTAGGAGACAACTGTAGAGCAGAATACAGTCAAGAAGAGCTATAGAGAGGGTTTCCGTCCACTCAGAGCAGCTCTTGAGTTGGATTGAGGGGGTTTATTTAGTTTGCGATGTTGACCAAGCAGATTATCTTTCAGTGACAAAACTCGGACACAATACTAAGTCCGGTATAATGTGATAAATTGCAAGTAGATATTATCCACGGAGAAATTATAAACCTCATTAAGCAAGCAAATCAAAAGTCTTGCGTGGTCTGTGAGCTTAGCCAAACAAATCCAATTCACACACAACCACCTGGCTGGACAATCATGATTTGGCGGCGCGGCTGTCTGACTGTGAAAGGGTGAACCAGATTAGCAACAGTGGCATCATTTGCCACCTGTAGATTTTGTGGGCGCTTTTCCCATAATAAACTTACAATTTTGTTTGCGTGCTCAAAGATTTGCAAATTTCCTTCTTTGTTCAAAAGAGCATAAATTGACTATTTACTGTCAATCAAAAGAAATCAAAAATGTTCTGATTCTCATAGCTGACAACAGTGCCTTTCAAATGTCACTTCTGGCAATGACAATACTCAAGGAAAATAGTAAACATTATAAATGCAAATTATTTTCTATCATTACATTATATTGAACAAGCCTATGACAACAATTTAAGTTGCATTGAAAGGCTTTGATAATATTACCTAGTGGTGTTTGCAGAGGGTTTCACCATTAAATCTAAACGCAGACAGGAGAATAGTTCTTGAGAATTGTGAAGTGTCTTGTTCGGAGCATTATTATGAACAAAGTGTTTATCAATAGTCTTGCCTTGTTGGACAAAAGTGCACAAGTTTTGCTCCAGGTGCTACGACCAGTGTCTGTGGCAGTCAAGCAGATGTTGGTGGCAGCTTTCAGAAATATCTGACAGCCTAACTATAGAAGCTAAGGAATAATTTGTATTTTTCTAGCTGCTACCATACCCAAACCTTGAAAATAATGCTGAAATCCTTTTAATTTAAACAATGTGCTGAGAAAATTAATTCAAAACCTTAGATCGATCCCACAACACTGATAGCCAGTAGCTCTGCTTGACTCACACAAATATAAATATTTATATGCATTTATATACATATGCATGTTTATGACTACACCCAAACACAGCAACACAGTGTCTTCCTGTGGCCAGAGTATATTTATAATAAAAATACTAATACTACCATACTTCTGTATACTGATGGCTACAGCTGACAGGGAAAACTTTTACCGTATACTCACACATATTCACACCAGCTATCCATGTTCCCAAAGATTAAAAAAACGCACCATATATTGCTGCTTTCGGTATAGATATCATAAATTTTTCGTGTGATGAGGGCCTCTTCATGCAATTACAAACTCCATTATTTTTTGCCATGTCTTTGAAACAGGCTTCCTCCCCAAACAAGTTTATAGAATTTTACCGATTACATAGACCACCAACCTGCACAAGTTCCAGTGTTATCGTTATCCATTAGATCATCACCAGAATGATAGGGCTGTTGACAATACAGCTCCATACCACACTTGCCCTCCATCTCAAACTTCCCACCACACTTCTCACCCTCTGCCTGGGCGCACACCGGACAACAGTTACACACATCCATAACCATGCCGGCAGCGCATTCCTTCACAACATCGCAGTCCGTCATTTCACAGCTCTGACATGTTAGCGCCAAAGTCGTATGTGACAAACATGACATCAACAGCAGAAGAAGTGGAAAAGACAACTGCTTTACCTGTGACTTTGAGCAGAAAATATCCATGGTGAGCAACTGGAATTATATTGGAAAAAGTTATCCACTTGTCAAGAATCTCAATGAGGCTAGACGCCTCAAACTGGATAGCGAGTGTCAAGGAATGCAGAAACTGATAGTTGGCGTCTGGCTGGTGACATTTTTTGTCTCTCTTGGTTCCGTTCACATACTATACTCTCCAATCAGCAATGTCTAGTCTGAGAAAGTGGTGCTTTGGTCTAAGTCACTGGTTATATACTCCAATCAATTTAGAATAACAGTTTCTGCACTTCAGCTAAGCCTTGATGAAAATAAAATCAGGTCTGTAATTAAATTGTAATACAAGTAGAGTGAATGAGGTAACGCATTGAATGGCAGTAAAATATATAGTCTGCGATTCATTCAGCAAAGGTATCCAGTCTGCGTATTCCGCTACCTACACTCTACCATTAACGTATTATTATGCAAGTATCTATATAACCTTACCCCATCAAGACTGTAAATGGCAAAATATAGTGAACCGATTTTATCTTATCAGTCAGTGGTATGCAAATTTGTGCGTGCTTATGGTTGGTAATAAAAAACTGTGCCATTATTGCACCAATTTGGAGATAACAGATAACAGACACTTTCCAGACGAAACAAACATATCAAAATGTGTCATGTATTGCCTGAGAAGTACATGTACATGACTACACCATTTAAGTTATCCTGTCAGCCGGATTATAACTGATTAGAATCAATTATCAGAATTTAGCACACAAGTTCAAGAAAATGTCAAAATTCATGCCAGAATATAGAAGGATTTATTGTCCCTCATGCGAATCACCTGTGATCACCTGTCAATTTTGGCACTTCACAAGTGCACTGCAATCCTACAACATTACAGTAACCTTATGAAAGGTTAAGTATATCTACTGACATTGGATGGCTAAAAACCCCACTACCATTATGGTGTACCTTCTGAAATGGAACAGCGCATTATAAGCAGAGTGGTATCAATATGATTTTGGTGTATTCGATATATCATCCACTAATGTTGTCTGATATGTAGGTGGTGACACGAGTTTTCATCATGAAAATAACACCTTTATGGTTTGCATATAAATGTTAGTGTGACCAGTAGAAAGGCACCTGCAGACAATCCTCGTTGCATAGTATACAATCAATTACGCAGAGTGTAATATACAAAAATGATAGGCAACGAGCAAGTTGTCCAGGACAAATGTGTGTGCGCACACTTTGCCATAGACTACTGTATATTGCTTGATAAAATCAAAGTTATTTCCGCAACCCTAATTCACGAAATAATTTAAGAATGTTTGATTATTATCTAATAGAATGCCTTATCGCTGCGGCTGTCAAGAGAAGGCCTGCCAAAGCCTTAGGAAATGTCCAAATTTTGTCAGATTTGGTAACAATGATGCAACATACATAATCAAGAGGTGGACATCAGGTTGGTTGATAGACGCATGACTTGTTGATGTAACTATCGAGCTTGCAGCAAGATAGAAGCGTATGTTAACTGAAAAAAAAGTGAACAAAAAGTGTGAAAACAAGTGGCCACTTGCATGGTCAACCACTCAATTAACTATGTACACACCCAAGCCTGCTAGTGAACATGGATGGTTGCATGTATCTTCGGTTCAGTATATCACAAGTATACACACAGAGATACTTTTGTTCATCTCACTTATTTACATCCATACATATTCTACTTACTCAACAGTAACCTGATTCTTCAGCTGACTTTATCCCTTGGACAACAGTAATGAAGTAAAGTAAAGCAAGCGAAAAGATCAGTGAGCAGATATGAAGGAAGAAAATTCATGGTGCATCTGTGAAGAAAAAGAAAGCACCTTTTAGCACTTGCCAAACCACGCCTACAGTGAAAGGAACCTCGACACACCCACTTAGATAGCCTCAAAAACTGAAATTATATGTTTCTTTGAGAGTATGTGCTCAAGATCCTAACTCATGATAGATGGCCTTCCGAACTGTGCCTCATTTTTTCTTTATCCAAGACAAATCTCGTGCTATTGCAATCTGGAGAGAAAAAAATTGGAAAGAGCAGAAATTTTGGTGAAGAAAAGTGTTAGAAAAATGCACCATTTTCCACTGCATTCAAAGACATAGAGCACTGAGTTGGATGTGTAGTACTTATGAGTTACCATCAAGATGTGTGATGTCTGTCAGAACGTTCACAACCAGATAAGAAAATGTAAGTTACTTCCAAGGAGTAGTTTATAAAGTTTTGTTGCCTGAATGAATTGATTTTTTCATCACTTTCTTTATTTCTTTTCATTCTCCAACCTTGTTGCTATACTTTATTTTTATGTATCGTATAATCCAGGATTACACCTTGATTAAAACTCATATAGGGAAAGAAAGAACTCAAGGATGTTCACAGTGGGAAGCCTTGCAAGGCATGGCATTGCACTCTCACTCTTTCTAAGCACTTCAAACTCGCCAGTTTTGCTTAAAAATTGTTTGCCAGTACTCACATTAGAACTTATCCCCTCAAAGCGTGTCTAAAGCCAAAAATCTGTGGGCTATGTATGTATGACCCTGAGACCCGACCGAATCTATTAGTGGTTGAGTTTAGGTCTTATTTATGATTCAATCCTTGCGTAATAACTCAAGCAAGCATGAGCAGGAGGGTGTACTCAACCACTGAAATGGCAATGATTTAGTCCTCTGCTTGAAGGCCTTTCGATGCTTTGTTTGTAGTTCGTTCAAGAAGCCAAATAGTTGTAGTTGAGTCAGTCTAGGTGTCCGTTACCAATGATCATATGGGTTACAAGACTGACTCAGCTTGATGTAATCCTAAAAATCCCCAACTATAGCCTAACTCTGGCAAACAGAATGAGCTTTCGCAAGTGTTCAGGGCTCGTACAATATTTCGACACTAGGCTTCAGTACTATCATCTCCTTCCTTATCCATCATCCATCCTGAACCTGCTTGCAAACTCGTTAGGTATCTCACTATTCTAAGTTTATGTTATTGGACTTCGATAATCCCCATGAAGTATAATCAAACATGTACTTTTAGGTTATGGCTACCAGGCAGCATTTCATCTTGTGAGGTATAAGCACGTCCTGTGTGTGTCATTGTTGTAGATCAGCAATGTCAGGAGGAGGGCCAGCAGTTTGCCCTGACGAAGGGAGATGTGATGGCGAATGTGCTCTTTCCTGTCTCATGGAACCACCGCCAGTGCCTGTGCTGCTTCAAAGAGACAAAGAATTATGAGGCATATAATAATATCATCCAGATGGTGATGAATATAGCTGTGCGACTGCTGCATAAGTATAATGATGACCCCTCAGTACTTAAGGAAAATGTCAGGTTTGTATTGCTCATTTTATGCATTGAATAAGGGTAACGTCGCTGGAATGTCCCACAATTAAGTGCCTCACTTGGACCAAATATGTAGGTTCATTTTTATTAAGTGAATGTTCTACACTCATTCTACATTGCCTTACTGTTACAGCGTGGTGGAAATGGAAGCTCAGTCGGAGCATGATGCTGATGAAGCACTGTGGTCGATGCTCGAGTTTGAACAGCTACTCATATTCATCAGCAGCTCTCTAGTTATGAACTTCCCTCTGTATATCATCTGTAAACACAACCATATCTGCGGTGTGGAGGTTTGTGAAAAGAATAGGGCATGTTAACATTGCAATTGTCTTCTATTGTATTATAAATTCCCAATGATGCGTATACAACACTCAGTCAAAATCTGGTTGGCTGTTCAGCACTCAGTTAAGAGAGGGTTATTTTACACATTAACATGCCCTATTGTAATTGTGTTGTGATATATATACATTGCGACTTACTCGATCTCAATATACAGGCATATGAGATCAATGAACTTCCCCTGAAAAGGGGAAGTTCATTGATGAGATGATGTTGAATGTAAATGTGGTAGTGTGTACTGGTAATTGTAAAATTACAAGTACTCATCTAAAAAAACACTGTTTCTAAGTTTGTTATGCAAGTCCAATATCATGATAGGTCAATAAACAGTTTTAAAAAAAAAGCTGTTAGACATCTCTTTTGTTCTACCGCGCTTTGGACAGAAAACTTGTTCAGCTCGAGACGTTGTTCTATTGCCGTTAAAACATAATCTACTAAAAAGTAGATGGGTTAAGTTAATATGGACATCCCTATGTATAATATGGTCATTAGTCTATGTGCTTAGACTCTCAAGTGGACAGAGTTAGTGGCATGATGCGCACTATCAAACACCTACCTGCCTAATAGTGGGTGCCTCTAACTCCCCCCTATTGGAGCCTGAGCACTCTACGGTTATCAACCAGATGGGGCGTGTCCGGGCTCTTTCATCGCTCATTATTGTAGCCTAATATGTACTATGTATGTATGTAATATATACTTTGTGTTTTGAGCAAGATTTGAACATTTTAACAATTGCACTGCTGGCAGCTTGTTCAGATCCAAAAGTTAAACATGATAGTGGATGTAAAGCTCATGTAAAATGTGAACTCATAACATATTGGAGGAAATCTTCCCGTTTTATTGATTGCCAATGGCCTGGCCAACGATACCTGCGCGTAATAAACAATACCTGTGTGGGAATCTGTTTGACTGGTTGTGTATGATGGATGAGTCATGGTCACACTACTTCAGATGAGGAAACCGAAGCATTCAATCATCATTTCAACACTTTATTCCATTTTTTTCCTCAGATTGGCCTATAATATTTTCCTCTTCACTTTTACAGGAGCTATCTACCCAGGAGACAAATATTCTCGCCACCTACTGTGATGTCAGCGTAAGTGTCAGTTATATGCTTGATTTTCGTAGTAAGTATAGTAGGCCCGACTGTGAAGGGAGTGAAAATGAAAGGTGATCAAATTGAAGTCACCGACTTAATTATCCATTTCCTGTCTCATTGCCTGAACTCCACTATAACTTCAAGTTGAGATGCCACAAAGAATATTAGCTGACTTTTTTCTGGAAAAATTCTGCTCGTCTACGATGTGGATTTTTGTTTTTTTTTTGTGATTAAAACATAGTTTTAAGGTGAAATTTTGTTTTGCAGAATGGGGGAATTTTTTTCAGCCATGCTTTCTTTATTTTCTCTGGATTCACTGTAATAACAATAATTATTCCCGTATCTTGCAGGATGCTGAATCCCTACCGGTAATGTTGCTGAGAAATGTCTGCTTCTTCTGCGATTCTGGAGGTCCTCAGGCCATAAAGAAGTGTTTGGAAGTCCGCAGCAAAGAGCTTACAATACCTATGCTGGGTCATATTGTTCACTGCTTGTCAAATGTTAGTATTGGTATTGGTAGGCTACTTTCAGAAATCTTCTGGATTGTTGTCCCCTGAATAGTGTGTGAGAGGGTAGATTATTGTTAAAGGAGCATGTAAAGGGGAATTGCTTCTGCTTGGGGGTTTCGAGATCGGAAGACACACGTCTGAACTCCAGTCACCCGTCCCGATCTCG